>Ga0078894_10000136_pt1 | contig 44748 bp, 35 predicted proteins | sample LauGreSu1BDMLBSD_2_FD_67506 | JGI IMG/M metagenome (GOLD analysis project Ga0078894, IMG submission 67506) | Freshwater lake microbial communities from Lake Michigan, USA - Su13.BD.MLB.SD (version 4) (version 4) | ecosystem: Environmental > Aquatic > Freshwater > Lake | place: Lake Michigan...
ACACGGACTGGCACCGCCACCCAAACACGATGGGTATATTGAATTGGATGTGCTGAGCGACACCCCCTGTCCTTATTGCAACTCGCGCAACACCGAAATGCACACCCCTTTTGGCCCAACTTTGTGCCGCAGCATGCATTATTGCAAAAACTGCCTGAATGCCTTTGAAGCGTTTAAACCCGTTTCGTAACGATTAATTTACGATCCAAGTAATTCGGGTAGAATTACCCCCCACTTTCGCATCAACGTAGTACAACCCTGAAGCCAACTTTCGGTTCATTTCGATTTTTTCGTTGGTATTCGCTACGCCATTCCAAACCACCCTTCCGCTGGCATCGTAAATCGAAACGATTACAGGCATCGACATCGGAAAAGCCAGTTCAAACGATTGGTCCACACTTGGATTGGGGAATAATATGGGTTTGGCTGAAACAATATCATCAGCGCCGTAGGTAGGTTCATGCAACATACACCACGCGTCCATTTTCTTCCAAGCATTGAAACTCTGAAGCACACCGCCGGTAACGCAAACCGTGTCCAATGACTTATTGGGCTCCACAGAAGTTAAAATCCAATTTCGCATCAAACCGATTGCGCTATCGGAGTTAACCGACATCAAATCCAGATAGTGTTTACATACTACAGAATTGAGCCACGCCACGGTCCCAGCTATCATAGGTGCAGCAAACGAGGTACCCTGTTCTCCCTTATATGGTGACGCCGGATTGATTTGAAGCGGTATAGCGGTATATACATCGCCCCCAGGCGCAGCAATATCCACCGAAGTTGTACCATATCCAGCCTGATCAAATTGTTTATTTAAAAGCGTGCTAGAGGTCACTATCAAACCATCAGAAAGACATAAGCTAGGAATATCGCCTTCTTTTTCCACGTCGATATTACTATTGGTTGTTGCACCTGCACTTATGATCCCAACCGAAGCCAAAGAATCAAACATCGCACACCAAATGGGCGCTTCGTTGGCAAAGGCTTTATCGAGTCCAACCGACATATTCAAGGCTACTACGTTTGCTCCCTCCTTGCCCTGTGAATTAATCCATCTCTTTTTTTGTCGATACGCATACAACATACTCCGCACCACCCCCACTTCTCCATCGGCACCCTTGGTTGAGTAACAAAGCAGCGGCATCATTTTCACTTGCCAAATCACACCGGAAACGCCAATTCCATTGTTTCCTCTTGCGCCCAAAACGCCAGCGACTGATGTGCCATGGCCATAAAAAATGGATTCTGAATTAAAGATTATGGGCGTACTATCACCGCCATTCCAACCCCAATAATCATCGGTGTAACCATTGTTATCATCGTCTTTTCCGTTCCAGGGAATTTCTTTTCGATTCACCCAAATATTCTCACGCAAATCGGGATGAGAGGTATCCATTCCATCGTCGACCACGGCAACAACAAGTGTATCGCCATAGCGATTTACACCCGCCATTCCTTGTTCCCAGGCCAGGGGCATTTGAATGACATCCAAATAACGTTGTTGAGGAAGCAACGGATCATTGGGTTTGAGCGATCTGCGTTGGATATAATGTTCGGGTTGGTAGGTGAATGGGATACCGGCCAAATTGGCTTTGGCTTTCAGTTCTAGTAGAACGGATTCATTGCCAACGTAACGATACAGTCCAAAAGATTCATCCTGACATTTGAGTTGACATGAAAGATTGGCTAACGATGGTTCCAGTGACACGGATTTGATCCACGAGGATGAAACACGGACCAAGTATGTATTGGGAATTACGTTCGATGCGATTGCGGTCGAAGAACTCTTAGGATACAATTGCGGCGGGATGGAATGCGGTTTTTGAAGCGACTGGGCATGAATCAGGTTCACCGCAAAACTGCAAACCAGAAAAAAACTGGCGACAAAAATCAAACGACGAATGGCTTTATCACTTCCCGGCATATTTCAAAAATAAAGCCCCGATCGCAGATCGGGGCTTTATTTTAAAAATAGTTTCGTAAAAGTTTATTTACCGTCGCTAGGGTTGGTAGTTGCAGGTGCGGTAGTTGTAGCACCGCTCGTTGCTGCGCCAGTAGTACCGGTGGCTGCGGGTGTCGTTGCAGGCTTTGGCTTATTCGCTTTGGCTTTCACCTTCAACATATATTCGTCGATGCGTTTCTTCACTGCAATTGTCGCCTCATCTTCCGGACGGATTTCAATCACTTTTCCATAGTAATAACTCGCTTTTTCATAATCCTTGCGCTTTTGAGCGAAGAAGGCCATGTTACGGTATGCATTTTCGCGATCGTTTACAAATTTCACGCGCTGCGTAGAATCCAATTTACCCATCCAACGTTCAAAGGCGGCAGTTACATTTCCAGTTGTATCATTTGCATCCAACCCAGCCCATGTTGTCGCGATCAAATAGTAACCCGTAAGATAGTTGGTATCGTTGGTGATCAACTCTTGATAAATCTTCAATGCATCCGCATTTCTGCCGGTAGCAGCCAAGCAACGACCTTCAAAATAGAGATCTCTAGAATTGAGAACACCCGCCAATTTCTTTCTCTTCAATTCCAAAACGCCATAGGCTTGCTCAAAGCTCTTACCATTAAAATACATATCTTGGATACGCTGGTATGACTTGATGCTGGTTTTGCCGGTATCAGACAATACCATAGATAGAATCGAATAACTAGAAGCGGCCATCAGTTGCTTGGTGGTATCGTTGCCAGAAGCCAATCCTGAACGATACATCAAAATGGCTTTGATAAACTTCTCACTGCTCTGCAATTCACGTCCTTGGGGTTTGATGTATTGCTGTTCGTAGTTGTAAAAATAGTAATTCAAAGCTGAGTCGATCAAACGGCGCTTTGCTTTGTCTTTTTCAGCGATGGCATAAGCGATTACACCATAAATATTTGGAATGCTCTTCACTGCGAGCAATTTATTACCTTCTGAAATACAACGATCGAAGTCTCCACCCAAGTACAAGGTTTGTACATAGAATTTACGGGCGGTAATGTTATCGTTTCTGCGAAGGTATTCTTCGTAAAAGTAAACCGCAGAATCGCGCTCTTTCATCAAAGAAAACACTTCTGCTTTTTGACGGTAAGCGGGGGCAAAGTTGACGTCTAAGGCCAAGGCTTCATCCAATTTGGCAATCGACAAAGGATAAGCACTTGCGCGGGCATACACTTTGGCTTGACGTAGGATAGGTCTTGGGTCAGATGGAGCATCATAACTCGCTACGATGTACTGCTGAATTGCATCTGATGAGTTGGTAGGATTTTGCACCAACATCGCATCGCCCAATAGAATTTTGGCTTCAAAATCCTGGTTACTATTTTTTAGGTAATCGATGGCGCGGGCAGCATAAGCTTTCAACTGTTCGTTGGTTCCAAATTCCACCATCAAATAAACACGAGCGATTTCTTTGTTAATCACTGGTCTCATTTTCTTTTTGGCGGCCGATGCTTGAGCAAAAAACACTTCAGCGCCTTGCGTATTGAACTTACGCAATTCCATATGGCCCTTACCGATTAAATTGTAAGGATTGGTTGGAGCAATACCTAAACCATCGTTAAACATTTTTACGGCGCTCATTGAATCACCTTTAGCCAAGTAATTCAATCCAGCCCAGTAGTAATTATCGCCAACTTTTGGCTTTTTGACGATCAGATCTTTGTAAACCTGTTCTGCCTTTTCAAATTCTTCGTTTCGGGTGTAACGCTGACCATCAGCAATCGTTTGTGCAGTGGCGGCTGATAGACTCACCAAGACACTTAAAATGAGAGAAATACTTATCTTTTTCATCGGGTGCAAAAAAACTATGTAATTGTTATATATGTGTTAAGACTTTCAAAAATTATTCCAAAAACCATTAATTTTCTAATTGTATGGTTCTCGCAGGGGGCAAAGCGGGAGATAATCCACTTTTCTTCAAAATTACTTGTCCGCTTTGATCACAACAAAAGGCCAAAAAACCTTGAGCCAATCCAGAATACCCTTGAAGATCGTAGCCCATTATTATTCGTGTAAATGGGTATTGCTTGGCGAAAACTTGGGATTGGTATGGCAAATGGAACTCTCTAGAAACAGGATGTTGAACTTCCAAGACTTTAACCTGCTTGCGATTGAACCTAGCCAAAGTATCTCCGCGATCTGCAATCCAGTTGGAACCCACAAAACCTAGTGCTCCGGGGGTCTTTTTGACATAGTCAAAAACAGCTTGTGGCGATGCAAATTGCACCACCTTTGGCAACGACAGTTTCCCGTTTGGCTGCGCGGCATTCTTTCTATAAAAACCCTCTAAATCATTGTAAATCAAGTCGTTTTTTAACATCGCAAACACCAATTTTTCATTACTCCTGCCCCATGCCGAACATTTGCCAGACATCATCAAACAGAGTGAATCTACCGAAATCCGACTATTGGGATTGCTTCGATTGACAATAAATGCGGTTGCGCCCATTCCGATATCGTGAGATCTCACTTTGATTTGTCGGGATTCTAAGGCATCAATCATTGCAGAATCAAAGGCGTGATTGATATATAAGGCCGTAATCTTTTTATCCCGCACCCCTTCAAGCAATGCGATGGGAGCCATAAATTTGGCTGTGATATGGGCTTTTGGATACAAATCATGAAATCTATCAATCAACTGGACAAACAACAGGCTGTCGTTCAAATCCACCGCGATTTCCAATTCCCCCTTGGTTGGAATATCGTTTCGCTTTCCCTTGTGCTCCATATCCAAGCAAGCTGAAAGCGCAGCGGCCGCAAAAACAAAAAATAGAATTTGTTTAATCTTTCGATGCATGTCGTCCCTTTTTTAAGAGCAAATACCCATTTACAGCCCTAAACAATCCCCACAAAAATAAAAAACCCACGATGGGCCAAGTGCCATACCCCCAAACATCAATATTGTCTTTCTGAAAAAAAACTACAGCAAACGACCAAAATGCAATTGCACTAATCCAATGATACCAGTGGTTGGTTTTTAACATACTACAAAAATAAACGAAAAGGGGCCCACAATGTTTTGTAGGCCCCTTTATTCCCAAAAAATTTGGGCGTAATAATTAAAATCTTATTTAACCATCATCGTTTTGCTCACACTGCTACCACCTGCAATCAGGGTGTAAGTGTAAACGCCACTAGACAAAGCATCGGCATTGATTACCAATTCATGATTTCCTTTGTACAATCCGTTGTGTTTTTGGGTTTGAACCAAAGCACCCATGGCATTGCGAACTTCCAAGGTAACATCACCAGGAGTTGTCAAGTAGATCAACACTTTGGTATTGCTACTGAAAGGGTTTGGATAGTTTTGATTCACTACCATCACCTCACCAATATTGGGTTGATCAACAGAAGCGATACCAATTGTACCTGCCAAGATTTCAGAAACTGGGATGGCTTGATAGTTAATCAAGTTCAATACTACAGGGTGGTTACCGAAGTTAGCGCTGTTGTTTTGCAAGTTTGTACCTGCAATTTCATCTTGCTGCCAGTGCATGTGGACGAAACCATCAGCTACACGACAAGTTGAAGCGAAATCATCTTCTTTTCCAATTACCTGCGTCACGTTTTGAGACTCACTCCAAGTAGCACCGCCATCGGTTGAATAAACGATACCGATATCGCGGAAGTTTGCACCCAAATCAGAGATATCCAATTCTACTGGAACACTATATAAACAGAAGATATTTCCGTTGGCATCCATCGCTGATGATGGCTGACGCATACAAGATGTATTTCCCAAACGGGCTACTGTACTCAGTCCCGAAGGAACGGCACCACTTGCGAGTGCAGCATATGTAGATTGTTCCATTCTGTTCACACCATCTCCATCAGAATCAAATGCATTACCAGAAGCAATTACAGAAGTTTTATCCGTTGCTTCAGACCAATGCATCATATTTTGATAAGCTGGATAGAAACTGTAGCTCTCATCGGTAGTATCAGTATCCAATACGCGAGCTAAACCCCAAAATACGTGAAGTTTATCGTTTTTGTCGATGATCACGTCACAAGTACCATCGTTGGTAAATGGAGTATCGTTCATCAACTGCTTACCAGTCCAAGGAGCGTATCTGAAAGTATCAACGATGATACGAGTAAATGTATTACCACCGTCTGTACTCTTCCATGCGATAACACCTTGCATCATATCGGCATTCACAATCGCAACGGTATTTCCTTTTACATCAATTGTATACTGATCCGCACCACCACTGTTTGTCAATGTGCTATCGAAACCAGGCAATGAAGTATGCTGCTTATCCCAAGTCACACCGCCATCTTTAGAACGGCTATAAACCATAGGAGCAAATACACCGTTTCTCTTTGGAGCACGCGCTTCGCCGGGGGCTGCAGAATCTGTGTAAGAACAAATCAAGTGAATGGCATCACCATTGTTTGCAGTTCTTGCCCAAATTGGCTTGTAAGGAGGCTCTTTAAGGATATTTGTAACTGTAGTTGGACGTGAAGACGCTGAACTACTGGTTGTCATGTAGAAACCACCACTGGTTGCATCGTGACCGATAGTAAATACGCTACCATTCGACAAAATACCTACGTTAGCCCAACCAGTTCTCACGTTTTCAACGCGGTTACTATCTGAAGGCTGCCATTTTCCAGCGGCACTGCGGAAGTTGTATCCAGTTCCACGGCCAGGGAAACCCACGGCATCAGAAGTAGAAGTTGTCCATGCAGCAGAAATTGCACCATCGGTATGCATCGCCAAACGGTGAGGCATAGCATAGTTGGTTTGCAAATCGTAGTAAGTTGAACCGATTCGAATAAAAGCTTTTTGGTTCAGACCACGAGCCGTAACGGTTTTTTTAGTTTTAGGAGCAACACCGAATCCACCATTATCGGCTTTATCGATAAGCACTTTTGATTGTGAGGTCAATACTGGATCGCCTTGATTGGCAGATACAGAAGACAAACTCGCCTGTGCAGTTGCCAGACCAGCGGCAAAGACAGAAATAGCTAATACGTATAGTTTTTTCATAATCTAAATTTAACAATTACAAATAAAGGAAAAATAATACGAAAAATCACATTAAACGCGTTGTGGAGCGCGAAGAATTCCTAACACAGTTTCAATTAATATCTCTCCATCTGAGGCCCCTCCCCTGTGTACTCCCTTTAATTTAAGGTCGAGCAGTTTGATTTGATTGAATGCACGCTCCATATCACCCGGCGAATAATTCTTTGCCGCAATCATATATTCTTCCACAAAAAACGGATTCACACCCAATGAAGACGCCACTTCGCCTTTAGAGGCACCGGGCATTTGTTGCACCAATAAAATCTTACCAAAGTATCCATGTAGGTTGCTCACCATGCGTAGAATTTCACCTTTTTCGGCCCGGGCCGACATATGATGGGCAATTTGGATGGCTTTATTGAAATTCTTTAGGCCCAAGGCCGACTGCAATTCAAAAACATTGTATTCACGATTAAATCCAACGTTGGCCTCTACGTGAACGGGTCTAATAAACTCATCTTTTACATTGATCAAGAGTTTATCCAATTCGTTGTGAATCAGCGGAAGATCGGCACCTAACAACTCTACTAACATTTGAATTGCTGCACCATCAATACTGCGACCTTTTTGTCTGAGATATTCGGGCAACCAATCTTTGATTTGATAATCGCGCAGTTTGGCCGCGTAATAGGCACCTCCAAACTTATCGGCTTGCTTGCCAATTTTTGTCCGCATGTCCATTTTGCTACCTCTGAACGCACAAACCAAGACGGTGGATGGCAAAGGATTTTCCAGATACGACATCAACTTATCAAATTCTTTGATGTCTTGAGCGTCTTTTACGATGATTACTTGGTGCTGACTCATCATCGGATAACGACGCGCCATTGAAATCAGGTCGTGAATTTTCACTTCCTTTCCGTAAAGGATTGTTTGATTAAAACTGCGTTCGGATTCTGGAAGGACTGATTCCTCAATTAAATCGGTAATCGCATCGATGAAATATACTTCTTCCCCATGAAGCAGATACACAGACGAAAACTGTTTGCCTTGAATCTTACGTCGAAGATCCAAATAATTGGCAATGGTGTCGCTCAATTTGGCCATGGGTTTGTATTTTTACAGCGGTGCAAGTGTTAAATTTCCCCGAATACGAATTTCACATTCAAGAACAGGAACAAAAAAAAGTCATTTTTGATCCGATTCGAAAAAAATTTATCCCCCTATCTCCTGAAGAATGGGTAAGGCAGCACTGTATTTGTCATTTAGTCCAACGATTCAATCTCCCAATTGGGCTGATTGCGGTAGAAAGAGAAATCCATGTACACGGACTTCGCAAACGCTTTGATATTGTAGGATTTGCGAGTTCTGGAAGCCCGTTAATATTGATTGAATGCAAAGCCACTTCGGTAGAACTAACCCAGGAAACGCTGATTCAAGTTGCCACATATAACAATAAATTAGACAGTCCTTGGATGTGGATTACCAATGGGATTCAGCATGCTTGGTTTGAAAGGAAAAATGGCAAAACGCAATTGGTAGCGGCGCCAGAAAAATTAATCTAGGGTAATATCTGTGATTTTGCCGGCGATAGTAACGCGGACAATCCGATCGCAAGATTCATTTTCGAAAGGATCATAATCTAAAATGGTAGTGCTAGATTTTTCAGAATCCTTCAATTCCAACATGCCATTGATATATTCTCCTGAACATCCAGGAACCACATTTTTAATTAATGGCTGCACGATTTCCCAGTTTTGTTCATCATCTGATTCTTTTAGTTCACCTTTGCCCAAAATTTGGTATTTATTTCCAATTACACCGGGTTTGGAATTGGTTAATTTCAACAATTGAACAGTTCCTTCTATTGAGATTATTTTCTGACCAAACAAATCTAACGATTCAATGGCTAGGCTATGGGTTTTTGCATCTTGGCGGATGGTGGAGCAGGAAATTGCCATGTTTTTGGGTTGGTTTGGATTGGCACCCACCCAGAAATTGTCCGACTTATCTATTTTGAGTTCAAGTTTCGCAGTATTTTCTATGTAATGCGATTGAATTTTAATGTGCATTGTGCCCGCGCGATACTTTCCATCAAATCCACGTTGATTCTCGGAAAGTGGCAGTTTATTAGGCCCGAAATTGATTTCGAATTCAATTGCATCGCCATCAAAAAAAGTTGAATCTAAAATTTTAACTGACGCCGCTTTTCCGAATGCTCCAAGGATGAATTTTGACGGTGTTCCTTTTCCCGTTGTTTGATCGCCCATTTCATCGGCAACTTCGATGATTGAGGCTAGTTCGGATTGCATCACACAAAAATCTGTGGCCAATTGCAATCCATTTTCTTTGTGTTCGTTGATTCTCTCACAGGACTGCATAGAAATCAAGCCAAGCATAAAAACCAGGGCTAGCAGTGCGTGATGAAGGTATTTGCGAATCATAAGAAAATATTATTGGGTTGTTGCAAAAATCGCAAAAAACACTTTCATAAAACAAATATAGTATTGATTACCCCCAAACAAGGCTCACATTTTATCCAATATTTGCAAAATCGACGTACAAGCCAACTCTATTTCTTGATTTGTGATGGTTAATGGAGGGCAAATTCTAAGGCAATGGGGTGCATAAAGGAACCAATCTGCGAAGAGATTATGATCCAGCATTTGTTGAATACATGCATTTACGATATCGAATGAATCAAGTTCAACGGCCAGCAGTAAACCCATGCCATGTACTTGCTTGATCTTAGGATGAATAAGTAGTTCCTTAAAGAGCTCGGATTTTGACGATACTGTATCCATCAATTTTTCTTCAAGCAGGACATTGAATGCGGCGTGGCCTGCTGCGCAGGCCACCGGATGCCCACCAAAAGTTGTGATATGACCTAGTATTGGATTATCGGAGAGGGTATTCATGATTGGGCGCGAGGCGAGGAATGCCCCCATGGGCATTCCTCCGCCGAGCGCCTTCCCCAAAACCAAGACATCGGGAATGACATCGTATTGCTGAAATGAAAACAAAGACCCTGTCCTACCCATCCCCGTTTGGATTTCATCAAATATTAATAAAGCACAATGCTCTGTGCACTTTTGTCGTACCGCCTGTAAATATTCTACATTCGCCAATTTCACGCCCCGTTCCGCTTGAATGGTTTCCACCACCACCCCCGCAATTTTATCCCAAGGCAATGAATCCAATGCTTCAATATCGTTTTGTCCTATGAAATGAACCGATGGCAATAATGGCCTGAAGGCTTGAGAATAATATTCATTGCTCATCAAACTCAAAGGACCCTGCGAACTTCCGTGGTAGGCATCTTTTTGAGCAACAAAATCCGTTCTACCGGTTACGCGCTTTGCTAGTTTCATCGCCCCGTCGATGGCTTCGGCGCCCGAGTTGACAAAATAGCAGCAGGAAAGCGATTCGGGTAAGTGCGATGCCAAGGCCGCAGCATACATACTTTGAGGTGTTTGAACGGTTTCCCCATAGACCATCACATGCATATAGGCTTGTGCTTGTTCAATCACAGCGCTTACAACAGAAGGGTGTTGATGACCCACATTGCAAACCGAAATGCCCGCAATTAAATCCAGATAGCGCTTGCCGTTTTCATCAAACAAGTAATTGCCTTCCGCTTTAACGACATGCAGGGCCATCGGGTTTGGGCTAGTTTGCGCCTGGTGTTGTAAAAATGCTTTTCGCGGATGAATGTGCATGCCACAAAGTTAAATCAGTTTTGTTGGTACGATGGTTTATAAAAAAAGAAAGCCCCTCGTTTAGAACGAGGGGCTTTCTTTTTTGAAAGTAATTCTAATTAGATGTTTGCGTTCAAATCAGCACCTGCTTTAAATTTCGCAACTTTCTTAGCAGCGATTTTAATTTCAGCACCAGTTTGTGGGTTACGGCCAGTACGTGCATTACGCTCGCTTACTGAAAACGTTCCGAATCCTACCAAGATAACTTTGTCACCTTTTTTCAAGGCTTCAGCAGTGGCAGATGTGAAGCTGTTCAATGCAGAAGCAGCTTGAGCTTTGGTAATGCCAGCATCGCTAGCCATTCTTCCAATTAAATCTGATTTGTTCATTTTATATGATTTTAGTTTTTGTTAATGTTCCAAAAGTAAACAAGGGATTTAGTTTGTCAAGTGCAGTGAATACACATGTACAATGAACTTTTACACGAGAAATTAACAATTTGAAAAAAAACGGAGTCCGTTTTTACGCAATCATCTGATTTACAACACGATACAACATGTCATTTGGCTCACTTCTATTCCACACTATTTTGGCAGAACTGTAGTAAATACTGCGATTTTCTGCAATTTGTGATAATTTATTTAGTATTTCCGACTCGTTTTTGCCCGAAAACATAGGGCGTAAGGCCAATTCAGCACCGATGCGACCCACTAAAACCTCAAGAGAAGTGTTCAAAAAGAGCGTAAGGCCATGAATTTTCATCCAATCCATGTTGCCGTGATACGCCGCGGTGCCCCCTCCACAGCCTACAACCACGTTCTCCATGTGAAGTGTATCGCGCAAACACTTTGCCTCCGTTTCCCTAAAAAACTCCTCACCGTGGGTTTCAAAAATCACCGAAACCGTCATCCCCAACTCAGATTCAATCGTCTGATCCAAATCCACAAAGGTCCAACCCAATTTATTGGCCAACCATTTTGCGGTTGTCGTTTTTCCTGATGCCGGCAATCCAACTAAGTAAAGTTTATTCATATCTCACGCGAGGGTCAATCCAAACATACAACAGTTCTGTAATCGTATGCAGAATAAAGAACACACAAGCTGTGAATAAAACCGCCCCCATCACCACCGGAAAGTCAGATTGTTGCAATGCTTCAATCGTCACTTTCCCCAAACCCCTCCATTGGAAAATATATTCTGTAAAGAAGGATCCCGCCAACAAACTGCTAAACCACCCGCCCACACTCGTAATTAGCGGATTCAACGCATTTGGTAATGCATGTTTCCAGGTGGCTTGCCAGGTGGATAATCCTTTTGCTTTGGCAGACCGTACAAAATCTTGGGCAAGCATCTCAACCATGGTATTTCTTGTCAGTTGGATAAAAACCGCCAAAGGCCTAATCCCCAAAGCCAAGGCAGGTAAAATCATATTCGACCAAATCAATGTGCGACTTTCACCCATTTCATCGATTTCCCACAAACTACCCGTCATTGGTAAGCCCGTATATTCATGCCACACAAATCCAAACAGCCACGAAAACAACATCGCAGAGAAAAAGCTGGGCATCGAAATTCCAATAGCAGATGATCCTACAATTATGTGATCCACCCATTTCCCCTGTCGCATCGCCGCCCAAACCCCCAAAGGAATCCCTATGGCCAAAGCGAGCAACATGGCCGCTATCGCCAAGACCATCGTCCCAATAAACGCCTGAAACAACATACCGCCCACCGGCTGCTTGCTCTGAAACGATGTCCGCAGGTAAGGCAATTTTATCCAACACTGTGTTTTGCCCTGGCTCAAACCAAAACCGGTAAGCATCGACAATTTCTTGGAGCTACTATCGTAAAAAGAAAGGGGCGATAAATCGTTGATATAATAAACTGCTTGTTTACTCAAAGGTTCATCCAAACCCAATTCGGCAACGATGGCGGCTTTCGTTTTTGCGTCTGCCCGTTGAGAAGTAAGCATCTCTTCGGCGTTTGGCATCGCTTGGAACAACACAAAAATGAACAAGACCAATCCCAACAGCACTGAAAATAAAAAAGCAATTTTCTTAGCGATAGATTTCATGTGTGTCCGATTTTAGCCCAATCCAAAAAAACATCCTACGTTCAATCCCATCTATGGATTAGAATGATAGAAGGTTCTATTTCTGGTCTTTTTGTTTTTCCGCCGCTTGCATCAACTCCTCGATATCCTCAACTTCTGGCAAATCCCGTCCGCTCCATTTCCCTAGGATTTCCGCGCCTTTTAGGAAGAAGACCGTTGGATTATACCTAGCCATCGTCATTAACATCTTTTGATCGGCAGAATAAAACGTCACAGGCAACTTATTTGCTTTTGCAAACTCGCCAGCCGGCTGATCCGATGATGCGGTTAACGGATAAATCCTAACCCCATGCGCATTTCCCCAAGTAAACAAGGCACGCAATTCATCCATTCCTCCAGTGTAGGCTTGGTCGATGTACGGAGCAACATACACTAGTTGATACCCCTCGGCATTTAAGAACGAATCTTTCATGTCGGCCCCGGTCTGATTGTTATTGATGGCAAAATCGTGAATAGGCGACTTATATCCTTCGATTACCAATTTCTTCCGTTGAGATTTTGCGGCATCAAATTGATACCCCTCTCCCATTTTGACTTCAAATTCGGCGGTGGTGCAAGTAATTGAATCGGTACCACCCTGTTTATTTGGCTTGTACAATACCCAAGTAATTTCGATGCTATCGCTGCTTCTTTCACCCTCTGGAACAAAGGTCATTACTGTTTTGATGTTGTTTCCAATTTTATACGGCAAGAAATCCCAAACGGGCAGATACATATAACAGTAAACGCCAAAGGCCAATGTCAAAACGCTCAACACCCCCATCAATTTCACACCAAATGGCTTAGAGAACCAAGGGATATTGAGTTTGACTCCAGCAATCATTATCAAAATCAATCCGCTCAATACCAAATCCTTATAGAAGGAGTGCCAAGGCTTCAATTTCAAGAAATCACCAAAACATCCGCAGTCGGTCACTTTGTTGAAGTAAGCGCTATAACCAGTTAAGAAAGTAAAGAATAGTATCAAAACCGCAGTAATGGCAATTGTAAGACGCATATTCCAGCCAATCAACATCGCAAGACCCAACAATACTTCCAACGCACAGAAGAAAACGCTCAAATACAAACTGTAATCCTTGGACCATTTAAAGAAATCAAATAATGAACCGTTGGGCTTGGCGAAAGCGGCTATGTTTATCGCTTTACTTTCAGAAACGGAGATATCGTTCCAATCTCCAGTCCCATCGACGCCCTCTACCATATCCTCCATAGCAGCTGGGAACGATAAATGTCCGACATTCTTTAGACTACTAAGCTTTCCATCCGATGGCAAATCTTGACCGGGCGTAAGAGCCACAAATTCGAATTCATACGATTTAGGCATTGGCAAAAGCACATCCAAAGTAGTTTCTGCAACGGATGAACCACCCCAACTGCATCGAACATTGATTTTTGGCAAAACGGCTGTCCCATCGCCCCCATCAAGAACACCTTGGGCTTCCACAACCATTTCTTTCTCGGTATCGAAGCTATACAACACCGTTTTTTGGTCGATGATTTTCTTCCCTTGCGAAAACACCACCAACCGCATCGAGTCTTGGGAAGTAGCTAAATCCTGCGCAAAGACGTCAAAATATTCATTGAGTTTGATCCCAAAACCGCTAGGATCGTTCAATTTTACTATCCCCGAAAACACAAACAGTGCTCCGGTTAAAAATCTGGCAATCAAGTAAGGTATCCGCATCTTGTTTTTATAATCGTATTAAGGCAAATATCGCATAATTAATAATATCTTGATAATTGGCATCGGAACCTTCGCTCACGGAAGTTTTTCCGGCGTTGTCCTCTATCTGTTTGATGCGTGCAATTTTCACCAAAATCATATCGGTGAAGCTGCTGATTCTCATCTCGCGCCAAACCTCGCTATAATCTGTATTCTTCAAAAGCATCAAATCGCGGGTTTTCTCTGCCCATTCATCGTAAACCTTGGCAATTTCGTCAATCCCTTCAGGATCCTTTTTCAATCCAATGTAATGCAACTGAATTAGAGCAATCAAACTATAATTCACAATGCCCATAAACTCGCCGCGCACATCATCGCCAACGGCATTTCTACCTGTTTCTTCGATGTTGCGAATTCGCTGCGCCTTGATATAAATCTGATCTGTAAGACTAGAAGGACGAAACAACCGCCAAGAGGTGCCATAATCTTGATTTTTCTTCAAAAACACTTCCCTACAGGCGTTCAAAACATGGGTATATTCTTGCTTGGTGTTGCTCATAAAAATGCGAAGATAATGGCTATATTGCAATTATGCAGACGTTCGAAGAACTCTATCAAAAACTCAATACAGAACAGCAACTTGCCGTTGATGCCATTGAAGGACCTGTCATGGTTATCGCGGGTCCTGGGACCGGGAAGACTCAAATCTTGGCCACACGGATTCTGAATATTCTGAAAAAAACAGATACGCAGCCACAAAACATCCTTTGCCTCACCTATACCGAAGCGGGTTCCACGGCGATGCAAAAACGACTCAGCCAATTTATGGGTCCGGATGCTTACAAAGTCCCCATTTACACATTTCATGGGCTTTGCAACAAAATCATTCAAGACTATCCTGAAAAATTCTCCAGGCGCGAGCTGCGTGTGATGGACGAATTGGATAAAATCGACTTGGTGCAAGGACTCATCGAAAAGCTCCCCGCCCAATCGATCCTGAAATCGTACAATGAAGATGCGCAACAGATCCGTAAGGATTTAACCAAGTTATGGGCGCTAATGCAATCGGAAGAAATCAACGCGTCGCAAATCAATGATTGGATAACGTTTCTTAGCAATCACGACAATTATAAGCTGGCATTCCCGAACCACACATATAAAGTAAACCGTGCGCCTAATATGGCTGGTGATCTAAAAATGAAGGATTACGACCAAGCGATGACATCGTGGAAAAAGGCAAAAGCGGCTGCTGACCTATACGAGAATTACAAAGAAGCAAAAGCGGCGGCGGGCTTGTATGAATTTTCTGATATGTTGGAATGGGTGGCAAAGGCGTTTGATACAGACGAGGAACTACTGATTACCTACCAAGAGCAGTTTCAATATATTCTGGTGGACGAATACCAAGATACGAGTGGAATCCAAAATCACATCCTCTATAAGCTTATTGATTATTGGCAGGACGAACCCAATTGCTTTGTGGTGGGCGATGACGACCAGAGCGTTTATGCTTTCCAAGGAGCGAAAGTGAGTAACATGCTCAAATTTGCTGAGAAATACGAAACCCATTTAAAGACAGTGGTTTTGGTGAAAAATTATCGCAGTACGCAGCCCATCTTAGATAGTGCGAAACGATTGATCGATAAAAACACATTGCGCTTGGTGAATCAGATGAAGGGGTTAAGTAAGGATTTGGTTGCCAGCGGTGAGAACTTGAAATACCCTCAGTTAACGCCAAGCAATAACCTATTTAACAATGAATTTCACGAAGCGGTTGGTGTGGCCGAAACTATCAAAAAACTTATCGCCGAAGGTGAAACACCCAATGAAATCGCAGTATTGTTTCCTCAGAACAAGCACGCCTTGGTTTTGGCCGATGCGTTTAACGCCGTAGAGGTTCCTTTTGTGATTCACAGACCGGTGAATATCCTAAATGAAACATTGATCCAACATTTAATCAATTGGTTGGAATACCTGTCGCTAGAATTAGAAATGCCTAACAGCGGGGAACATTTAATCTACAAATTATTGGTCAGCCCGCTCTATGATATCAGCAGTTTTGAGGTAAATCAAATGTCGGTTAGCATCTATGCCGACCGATCAAGCAGCCGAAAAGACGGCAAAGAAAAATACACCTGGCGCGAGCATATTCAAAAAATCATTAAGTCGCCTACCCAGGGCGATATGTTCACAAATTCACCGTCTGAGGCGTTAAAAGAACTTTGGAACAACATCGAAGTATGGATTAAAGAAGCCAGTTGGCTCACTGTTCCGGAGTTGATTCGCGACATATACAGCAAAGGGGGTTACTTAGCATATGCATTGAAGTCGCATGATCAAGAATGGACATTAGAAGTGTTGCAGACATTTATGGCATTTGCCATCAGAATGAGTGAGAAAACCCCATTTATGAAGCCTCACGAATTTATTGCGACGGTGAAAAAGATGATCAACAACGACATTACGGTTCCATTAGAAAAGCGCATTGGAACTGCGGAAGGGGTTCAGTTCATTACAGCGCACAGCAGTAAGGGCTTAGAGTTCGAGCATGTTTTTGTAGTCCGCGCCAATCAAACAGAATGGGAAAAAAGCGATACAGGGAGGATGCCCTATCGAATCTTATCGTTGATACATGGGAAAAGCATCCAACTAAAAAATGCGACGAGCGATGAGGAAAGCAGTGAAGAACGACGTAGGTTGTTTTATGTCGCCATTACCAGAGCAAAGAAAACCTTACATATCAGCTACAATCAGAAACGTATTACGGCTACAAAGGTGAGCGATGCGATTGCTTCAACTTTTGTTTCGGAAGCGTTGGAATCAGAGGCGGGCGAATGCACAACGATACCTAGTGAACGATTGATTTTCACAAATCAGGCCATGTTATTACGCACATCGAAACCGAAGTTGAAATCCGACAAAATGGAGTGGATTGCGAGCAGAACAGCCAATTTCAAGTTCTCACCATCCACTTTATATAGCATTTTGGAGTGTGGATTGAAATTCTATTTCACGCGGATTGTTAGAGTACCCGATGCACCCTCTCCTGCTGCGGCATTTGGAACGGCGATGCACGGAGCGATGCACAAATGGTTAGATCGATGGACGAAAGACAAGGTTTGGATGAGTGAATCCGATTTGAAAGTGCAGTTCGACAAAGAGATGTACAAGGAAAGGCACGCATTTAACGAGAAGCAATTCAAGCTAAGAATGCAGCAAGGACATGATGTATTGCCGGCCTATTATCTAGCGAGGAAAGACGAATTCAAGCAATACAGTTTGGTTCAAACGGAGAGGATGATTAACGCGGTGATTGACGGGGTGAATATTTCAGGCTTTTTGGACAAGATGATTTTTGATGGCAATCGGGTTACTGTGGTCGATTACAAAACGGGGAAACCGGAAAATTCCGCGAAGAAGGCGGCCCCTCCGGGGCCGCGCAGCCAAGGAAAACTGCCGAACGCCTATTGGTTCCAATTGGGCATCTATCAACTCATGAGCAATTTACAGCCGGGAAAATCTTGGCAGTGCAACATGGCCCTCATTGATTGCATCGAAAAAGATGAAAAGGGGGAATTTCCGCTCATCAAACTACATTACGATGACGATCAAAATAAATTGCTTCGAGAATGGATTGCTAAAGCCAACCATCAACTACAAACCTTGGAATTCATGAATGGTTGCGGGAAAGCAGAATGCTATTGGTGCAATTTTGCAAAACAAACGGAACAGGTAATATTGATGCCACGGGAAGCCGACCATGAGGAAGGTAACACGTCAGAAACGGATTAAAGTCCCAGTTTCCGGCACGCTTTTTCAGAGCACAACTCCTCTGCTTTCTTACGACTGTGGTTTACTTCGGTGAACCATATTTCTTCGTCTATCACCAAACTTACAGAATGTAAATCATTCCGATTTTCCACTTGCGACTCACTATCAAACCTCAATACCTTGTGGTTTTGCTGCGCCCATTTCATCACCAAGGCTTTGTGTGAAACGGCTGTGGCCATAAGCTTTTCCATATCCAAATACTGACCTACCAAGCGCTGACTAACAAACTCTCGAGCGGCCAAAAAACCTTTGTCCAAATAAATCGCACCGATAAGAGCCTCCAGGGCATTGCCACCGATGGTTTTCATGGCGATTTTGTTGGAATGAAGATCCCGTTTTATGTCCATAATCTCCACCAAACCGAGTTTACTTGCCAAATAACCCAACTGCTCCCGGTTTACAATTCGGGTGCGCATCTCTGTTAAAAAGCCTTCATTTTTTTTGGGGAACTGCTTAAATAAAATTTCGGCTACAACGGCATCCAAAATTGCATCGCCAAGAAATTCTAGTCGTTCGTTATTTTTAATTTGATCTACACTGCGGGGGTCCGACATAGAACTATGCCTGAGTGCCTCCTGATAGATGCGAAGTTTACCCGGTTTTATTCCCGTAACTCGGTAAATTTTATTGGAAAGTGGGTTGTTTCCGAGAAATTGTGTTAGCAAACCCTTCAATGTGTAAGGATTAGTCCTCGAATTTTTTGAAAATCACAGATCCATTGTGTCCGCCAAATCCAAAAGTGTTGCTCAAGGCGGCTCTCACTGTACGTTTCTGAGCGACATTGAACGTAAAATTCAAATTGGGGTCGAATTCTGGGTCATCGGTAAAGTGGTTGATTGTTGGAGGAATAATATCTTCACTTACAGCGAGGATACAAGCCAATGCTTCGATAGCACCTGCGCCACCCAACAAATGTCCTGTCATACTCTTTGTACTACTGATGTTCAGATTGTATGCATTTTCTCCAAAAACCGAAAGGATAGCCTTACTTTCAGCGATATCACCTAGTGGGGTACTTGTACCATGCACGTTGATATAATCGATGTCTGATGGAAGCATACCCGCATCTTCCAAGGCCACTTTCATCACATTGCAAGCGCCCAATCCTTCGGGGTGAGGAGCTGTCAAGTGATACGCATCAGCAGTCATTCCACCACCAACAATTTCTGCATAAATTTTTGCTCCACGGGCTTTGGCGTGTTCATAATCCTCTAGAATTATTGCCGCAGCGCCTTCTCCCATGACAAAACCATCCCGATTATTATCAAACGGACGACTGGCGGTCATGAAATCATCATTTCTTTCACTCAACGCTTTCATGTTTGTAAAACCTCCAACTGAAGGTTCATTCACACTGGCTTCCGAACCACCAGAAACGATAGCATCGGCTTTGCCTAAACGAATGAGATTAAAGGCATCAATCAAAGCGTGGGTTGAGGATGCACAAGCAGATACCGTACAATAATTGGGGCCTCTGAATCCGTGTTTGATGCTGATAAAACCTGGGGCGATATCAACAATCATTTTAGGAATAAAAAAGGGCGAGAAACGCGGAGTCCCGTCGCCCCTTGCATAGTCTACAATTTCAGCGAAGAACGTGGAGAGACCACCGATTCCGGCGCCCCAAACCACACCAATGCGATCCGGATTATACGTTTGCTGCAATATCCCACTGTGATGAATCGCCTCGTCGGCGGCCACCATGGCATACTGGGTAAAAGGATCCATTTTTCTTGCCTCTTTGCGATCGAAAAAATCTTCAGTATTGAAGTTTTTTACCTCACAGGCAAATTTCACCTTGAACTTTTCAGTGTTGAAGCGGGTAATTAGCCCAGCTCCACTGACACCAGTGCGCAATCCATGGAAGAACGAATTTACATCATTCCCCAACGGCGTAATGGCACCTAGGCCAGTAACGACAACTCTCCGGAGTTGCATAGATTATTTCTTGTTTTCTTCGATGTAACGAATGGCTTCGCCTACCGTCTGAATTTTCTCAGCCTGATCGTCTGGGATGCTGATGTCGAACTCTTTTTCAAATTCCATAATCAACTCTACGGTGTCTAATGAATCGGCACCCAAGTCGTTGGTGAAGCTAGCATCAGTTACTACTTCACTTTCCTCAACGCTGAGCTTATCAACGATAATGGCTTTTACTTTTTCTGCAATTTCTGACATGATCTTATTTTTTGATTTGAGTTGCAAAGAAACATTTTTTTCGTGACATACAACATTAAAATTATTTTTGTGGCACACTTTGTCAGCAAAACGTATCAAATCGACCCAGTTGGGGGCAGAAATCGAGCTCGGTATCTTCGCCGTCCACGCCCAAATACCGCCACATTACATGGCTTGGTGTCTAGATGACACTTTTTCTTCAAAATTTCAACGGCAAGACGATACCTTTTCAGTATTTTTGTCGAAGATTACAGAATCAAAGCATGTAGAGTACTACTTTGAAGGCAGTGAATCCGTCTGTGAAATGTGGCTAGTGGAGAATAAAGGAAGCGGCGGAGTTCTTTACAGTGGTAAACCTACACCTGATTACTGGTTGCTTTTGCGTGCAGCAGATGAATTGGGGGGCACAGATGAGTGGATAAACGGACTAAAAACGATACAATCCATCCAAATGAGCTACATTTTCCCGATCGAAAAACATGCAAAACTGACATGGTTAAGGGCTTTGAGTCATCTGTAATGGAAGAAAAGCACCATGTATCAAGGTAAATTTAACAAAACAAAAATTGTCGCCACCATCGGACCTGCAACCAGCAGCGTTGAAATGTTGGAAAAAATCATTCTCGCCGGTGTTGATGTATGTCGTCTCAACTTCTCTCATGGCACCTACGAGCAACATCAGGAAGTCATCAATAACATCCGCACGGTCAATGAAAAATTGGGTTCAAATATTGCTTTATTGCAAGATTTACAAGGGCCAAAATTGCGTATTGGCAAGGTGGATGGAGAAATTCATTTGGTTGAAGATCAATTTATTCTAGTAACTACCGAGGAGCAAATCTCCACATCAGAGATGCTTTTTGTGAGTTATAAGCGTTTGGTGCAAGATTGTAAAACCGGTGAGCGAATTTTATTGAACGATGGCAAGGTCTCTCTTGAGTTTGTTGAGAAGATCAATGAAACAACTTTGAAAGCCAAGGTGATAGCGGGTGGCCCATTGTCATCAAACAAAGGATTTAATTTACCTGATTCCAACCTCACTGTCCCCTCCTTAACCAAAAAAGATTTGGCCGATTTGGAGTATGGTTTGTCGCAAGAAATGGATTGGGTTGCATTAAGTTTTGTGCGATCTGCCGATGATATCATCGAACTAAAACGATTAATTGCTTTAAAAGGCACGCACACCAAGGTGATTGCGAAAATCGAAAAGCCCGAAGCGGTAGCAAATATTGATGAAATAATCAAAGTCTCTGATGGTATTATGGTTGCACGAGGAGATTTGGGTGTAGAAGTTCCGATGCAGCGCGTTCCGTTGATACAAAAAAAGATCGTTGAAAAGTGTTTGGCCGCGGCAAAACCGTGTATTATCGCCACGCAAATGATGGAATCGATGATTGTAGACAGCATGCCTACCCGTGCGGAGATCAACGATGTCGCGAATGCCGTACTTGATGGCGCCGATGCCTTAATGCTATCAGCCGAAACCAGCGTTGGTAAGCACCCATTGCGCGTTATCGAAATCATGAGTAGTATTATTACCGACGTAGAAAGCGACCGTAGGACATACTATAAAGGGGTCAAACCCACCAACGACTCCCCCACTTTTGCTAGCGATGAGATTTGTTTTACTGCGGTTAGGATGAGCGACCACTTGCACGCATCAGCGATTGTTGCGATGACAAAATCTGGATTTACCGGTTTCCGCGTGGCCAGTTATCGTCCGGAAGCCAATGTTTACATTTTCACCGACAACAAACGATTGCTTGCAACGCTGAACTTAGTTTGGGGTGTACGCGGGTTTTACTACGATAAATTTGTGAGTACCGATGATACGTTTCAGGACGTTGTTGACATTTTAAAAGAAGAGAACCAGGTGCAATCAGGTCAGTATGTAATCAATTGCGCCAGCATGCCAATTCATAAAAAACAGCGTACCAACACGATCAAAGTAACTTTGGTTGATTAACCCAGGGAAATTGGTTCCCATGTATATTTGTATTAACAACCCCCGTTGAAATGGAAGAAGTATTCGTCAATAAGGTCGCTAACAGTGGATTAATCACTTTCAATTTGGAGGAGTATTTCCCGGCGGGTGATAGAAAATACATCGACATAAAGGACATTCTTTTCATGGGAATGGTCTTGAAAGAAAAGGACTTCAGGGATTGGGTAAAAACTCATGATTGGTCCGAATATCAAAATTGCTTTGTTGCTATTGGTTGCAGCGCCGATGCCATCGTCCCTACATGGGCTTACATGCTCATGACAGCGAAGTTGTCGGGGATCGCTACTGAAGTCGTCTTTGGCGATTTGCAAGCCCTAGAAGCCGTTTTATGGCGAAATGCGTTGAGTAAAGTGGATTTGACTCCGTTTGTAGAGGGTAAAATAGTGGTGAAAGGCTGCGGCGATTTGCCTGTAACGGCAGCGGCTTATTCGGAAATCACTCGATTGCTAGCGCCGATGGTAAAAAGTATCATGTACGGCGAACCTTGTTCAACGGTGCCAGTATTTAAATCGAAAGCGATTTAAACAAGTAATTTCACTGTGAAATCATAGTGAAAACATCAATAAAATAGTGGATTTTTGTAGAATGCTAAGGATGATTTTCACCTTGGGACTTGTACTAGTTTCCATCTCAACCATGACAGTTTCAGCCAAAACTAACAGCGCACCTCGCGTTCATTACAACATCAAAATAGAATCGCCACACAGCCATTACGCAAAGGTCACGCTGCGCATTGAGGATGTAAAGCCCGGCGCGATGGATATCTACATGCCCATTTGGACACCGGGGAGTTATTTGGCCCGCGAATTTGCAAAAAACGTAGAATCGGTAAATGCCATTGGACTTACTGCCGATGAATCGCTAATGGTATTTGCGGAAAAGCCAATCAACTTTGGCAAAACCGTTGAATTCACCAAAACGAACAAAAATACTTGGCGCATTATGGTCCCCAAGGGGGTTCAGAGTGTGGAATTCACTTATTCTGTTTATTGTTTTGAGTTGAGCGTACGCACCAGCTTTATCGACGATGATCAGGCTTTATTGAATATGGCTTCGGTGTTGATGACCGTTCGGGGCAGTGAGCATTTGGGCGGTGATTTGTCCATTGATCATCCAGTGCGATGGTTTAGTATTGCGACAGCGCTCGACCCAATCAACGAACCCTCCGCTGATGTGCATCCAATGTCGACGAATATGGATCTTCATGCGAACGACGTCAAAAAGCCCACGGCAACAGAATTAGAATTTGGCACATCGCATACCGACTTTACCTACCCCAATTTTGATGATTTGGTTGATGCACCCGTTCAGTTGGGGAATTTCGAAAAATTAAGATTTGACGTCGATGGAATTCCGCATGAGGTCGCCCTGGTGGGTGTAAACAACGCCAATCAAGATAAGCTCGCAAAAGACATGCAATTGATGTGTACCACGATGAAAAACATCATTAAGGAACACCCTTGCAAACGCTATACTTTTATCGTGCAGAACGTGGAAAATGGTGGCGGCGGTTTGGAGCATAAAAACAGCACGGTTCTGATGATGAGTCGTTGGGCTTATACAGACGCGTCGAGATACAAAGGATTCTTAGGATTGGTTGCCCATGAATATTTCCATTTGTGGAATGTGAAGCGCATCCGTCCGATCGAATTGGGACCCTTCAAATACGGCGAAGAGAACTATACCAGCATGTTATGGCTTGCAGAGGGGATAACGAGCTACTACGACGAGCTAGCGCTTTTGAGAGCAGGCATCGTATCGCACAAAGAATTTTTAGGGTCGATGGCTGGCTATATCAACGCCCACGAAAACCGCATGGGGGCTCGTGTTGCAACAATTACCGAGATGAGTCACGACGCTTGGATTAAGGAATATCGACCCAATGAGAATTCAAAAAATAGCACTTATAGTTATTATTCAAAGGGTGTAATTGTTGGATTTCTGTTTGATGCTTGGATTTCGGCGAACACGGGCGGCAGTATGCACTTGGACGATGTGATGCACTATTTATGGCGCAATTTTTATGCGAATAAGGCTTTGGGGCCAGAGGGTGCCGGAATTACAGAAAAGGACTTTATTACTGCAGTGAAAACAATTGTGAGTGGTTCGGGCGTTGCCAATAAACTGCCTATTTCGTTTGATGATTTAGCAAAGCAATTGTTACACTCGACGGAGATTCCCGATTACAAGGGTATTTTTCTGTCGCTGGGGATTGAGACCAAAGTGGTTCAAACGGATGCATTGAAATTCGGACTGACTTGTGAATTGGTTGGTGGAAAGACGATTGTAAAGGGTATTCATGCGCATCCGATGGCTGCGGGATTCCGGTTAAAGGTGAATGTGAACGACGAATTGCTTGTTTTGAACGGGTTTAGGGTCGACAATAATATTGACGAGCTTTATATAAAAATGGGCGCTCCGAAGGAAGTTTCGTTGGTGGTTTCTCGCGGTGGAATTACCCGCACACTATTTGGAGAATTCACGAAGTTTCCGGAGGTGAAATATGAAATGGCTATGCCTGAGGCTTCCAAATCTGCGGACTTTTGGTTACAATCCGATGGTTTGCAGACGCTATTGAAGCAGGCATCCGTGAAATAAAGAAATTTCATAGAAAACCAAAGTGATATAACATCGAGGTACGAAATTCTAAAACATCAAGGAAGAAAAAACATGGGGTCGGATAATAATAAAGGATCGGATAATAATCATTCTATCATTGCCAGCCAAGCGCTGCGCGCTTGGCTGGCCGACATCTTTCTGAGATTAAAATTCTCGGAAGAGCATGCTCATTTAGCCACGGATGTATTACTCATGGCGGATTTGCGCGGCATCGACAGTCATGGTGTGGCCCGTTTGAGTGGTTACATCCGATTGATTGAGGCAGGTAGAATCAACCCCACCCCCAATTTGCAATTTACACAGCGCAAACGGTCCACCGGTCATCTCGATGCCGATGCCGCAATAGGCCTGATTTCCGCGCCTTTTGCCATGCAAAAGGCGCTGGAAATGACCCACGAATGTGGTTCAGGCTGGGTAGGAATATCAAACTCTAACCATTTTGGAATCGCGGCCTACCATGCAATGATGGCCCTTCCCCACAATTACATAGGATTTTCAACCACCAACGCATCTCCCCTTGTCACTCCGGCAGGCGGCGCAGAACGTATGCTCGGAACCAACCCCATTTGTGTTGCCATCCCAGCCGGAAAAGAACTCCCCTTCGTCATGGACATGGCCACCTCCGCCGCAGCCAACGGCAAATTAGAAATCGCAGAACGCGTGAATAAACCCATTCCGGAAGGATGGGCGCTCACCAAAGATGGCAACAATACACAAGATGCCGCTGCCCTAAAACAAGGTGGTTTACTTCTACCCTTAGGTTCCGATGCCGACCACGGCTATCACAAAGGATATGGATTGGGCGCTTGGGTAGATATTTTTTCCGGCGTACTCAATGGTGCCAATTTTGGCCCATGGGTTCCGCCTTTCGTTAGCTTCCTCCAACCCCGAGCGGATCAACCCGGAAAAGGGTTGGGTCATTTTGTCGGCTGCTGGGACGTAGACGGATTCAGAGACCTTCAAGACTTTCAAAACGATATGGATCTTTGGATTCAACGATTCAAAGCCACTCAACCTGCCCATGGCGTAAAAAGCGTAATTATTCCCGGAGAACCCGAACATCATCAAAGCGAATACAGAAAAATCAATGGAATTCCCTTGGTCGATGCTGTAGTTCAAGACCTAATAAATGTCGGCAAACAATTACAACACCCCTTCAACCCCTAAAATGAATAAGCAGCAAAAAATCAAACTCACCGTCGCCATCGCATTTTTTGCTTTGATTACCGGAATTAGCATCGTTGCCTATATCAAAATCTTAAAACCCATTCGCGATACCCGCAGCGAACGGACGGGGAAATTTACATTAAAGGGAAAGTACAAAACCCAGTACAACCCCGACATCATGGATAGTATCGAAACCAAAACAAAAGCGCGATACAAGCAGCGGCCTGCAAAATAGACTTTACGCCAATCGTAAGTTGCTGATATTATTGATGGTCGGCGAACAACGTTTCCACGAAAGCGCGATCATCGAGTTTCTCTTCCCACTTGTTCTGAATAATCGACTCTAAAACGCGATCGTTCAATTCACCAAAAGCCAGAGCTTCCGCGTAATCACGCGTAGAAAACGTCACACGCTCATATTGCGAAACAAACAGGTCTGGGTGTTTTTCCGATAACATATGCTCTACCTTCTTTTTGTGTAAAAACGCATCGCTACCAACCAAATCACGCATCTCCACAAAGTTCTGCAACGCCAAATTAGCGATGGCATCCGCATTCGGTTTACGCAACTTCTGATATGCATCCAATACCGAACCCCATTCGCCACCCAATTCTTCTATGCACTCATCCAAAACAACGCAATCCTCAAAAGAACAGTTCATCCCTTGTCCGTAAAATGGAACAACCGCATGGGCACTATCGCCCATCAATGCATTATTGCCCCTAACCCAAGGATAGCAACGCATCGTCGCCAAAACGCCCGTAGGGTTATTCATGTAATCGTCTACTAAACCTGGCATCATCGTCATTGCATCGGGGAAGTGCAACTGAAAAAATGCAGTAATTTCCTCGGCTGTCTTTAACTGATCAATACCCGGATTCCCATCAAATGGCATGAACAAAGTACAAGTAAAATTGCCACCTGGATTCGGCAAAGCAATCATCATGAAGCTCTGTCGAGGCCAAATATGCAAGCAGTTTTTATCCAACTGAAAATCGCCAATGGCATTGGGCACAATTTCCAATTCTTTGTATCCATAATTCTCATAGGTTTGAGAAAAATTAAACCGTGAAGTACGCTGCATCGCATCGCGCAAGGCACTAAATGCTCCGTCGGTACCCAAAACCACATCGGCCTTGTCTACGATGGTCTCTCCGTGCTCATTAACATACGTTGTTTCGCAAGTTTCCAAATTGGTCGCCACACATTTGCAATTGAAAAACATATGAATATTGGGGTATTGATCCGCCAATTGAAGCAATTTGATATTTAATTGACCTCTAGAAACGCTGTAAATTGCTTGGCCGTCCTTTCCATAGGGTTGATATTTCAAAGCACCATCAACCGAATGCATCATGCGACCGGTCATGGGAATAGAAATATCCAACACCTCTTGATCCAAGCCTACCTTGGCCAAACCACGTAACCCACGAGTAGAGAGTGCTAGATTGATACTTCTTCCGCCTTGATAATTTCCAGAGCGCATATCGGCGCGACGTTCGTAGATGTATACTTCATAGCCCCGCTTGGCCAAATAGATCGACATTAAACTTCCAGCCAATCCACCACCCACGAGAGTTACTTTTTCTGCCATATGCTGCAAATTTAATCCATGTTGGGTTGTGAAAACATGTCAAAAGTCACAACTTTGCTTCGCGATGCACTTTTTTACTGTTCCTTCCACAATTCAATGGCTCATTCCCTCCTGTACTTGGCGGAAAGAAGGACAAGGAAAAGTGATTTATTTGACGTTTGACGATGGCCCACACCCCGAAATAACTGCCTGGGTGATGGACGAATTGAAAAAACATCAAATCAAAGCGACCTTTTTCTGCGTTGGCGACAATTTGAAAAAATTCCCAGAGGTAGCAAAGAATTTATTGACGGAAGGGCATCAAATTGGGAATCACACGATGCATCACATCAAAGGGTGGAAGCACAACAACGGCGATTACCTAAAGGATGTCGAAAATTGCGAGAACGAAATTCGCGAAATTCATGAGCAATTGGATAATGAAAGAGCGCAACCGCTATTATTCCGTCCGCCCTACGGTCAAATCAAACCATCGCAAATCAAACTCTTGCGCACCAAAGGTTACGAAATCATACAGTGGAGTGATTTAAGTTGCGACTACGACAAGCATTTGAATTGCGAAAAGAGCTTATCGGCCCTGGTAAAAAATGCAAAACCCGGCAGCATTGTGGTATTCCACGACAGTAAAAAGGCCGAGCATCAATTAAAACAAATACTCCCAAGGTATTTGGAAGCCCTGTTAAAGGAAGGTTTTACCTTTCAAACTCTATAATTACAACGAAATTGATTTGGCTTTGGCTATGCCTTTTAAACCCCTATTCAATTTGATTGGGATGACCTACGATTCAAAATAAACCGTTTGGAAAGGTCGCAAATACTGACATTTATCATATTATTTAAAATCTTTCTACATTATATTTGTAATCTTTCTAAATAAGCATAGTTTTGCGAAACATTTAGAATCATTACATCCAAATGAATCGAATTACTCCATCCCGCCACGCTTTCTATTGTCTGATATTTCTTGCGGCTTCGATATTCCCGACGCATATTCAGGCTCAGATGGACACCAACCAGCACATTGAATATCTATCCGAAATCAATCTTGTTGGCAAGGGTCAGCAACGCGATGTGATGATGTTACCTGAAATTGTTGGCACTAAAATCAATGCGGGCAAGAAAAACAGTTTGGTTGTATTAGATCAAGTCAATAATGTGGTTGTCAATAATTCGATGCGACAGATCTTGGCAAAAGTGCCCGGAATTCAGATTTGGGAAAGCGACGGGTCAGGCATTCAAATTGGCATCGCAAACAGGGGCTTAAGCCCGAACAGAAGTTGGGAATTCAACATCCGACAGAATGGCGCTGATATTTCAGCCGATCCCTTTGGTTACCCTGAGGCATATTACAATCCTCAAATGCAAGCGGTACAGAGAATCCAGATCATTCGTGGGGCGGGTGCGTTACAATACGGACCACAATTTGGCGGCATGATCAATTATATCATGAAAGATGGCAGCAATTTCCGCAAACCATTGCAATTGGAATGCAATCAAACCGTTGGCAGTTTTGGCTTAATGAATTCATTTGTTGGCATCGGGGGAAAAGGGAAAAAGGGCTACTACTATACGTTTTTTGATCGCAGGAGTGCCGATGGCTACAGAAGCAATAGTCAGTATCAAACCCAAACGATGTATGGCTCAGCAACCTATCTTCTCGGTAAGAAAACAACACTTACGGCCGACTACATGAGATATTTCATGCAAAGTCAGCAACCCGGAGGCATCACGGACAAGGAACTATACAATGGTATTGGCGCAACCTTAAGCCATCGCAGTAGAAACTGGTTTTCAACGCCATGGAACACAATGAATGTGAAGCTAAATCATGAATTGTCGCAGACAAGCAGAATTCAATTGCTCATTTTCGGCATGTCGGCCGTTAGACATAGCGTCGGCAACATCGCTGGCATTTTGATTCCCGACACCATCAATAAGCTCACAGGACAATATTCAGAGCGCGACTTATCGACAGACAAGTATAAAAACGTAGGGGCTGAAATATCTTATTTGAAATATTATCGTATTTTGGGAGTACGACAGACGATAAGTACGGGGATGCGAGTTTTTCGAGGCCAAACCGAACGCTTTCAAAAAGGCATCGGAAGTACTGGAGTTGATGCAAATTACATCGCTGCACTTCCTTTCCCTGTCGAACTTAAATTCAACACATTAAACATTGCTTGGTTTGCCGAACAAATCGTAAGGTTGAATTCTCGATTCATCATCATCCCCGGCATCCGATTGGAGTCGATTCAATCAACGGTCGCGGGCCGACTTGGATTTACAAGCGGCGGCGAGGCCATCCCTGTGCAAGCAAGTCCATTTAATAGAAAATTCCTCTTGGGTGGCATGTCGGCCGAATATCATTTAAAAAATGGAATTGAAATTTATGGGAACTTAACCCAAAATTATAGGCCAGCTCTATTCACCGACTTACAAGCGATGCCTAGCACGGAGCAAATCGACCCCAATTTGAAGGATGCTACGGGCAGCAACAACGACCTTGGTATTCGAGGTAGACGAGGAAATTGGCTGTATTTTGATGGGAGTTTATTCGTTCTTCAGTACAACAATCGCATTGGCAGAATTACCAGAATCAACGACCTCGGAAATGCTGTGACGGTAAAAACGAATGTCGGCAACAGTGTTAGCACCGGCATCGAAGGGATTCTTGATATTGATTGGGTGAAAAAACTCAAACCAAGTGGCAATTGGGGTTTGCCGATTTATGTATCGTATGCGCTAACCAATGCCAAATACGGGGATTACAACATCACGATAAAAAATACATCAGGGAAATATGAGACCTTGAATTTAAAAGGGAATTGGGTTGAAAACGCACCTCGACACATTTTGCGCGCGGGGATGGGATTCCAACTCAAATCAAAATCTAATCCCGCGCGCTACATCCTAAATCAAATTCAGTGGAGCTATGTTTCGGGTTGCTATTCAGACGCCAACAACACATTAATACCATTGTCAACTGGCGTAAATGGCTACATCCCTGAATACCATATTTTTGACTGGAATACTACCCTATCGGTGAATCAAAAGATTCAGATCAAGTTTAGCATCAACAATTTGATGAATCGCAGCTATTTCACCCGTCGTTCCGGAGGATATCCAGGCCCAGGACTACTCCCATCTGATGGACGAAGCATCCTGTGCAGTGTAAATATCGCTATGTAATCTGTTTTCCGAATTGCGTTGATCACAGCGGTAAATTACCAGCAAGAACTCTTTACGCCTTTTATAGTCCCCAATGAGATTTCAATTTATCTGACCATAAATCAGCATGGGTTGAAATCTCAGCTTGCAGATCCGCCATCATACTATAAATCCCAAAGTATGTCCGATTGACATACAAGGCGTGTTTGCTTCCTCTGGGTTGCGTTGGTCGCTTCACCTCAGGGATTTGATATATTTCCTCCCCTTTTGCATAAATTTCATCTATGAATCCATGGGTAAATTTAAATTCCGGTGTCTCAAAGGGCCTGCTCAACAATGCTGTCATTTCTAGAAATGCCGTTTGCAATTCAACCTTTACAGCAGGAGAATCTTGGGGAAAGATGATTTCAATGTGGCTTAACAACTGATCCACCACCGCTTGATTGTTTCGAATTTCGGGTACCAACAATGGGAAATAATGGTAATAGAAATCCTCAGGCACCACTTTCACGCAACCAAAATCAATCACACCTACTCTACCATCTTCCTGTAAGAGAAAGTTGCCGGGATGCGGATCAGCATGAATGGCCAAGGCCGTGTGCAACTGGTGATTGTAGAAATCCCAAAGTGCTTGTGCTACACGATTCTTCACCTCTCGAGAAGGCTTTTTATCCAAAAACTCTTTGAGATGATCACCTTCTAGCCAATCCATCACCAACACCTTTGAACTACAATATTCAGGATAGTATACGGGAAAAAAAATGTCTGGAATATTGGTACAAGTTGTCGATATCTCTTGAGATTGCCTCAATTCAAGGGTATAATTGGTCTCTTCCAACAGTTTCTCTTCCACTTCTTGAAAATACTTCTGCATCTCTTTTTCTGGCAAACCAAACATCGCGTTGGCCACAGGTTTCACCATCCTCAGATCACTTTGAATACTATTTGAGATACCCGGATATTGAACCTTTACCGCCAAAGTTTTTCCATCTTTCTGTGCTTTGTGAACTTGACCGATACTTGCCGCCGCTGTGCATTGCGTTTCAAACTGATCAAAGACATCGAAGGGCGATTTACCCACTGATTTTTGAAATGCTCGAATGACCAGCGGGCCAGACATTGGTGGTGCAGAATACTGCGACATCGCAAATTTATCCGTGTAGGCACGTGGCAATAGATTTTTATCCATGCTCAGCATCTGAGCTACTTTGAGCGCACTTCCTTTTAACTTACTCAGCGATTGATAAATATCCGTCGCATTGTCGTTATGCAATTCTTCCTTCGTAGTCTCCGAATTAATGGTCTTCTTCGCGTAATACTTAAGGTAATTTCCACCAACCTTCGCACCTGCTCCTACCAATTTCATTGCCCGCCCCATTTTGGAGGTCGGAATATTATCTTGAGTTTCTATCATCGTTGAAATCCTTGAAACAAGAATTTACCAAAATCAAATAATTTGTCAACCGCATTCCTACCCACAAAATCCATCGTCAATTGAACAGATTTTTCGATACAAGCATCGGTACGCTCAAAATCCGCAGAATCATCTTTCAGCCAAAAATGGATTACAAAGGCCAAATTCATCCCTAAAGCCTCAACATTTAACTTCGATATTACTTTGCGATCGGGGATTTCACCAAGGCTACTTGCGGCGTTTAACATGGGCGACACAGTATCTTGGAAGGCTTGTCTTAACGACATAAGTCCTTTTATTTGGTCCATAGGATTCTTCCAATCTTTAAATTTCCAAAGTAAGTAGCTTCTGATATCACGTAAACTTTCGATAAAGGCGAAATGTAATGTGAGCATCTTTTCGGTGATACCAAAAGTTGCGAATTGTTCATCTTGTGCAAACTTCTCAGCAACCTCTTGCCAACGAATCAAAAGAACAGACTCCTCAACCTTTTCTAAACTTCCAAAATGATGATAAAACTCAGTTTCTGCAATTTCTAAATGCTCGCATAACTGAAATACATTGGCCGGCGCATGCCCCATTTTAAGGCAGTATTTCACGTACTCGGAAACGATTTGATTTTTCATGTGTCTTACTTCAATAACAAACAAGATAAAGGCTTGAAAGTTTTGGTTTTTATTTGATTGGTTCTGTGTTATTTTGCATCTACATGACAATCCTTCAAGAAGATTATAATACCCAAAGGCCCTTATTGGGAATTTCCGAATATGGCCGTCATGTGCAAGAGTATATCGAACACATAAAATCCTTGCCTAGCAAGGAAGAACGCACCTCTTGGGTACACAATTTGGCTGGTATTATGGCCACGCTAAACCCTGACATCAAACTTCAAGTCAACTACAAAGAAATTTTGTGGGGACATATTTTTCAGATGGCCGACTATGAATTGGATGTCGATTGCCCCTACGAAATTGTGCAAGTGAAGCAGGAATTTAAAAGACCTGAGCATTTGGGCTACAATGTAAGTGGCATTCGCTTTAGATTTTACGGTAGAAACCTTCAGATGATGATCGATAAAGCCGCTGAAATGGAAGATGGTGAATTGAAACAGGATTTAGTTAATATGATTGCCTCGTTTATGTACAATTCTTGCAAAGCCTGGAACAATGAAAACCTAAGCAACGAAGTGATTGCCGAACACTTGAAAACCTTATCGAAAGGACAATTGAAAATTGAGGGTTCCGAGTTGGTGGTAAGTGCTGATACTACAGTAAATGTTCGTCGTCCTATGCCCCAGAAAACCAACAACTTCGGGCGCAACAACAACAATAACAACAAGAATAAAAACAACAAAAACCGCGGAAAGAACTTCCGAAGATTTTAATAACTCACTATGGCAATTTTTGAAATCGAGGGCGGTCACAAACTCAAAGGCGAAATCATCCCACAGGGTGCAAAAAACGAAGCGCTACAAGTTGTCTGCGCCGTATTGCTGACTCCTGAACCCGTTACAATTACCAATATCCCCGAAATCAGGGACGTACTAAAACTCATCGAGCTATTGCAGAGTCTGGGTGTGAAAGTAACCCGAAATGAAAGAGGGTCTTTTACTTTTGTTGCCAAGGACATCAATCTAGAATTCCTCAATAGTGAAGATTTCAAAAAACAGGGTGCTGCACTTCGCGGCTCCATCATGATTGTTGGCCCATTGTTATCGCGCTTTGGTCGTGGATATATTCCATCGCCCGGGGGCGACAAAATTGGTCGTAGACGCCTAGACACGCACTTTGAAGGATTCATCAAGTTGGGCGCCAAATTTGAGTTTCAGGCAGAAAACAACTTCTATAAAGTATCAGCCGAAAAGTTAAAAGGTTGTTATATGCTGTTGGATGAGGCTTCGGTTACGGGAACTGCTAACATTTTGATGGCTGCCGTTCTAGCTGAAGGAATCACCACCATTTACAATGCGGCTTGTGAACCCTACTTGCAACAACTTTGTTTGATGCTAAACAGTATGGGCGCCAAAATCACTGGCATCGGCTCAAACCAACTCACCATCGAAGGGGTTACCGCGCTTAGCGGATGCGAACATCGTTGCTTGCCGGATATGATCGAAATCGGCAGTTTTATTGGCATGGCGGCTATCACTCAGAGTGAAATCACATTAAAGGGCTGTCGGATTGATATGCTAGGAATCATCCCCAAAATGTTCCAACGATTGGGGGTGAAATTGGAAATTCGCGGCGACGATATTTATATCCCTGCCATGGACCATTACGAAATTGATACATTTATTGATGGCTCCATACTCACCGTTTCTGATCAAATATGGCCTGGGTTTACCCCCGATTTGATTTCAATTGCCTTGGTTACGGCAACGCAAGCGCGAGGTACTGTTTTGATTCATCAAAAGATGTTTGAAAGTCGTTTGTTTTTCGTCGACAATCTAATCGATATGGGCGCTCAAATCATTCTTTGCGACCCTCACCGTTGCACTGTAATTGGTTTGGACCGCAGAACCCAGCTCAAAGGCATTACGATGAGTTCTCCCGACATTAGGGCGGGTGTGGCTCTACTTATCGCCGCGATGAGTGCAAAAGGAAAGAGCACGATTAAAAACATCGAACAGATTGACCGTGGTTACGAGCGCATCGAAGAAAGACTAAATGCTTTGGGTGCGAAGATTACGCGCATCGATTAAAGAAAACTTTGTCGATTGTCAACTTGCATTCCCACTTCTGAAATCACGAAATCAAACCTTTTTACTTCTTTATTTTCCCGATGGACGAGCTCAGGCCGAAGTAGACGTTCATGCCTTTGATATTGTTCGACATCATATTGGAAAGAAAATTGTCGGACCCTAGAAATATTGGACCTACCCTAACGCAAGCGCCGATATTCCCTTTTCGATAATCGTTGGTCAAACCGACAGGCATCGACACCTCCAACCATTTGGTTTCTATTCGAGGAATTACAATTAACGAGGATGGCTGCCTAAACCCAACGGATTTGAGCGACAACAACGACTGTTGCCAATGAAAAGCGGTATAAAACCCCGCCATGATTCTCAGATCGCCTTGAACATGCAATTGCGTTGGCAGAACAAATCGAACGGTGCCGGTTTCCTGTTTGTAATTCATGCTCTTCTTTGCAAATTCCTCCAGATAGGTATAGCCACCGCTCCCCCCTTGTTGAAAGGCCCCAAAGAATGCAGAATCAGTTTTAAGTGTTACCGGCGATGCATTGCTAAAAGAGAACGTATTGACTTGACTGCCGTAATTGAGCTTGCCAAAATCGGTAACAGATGCTGCCAATCGCCAATGATAGTTGCGCGCAGTAGGGTCTCCCAACCAACGATCTTTCATTTGAGCCGTTCCGCCACCTTTCCCGCCTTCCACCGTAAATCCCAGGTCAAAGCCGATGCCATGTCCCATAATATTTCTAAATGATGGCAAACCACCGATCATTCCGCTCATTATCCGTTTAAAAACCTGGGTTTCAGAATACGATACTTGCACATTGCTCTGCATGAACTGCATTGAATCACGTCCAAAAGTTTGCAGCTGAAGTCCCTCAGAAACGATAGAAAAATGCCCCAACCCCATTAAATATTTAGCAGTACCACCGATGGAAATTTTCAACTTCTTTGAATCTATAATAGCGGCGGCCAACGAAGCACCCAATTCTTGATAGGCATTGGCTTGAAATGAAAATGGCAACGATGAACGTTGGTCCAAATTCCCGTTTTTGCCTCGCATAGAAGTATCAAACAAAACCCTTCCGTAATCCAGTAATCCGGTAGAGACATTTCTTACAGAAACTTGCGTTCTAGTTCTGCTGTGCGTTGACCATACAAACCGCTTTCCAATGCGATTGGCGTACGATGGACCTCTGTATTCTGCCGAAACACTACCCCAACCAGAAGTGCCAATGGGCTGCTGTTTTAGAAAATCTTTTTGCCAATGAACTTTGCCGTTGGCGTTTTGAAATTGCGCTGGGACATTTCCTGTTATTGCTTGCCAAAGTGTAAATGGCGCGGTGATAACGAACATGTTATTATTGACTTCAAACCCCAAGGTTGAAATATTCGCATGTCGCTTATAAGCCATAGATGTCAGCAAGGCGGGATTTGAATACACGGAATGAACGCCCGCGAAGTTGCTATTTTGTATTCCTTCAAATGTTTGAGCATTTAGGACAGCTGTTGACCCCGACCAAAAGTTAAAAATCCCAAATACGATCCAAAAGACAACGCCATTCAAACATCGATTAACTTTTTGGTCTAACATACAGAACAAAAATCGATGTTTACAAACAAAAAAGAGCCGGGCAAGCCCGGCTCTTTTCAACAGTTATTATTAGTGATTAGTTTACTGTCAATTTACTGCTCATACGACCCGCAGCACTTTCCAATGTCACCATGTAGATACCGCTCGACAAACCGTTGGTGTTAACAACAACAGCGTTTTGACCAGTTACATATTGCTTGGCTTCGTTGCTCAATACAACACGACCGTTCATATCAGTAACTACAGTTTTAACCATTGCATTTGCGCTCAAGTTGAAAACAACATCAACTTGTGCATTGCTAGCAGCTGGGTTAGGATAAACTTGGATACCAGAGATACCAGAGTTGATTTTGTTGGTTGACAAGTTTTGGGTTGTGATATGTACAAAGTTCGGGAAGAACAAAGAATTTGTCCAAATAGTACCTGGCAAGTAAGACTTCAAGAAACCAAATAAGGTTTGACCATAACGAACTTGAGAATTACAAAGGAACATGTTGTTAATCTTATTGGTAGAGATGATTTCTTGCGCGTGGCCTGTTAATGAAGCCAAGCTCAAACCGTACAAGTTGTATTTCATCCAAGCAGAACCATCGTAAGCGATACCGATATCACCCAATTTTGATTTTTGCATCGGTTTGAAAACAATATTAAATGCGAATAAATTGGCCGAGTTGTTTGCTCCGTTTGTTGACTGAGACTTCAGATTCACTGGGATTTGGATTCCACGTCCAACAAATGATTTGGGCGTGCCATTTTCAATAACCAAACTATCAGCATATGCTTTTGTCAATAAAAGCGTATCTGTTTTGAGTGCAGTACTATTCATCAACGTTTTGAAAGACAAATTGTCAACCGCAGGAGTCGCATAGCGATAAGTTACGCCAGGGTTAGCCTGGTAAGAATATCCACCCACTTTAATTCCACCAATATTGAAATACTGGATATAAACGGTATCAACGATATCTACCAAATTGCCATTCACGGTCATTTGGTCTGCCTGACGGATATAAAATTGTGTAAACGCCAATGAATCAACGGTGTAAGGATTAAAACGTGTCAATACGCTTTTACCTGAAGCCAAGTAGTTACTATCTTTTGGATCGAAAGTTGAACCAATCAAGTGCCAAGCTGTTGGTGATTTTTTACCATCAGAATATACAGTGTAAAGATTTGAATCAGGTTGGATAAAGTTTACGAAACGATCTAATTTCTGACCCAACAAAGTACCTTCTTCATAAGATCCAGTAAAATTGTACCAGTCGCTGTAAACATCAGCACGACGGCTTGGCACCAATTTCTTATCCTTTAGGACGTAAGAAGTCTTGTTAACTGAAATGTTTTTCTGAGCATCAGAAATTTTAAGCTCTGCAGTTTGAGCAATCGCCCCGGTGGTTAATCCGATCAACGCGGCGAATGAAAGTAATAATTTTTTCATCTGTGTTTAGTGTTTAACGCAAATATAATAAAAAACTATCAATCCTTAATCCAACATCACGGGATGACATAAAAATTGCACGTCTAAAGAAAATAATTGGTCTTAATGTTCAACAATAAAACTTAAATATCGCCAAGAATGGGCCTTAGCAGCACCTCTTCCATTACGGTATTTTCATTTATCACGAACGCTGAATACAAAGCATTTGCAACATCCTCGGGCTTGATAAACCTCGTGGTGGGCAAATCAACACCAGCCCAGCTATCTGTGAGTGTAGCACCAGGCAAAATAGCGGTTACGCGGATATCATGCGGCATTCCTTCCAATCGGAGCGACTTACTAAAACCTAGCATTGCGAACTTGGAAACAGAATAACTTCCCCCAGCGGCATAGGCTGTAATACTTGCGATACTGCACATATTAAAAACGTGTGACCTATGGGATAATTTCAATAAGGGCCACAAACCTTTGGTGATGTGATAGGCCGAATTCATGTTGGTTGTCATCAAGGTTTCGAATTGACCCTCCTCTTCCTCCATCATCGTACCGGGCAAGAAAACACCCGCATTGTTCACCAAAACCGTAAGCGACGACCAGGTTTCACATATCGTAGCGGTGCATCGTTTGGCAACATCATACTGAGAAAGGTCGCCAGCGAAAGTATGTACCTCAGGAGCACCGGCTAATAGCAACTGAGATTTCGCCTCTAACAATCGAGCGTTGTCTCTGCCGACGATAAACAAAGAGAATCCAGCTTCCGCCAATCTCTTGGCCACGGAAAATCCTATTCCCTTACTAGCCCCTGTTACTACGGCATTGAAATTCATAAATTAGTCTTCATCATCCGTGCTAGCCTTGCGCGGATCGTCTTCGGCTTCTTCCTCCTCCTCTTCTGCTTCCTCTTCTTCATCGTCGCCTTTTGATTTGGTAGAAGAACGTATCAACGCATCTAAATCCTCGTCTGAAAGGACTTCTTTGGCGCGTGTGCTCAACTTCACCAAATAACTGGTTGACTCCGTTTCTAATCTAACGGCCGTTACAATCTCCCCTTTTGAATTGGGATATCGAACCGTTTTTCCCGTTACGCCGGTTGGGAACGTCTCGTCGAATAAGTCAAGTAATTCGGACGACAATTTGGCGTACTCAATAACAACTTTAGGCTTGTCCATCTCTTCAAATATATTTTTCAAAAAAACAACACAATTTGCCTTCTATCACACGGGTTTTGCACATTTTTTTCGCAGTGTAGGATTATCTATTCATGCTAATGAGGAACTCGTTGTTATCCTTTGTATTCTGCATGTATTTGAGGAAGGTATTCATGGCTTCTTCGCTGTTCATATCGGCCAAATGATTCCTTAATACCCACATTCTTTGGTTGGTTACCCTATCAACAAGTAGGTCATCACGACGAGTACTAGAAGAAAGTATATCGATTGCAGGGAAAATACGCTTGTTAGAAAGTTTGCGATCCAACTGTAATTCCATGTTACCGGTACCCTTAAATTCTTCAAAAATCACTTCATCCATTTTCGATCCAGTATCTGTCAATGCCGTTGCAATGATTGTTAAAGATCCACCGCCTTCGATATTTCTGGCAGCACCAAAGAAACGTTTAGGTTTATGAAGCGCATTTGCATCAACACCACCAGAAAGAATCTTTCCTGACGCGGGTTGAACGGTATTATAAGCACGGGCCAATCGAGTGATAGAGTCCAACAAAATGACAACATCATGTCCGCATTCTACCAATCTTTTCGCTTTTTCAAGTACGATGTTGGTCAGTTTTACGTGTTTATCGGCAGGTTCATCAAACGTTGATGCTACTACTTCCGCACGAACGCTGCGAGCCATGTCGGTCACTTCCTCCGGACGTTCATCGATCAACAAAATGATCATATAAACTTCTGGGTGATTTTTGGCGATGGCGTTTGCGATGCCTTTCAGCAACCATGTTTTACCGGTTTTGGGCTGAGCGACAATTAATCCGCGCTGTCCTTTTCCGATTGGCGATATCAAATCGATGATTCGATTGGGGTAATTGCTTGCGCTATCACACAAATTCAATTTCTCATCAGGGAACAAGGGGGTAAGGTGTTCAAAAGCTACGCGATCTCTAACTTCTTCTGGGGTACGTCCGTTTACGCTTTCGATTTTCACCAAGCAGAAATATTTTTCATTTTCTTTTGGCGGACGAATGCTACCGCGAACGGTATCGCCTGTTTTAAGACCATTTTGTTTGATCATAAAACCAGGGATATATACATCATCGGGCGATGCAACGTAATTGTAATCTGGGGATCTTAAAAAACCGTATCCATCGGGCACAGTTTCCAGCACACCTTGGGTAGAAACCACACCATCCATGTCGGTAAACAGGGCCAATGCCTCTCTCCTACGCTTTTCGTCTGGAGTAAGTTGGGGCTCCGGCCTCGGTGTAGGCGTTGAAACGGTATTTTCTGAATTCTCAGTACGCGGCTCACGATTTTCTACTCTAGGCTCACGATTTTCGTTGCGTGGTGGTGTATTCTCACGATTTTCATTTCGAGGGATATTTTCACGGGGTTCACGGTTATCAGGTCGTGGCGACAAATTCTCCCTTGGCTCACGATTTTCGCGCGGTTCCCTTTGCTCACGAGGCGTATTTTCGTTTCTAACCGGGCGATCTTCACGGGGACCGCGAGGCTCACGGTTTTGCCTAGGCTCTCTAACTTCTCTAACTTCTCTATTTTCAGTATTGTTCACAACTGGCGCTGAACCCGTTTCGCGAACTTCTGAGTTTTCAGTTTCGATGGCGGTTCTATCTGCTTCCGCTCCTAATTCCCTATGTCGTTGAAACGGCTTGGGCTGTTGGTTGCGCTTAATCGAATCAGAATTGTTTTGGCTGATTGGCCTTGGATTGGCTGGATGTCTGAGCACCGCTTCACCATCGGGGGTTACAGAAGCCAATTTCTCGGCTTGCAACTCTTCGGCTGTTTTGCGCGGCCTGCGGCCGCGCCGACCTCCATCGGCATCATCGGAATTTCCCGCGGTTTCATTCGCATCGTTTCCAACATTTGCAACTGGGGCTTCACTTAGCGAAGGCTTTTCGCTCACCAAGGGCTTTTCGGAAGAATCAGAAGTATCCTTAACTCCAGCAACCATCGTTGCCTTCATCTCAATACTCGCAATCAACTCGCCCTTTTTCATTTTGGCAGTGTTTTCAACACTTAGCGTTTCAGCAAGGGTACGCAAATCACCCACACTCATTTTAGAGAAATCTGGTCTATCGGCCATAAATAATAATAGTATACAAGAATTTTAAGGGATAAATAATACTTAGATTTGGTTGGATTGCAGACGCGCAATTCAGAACTACATCGCAATTATAGGTGAAAAATCGTTCCAATAAAAACAAAACCGCATTTTCTTCAATTATCTTTGGCTTTTCAACGGCATGTCGAGGCTCAAACTTACACTCCTTTTCCTTTTCACCATTAGCAGCGCGGCCCAAGCCATGCAAATTCTTATTCCCATGGATGAATCGCAAAAAAATCATCTAAAGTCGTATGGAATTGCATTTTGGCTGCTCAAACAAAAACAAGAAGTCCAATGGCTCCTCAACTATAACGGGGGCTCATTCATGTTTCAATATTCTCAAGAGGCCGAACGCGAATGTAAAGTTAGAGGCGTATCCTATGAAACCATTTCCGATGCCGCCGCCAACGCCATCATCACCCAAATCCAAGACCCTGCCGCCAACCTAAACGCGGTAAAATTGCTAAATGCCCCTAAAATCGCCGTCTACTCTCCCAAAACCAAACAACCTTGGGACGATGCCGTGACCCTAGTCCTCACCTACGCCGAAATTCCTTACGATGTAATATTCGACGATGAAGTCCTTAGCGGCAAAATCCTTGAATACGATTGGCTACACCTTCACCACGAAGACTTTACAGGCCAATATGGTAAATTTTACTCAAGCTACGCCTCTGCCCCATGGTACCAAGCCGAAGTCGCCGAATCCGAAGCCATGGCCGCCAAACACGGATTTGGATCAAACAGAGAACTCAAACTAGCAGTAGTCAAAAAAATCCGAGATTTCATGCTTGGTGGTGGTTTTCTCTTTGCGATGTGCAGTGCAACCGACTCCTACGACATAGCGATGGCTGCCGAATCTACCGATATCTGTGAAAGTATGTTCGATGGAACGCCAGCGGATCAAAATGCGCAAAGCAAGTTAAACTTCGACAACTGCATCGCCTTTAAGGACTTCGCGCTAAACATGGACCCCTATTTTTATGAGTTTTCTAACATCGATGTCGACCCACGAACTAGAGCTGTTTCAGAAGAAAACGATTTATTCACCCTATTCGACTATTCCGCAAAATGGGATTTGATCCCCAGCATACTTTGTCAGAACCACACCAAAACCATCAAAGGATTTATGGGCCAAACCACTGCTTACCGAAGTCATTTGGTTAGAAGTGATGTCTTGGTGATGGGCGAAAACGCTTTGCTAAACGAAGCTCGATATCTCCACGGGGAATTCGGCAAGGGCACGTGGACGTTTTTTGGCGGGCATGATCCCGAAGATTATCAGCATTTTGTGGGTGAGGCTCCCACCGATTTAAACTTACACCCAAATAGTCCGGGGTATCGATTGATATTGAATAACATCCTGTTTCCTTCGGCACAAAAATCGAAGCAAAAAACCTAAGCCATGTTCTTTCAGAAAATCAAAGAATCCTTTGGGAAAACGCCTCGTTATTTTCAGTTGGGATGGATTTTGGTAATTTTGGGCAGTATTGCTCTCCGATTTGTGGGGCTCGATGGTCGGGCCTGGGGATACGATGAGTTGAGTGCTGTTTTCCGCGCTATGTCGACCTCTCACAATTGGCATGCTCATTTAGAAAAAGGCGTTGCGGTAGACGGACATCCTGCTGGACTGCAGACAATTTTATGGTGGTGGATTTCTTTAGCGGGCAGTGATGTTTTGTGGCCGCGTATTTTCACAGCCCTATTTTCTATTGGTGTCTTGTGGCAATTTCATCGCATGGCCAAAACTTTGTTTGGATATGAGGCAGCTTTTTGGGCGGTTGCGATGATGGGATTGATGTGGTGGCCGGTGAATATGGGCATTTGGATCCGACCTTACATTTTTGCTTTGCCATTTGTATTGGGGTCGTGGAATTTGGTATTGGGCTTATTAAAAAACAGGGATTCGAACGGCGATGTTTTGCTACCCAATCAGATGGGCTGGTTCGCGGTGAAGTTAGGCGGCGCCCTAGCGGGCGCCGCCTACTTCCATTATTTCGCCGGCCTAACGGCCGGCGCATCCTTCATCGCATTGCTACTCATCCAACCCAAAATTCAAACCAACCCTTCCAATCACACGCAAGGACTGCACCCATCGTACATTTTATTCCTGCCAGTCACTTTTGCCGTCCTATTCTATCTGCCCCACCTGCCCCTCACCTTCGCCCAATTTCAACTCGGCGGACTCGGATGGCTTAATCGACCTACACCGCAATTCCTTTGGCAGTTCCTGGAATTCGCCACCGGTCATTCCCTGCCCGTACTAATAATCTTTGTTGGTAGCATCATTTATGCCCTACAATACCAGATTCGCATTGCCTACTTGCCCAAACCTGCCTCGATAAAACGCATCCTACAACAACCCACCGTCCTGCTCACATTGGGCTTCCTGATGGTCTTCACCTTCGGCTATATCTATTCCGTGGTTCGCGCCCCAATCTTGCAAAATAACGCGATGTACTTTGCCTTCCCCTTGCTCATCTTGGTGGCGTCATCCGGCATCGCAACACTCAGAAATCAATTCGGGCAAACAACAAACGGCATCAACCGGTTTGAAAAAATCACCCAACCCCTGGCGCTGATTCTGCCAGCCCTGTTTCTGTTCAATACCCTCTACCAAAAACAGTTCCTCACCCTAGAACGAAAAGGAACCCATCACCGCATCGTAGAGCAATCTATCGCCTTTGCCCAGGAACAATCGAAACTTCTCAGGGCGATCCCGTTAAAAAGTGACATACACATTTGGCTTGATGGCCCGGCCGACAACTACCAATTTCACAGAAGCCAAATCTTATATAAACACAATTTCTCAAACATACCCCCTGCGGAATATTTCGAATCCCACGGACCTACCCTACCCTTCATCGCTGAGAAACTCAAGTCGCTCAAGCCCAATGCTCAAGTGTTCCTAGGGGTACAATCGGGGAGTCAACCTTGGCTACTACCCCTCCTAGAATCGCATTTCAATTACACTTCGCGCTATAGAATTCAAAATCCCAACGCCCCAAATCCAAAGGGAAATCACTCGGTCCCACTAACCAAACCGCAACCACTAAAAATCCATGAGCCATTTGGGGCAAATTCAATTCCCCAAGAATCCCTCATCGGTGGCGAATGGTTCACCCTTGCAGAACCCCGCGAGCCCCAGTTTACACCGAAAGATTTCCACCTGCTTAACGCAAATGTCATTCAAAACTCGGCAGACACCACCCTTTTTTCAGGCACGATAATACTCTACGAATTTGAGCCATCACCCAACGATGTAATCCTAATTGTGGTGAAAGTCGCTGACGCCCAAGGCGAAA
>Ga0078894_10000140_pt1 | contig 44372 bp, 41 predicted proteins | sample LauGreSu1BDMLBSD_2_FD_67506 | JGI IMG/M metagenome (GOLD analysis project Ga0078894, IMG submission 67506) | Freshwater lake microbial communities from Lake Michigan, USA - Su13.BD.MLB.SD (version 4) (version 4) | ecosystem: Environmental > Aquatic > Freshwater > Lake | place: Lake Michigan...
GTGATAAAAAGGTCTTCCCTTTTTACCGAATCTTTGCAATCTGATTTTAGTTGCCATGTTTAATTTAAGTTTATGTATTCAACATATTTCCCGGAGTCTCCTACTGCGGGGCTGCAAAGATAGCAATAAATCGGAATTAAAAAACAGAAAATGAAGCTGTTGACCCTGAAAGTATTGGAATTACTACTACAGCGATAAGATTTCTACAATTTTCAGCAGGTTAGGATTTACTTCGCCAATGTGTTTAATGGCTTGTTTAAATGGTGTAAACCGGATCTCGTTATTAACCAATCCTACCATTTCACCTTTTCTACCTTCCAAGAGGGCTTCAACAGCAGCCACACCTAAGCGGCTGGCTAGCACGCGGTCCATGCACGAAGGACTGCCACCACGCTGAATGTGGCCTAAGATAGAAACACGGGTATCGATGTTTGGAAACCGCTCTTTAACCGCATCGGCAACCTGTATTGCGCCAACGTCGTCTCCCTCTGCAACAATAATAATTTTTGAGGATTTATCTTTTCTTCCGTGTTCAAGTCGATCCATAAGGTGAGGGAAATCGGTCTTGGTTTCAGGAATTAAAATTGCTTCGGCACCGGAACCAATTCCACTTCGCAAAGCGATTAATCCTGAATCTCGACCCATAACTTCAACAATAAACAAACGGTCGTGAGATTCTGCTGTATCGCGAATTTTATCTACCGCATCTACTACGGTGTTTAGGGCTGTATCGTAACCAATGGTATAATCGGTTCCGGCCAAGTCGTTATCAATGGTACCCGGTAAGCCCATTACCGGAACTCCGAATTCTTCAATAAAAATATTCGCTCCTGTAAACGTACCATCGCCACCTACACCAACCAGAGCATCAATTTGATGCTTTTTAATTTGCTCAAATGCTTTTTTTCTACCCTCTGGCGTTCTAAACTCAGCACTACGGGCGGTTTTTAAAATGGTACCTCCACGTTGTATGATGTTGGCCACCGATTTGCGATCCATTGGAATAATTTCACCATTGATCAAACCCTCATAACCACGCATAATGCCAACCACCTCTAAGTTGTGGTACAAAGCGCTACGTACAACGGCACGAATAGCAGCATTCATTCCTGGAGAATCGCCTCCTGAAGTAAATACACCAATTTTTTTTACGACACCCATACTTATTGTCTTTTTGACACTAACTTTCCGGAATCTAAAAAACGGATATAATTGTTAATATCCAAATTAAATGCCTGCGCAGGGACCAATTGTTTACCGTTAGCATCTACAATTACATAATACGGTTGAGAATTGGTTCCGAAGGTGCTGGCCTGAAAATCACTCCATTTTTGGCCAATGGTTCTGATTTTTTTGCCGCTGAATTTAGAAACATATTGCTCCGATTCGGGCAATTCGGTTTTATCATCCACGTAGAGTGAAATGAGCACATAATCTTCTTTCAGGAGCTTCAAGACCCCTGGATCGGCCCAAACACTGGCCTCCATTTTACGGCAATTGGTGCAACTCCATCCGGTAAAGTCCAACAAAACGGGTTTGTTTTGCTGCTTGGCATAAGCCAAACCTTCTTCATAATCGTAAAATGCGTCCAGGCCATAAGGAGCATGGAATAAGTTGGCGTATTTTTTTGATGATGAGGCAGCTTCTGCAACCGGAACCGATGTCTTAGATAAATCGAAATCTTGGGTGGTTTGTGGCGGAAGCCAGGCATTGATGCCCTTTAAAGGTGCGCCCCATAAACCAGGAATCATGTAGATGGTAAAACCCCAAACCAACATCGCGAAGAAAAGTCGCGGTAGTGAAATGAAAGGTAAATCACTATCGTGCGATAATTTGATTTTTCCAAGAAGATACATACCCCAGAACGCAAAAATGACAATCCAGATGATCAGGAATACATCGCGATCGAACACTCCCCAATGGTAAGCCAAATCTACATTTGATAAAAATTTAAAGGCTAAGGCCAGTTCCAAAAATCCCAAAGAAACCTTGACAGTATTTAACCATCCGCCCGACTTCGGCATCTCCTTTAACCAGGATGGGAAAATGGCAAACAGCGTGAATGGAATGGCCAATGCTGCCGAAAACCCAAACATACCCATAGCTGGGCCAAGGTAAGCACCTTTCGAAACGGCATCAACCAACAAGGTTCCAATAATTGGTCCGGTACACGAAAAGGAAACAAGAGCCAGGGTAAAGGCCATGAAAAATAAGCCCAATAAACCGCTCTTATTCGACTGTTCATCCATTTTATTTACAAACCTGGATGGTAAGGTGATTTCGAATGCGCCTAAGAATGAAATGGCAAAAACAACCAGAAGAGCAAAAAATAAAAGATTGAACGTTGCGCTACTTGCCGCTTCATTCAGGGCCGAAGTGCCGAAAATCAGCGTGATAGCCAGACCCAATGCCACATAAATAAAAATGATTGATAGGCCATAAACCAATGCGCTTTGTATTCCTTTTGCTCTGGAGCCCGATTTCTTGGTGAAATAAGAAACGGTTAAGGGTATCATTGGATAGATACAAGGCATGAAGAAAGCCGCCAATCCACCCAAAAAGCCGGCAATAAAAATGGCCCATAAGGTGTTTTCACTATCGGTTGGGGTTGTTTGGGGTAGTGTTTTCGCCTCAACAGTATCGGTTTTTGTACGATCTGTTACAACATTTGCGCTTGAGGTATCTGTTTGCGCCTGAGCCAAATCAATTGCCACCGAAAACTCTTCTTCTGAAGGTGGCAAACATTTCTGATCGTTACAAACCATAAACTCCAATACACCAGAAACGGTGGTTTTGGGGTTTTTTAGTTTAACTTTTTGGGTAAAGGTTGCCTGATTTTGATGCCATGCTATCTGCATGCCAAAATTGTTGTCGTAAGCGCTAACCGCCTTGGGGGTTTCGCTAACCTTACCTATCAGGGAATAGTTTGCTGAAGGCTTGAATTTGAACGAGGTGGGTATAGGGCCACCCTCTTCAATAAATTGAGAATAGAGGTGCCATCCTTTGTCGATTTTGGCCTTGATCAACACATTGGCCTCGGTTTCACTAAGCTTTTCAAAAGAGTACGTCCATTTAACCGGAGTTTCGATTTGTGCGTGGGCGCCCAAGGTTAGCAGGATGAGCAGTAAGCCAAGTAGTTTTCTCATAATATTTAGTAGATAATGAATCCTATTTCTTTAAATCCAAATTCACGAATCTGATCTCCAAAGTCGATTTGCAATAAACCAATGTTAGAAACCCCGATTATTCGGCCGGTTTTCAATTCATGTCCAAGCTTGAACGTAGCCGAATCTTCAAATTTATACAAACCGTTTAGGTATTCCTGATGAATACGGTCAAATTTTCGGGATTTCAATGCAAGGTAGCGTGCTTCAATAGCTCGACAAAGGTCGGCTAATAGCTGATTTAAATCACAATCTCTATGTAAAATAGTGCGGATAGAGGTCGCATTTAACAAGTCAGGGAATTCTGTTTGATTGACATTTAGTCCGATTCCAATTACCGCGTGTTTCCATCGGCTACCCTGAACAATATTCTCAATCAATATACCGGCAATTTTTTGCTTGTCGACTAAAATATCGTTTGGCCATTTGATCGATACACTTGATCCTAAAAGTGGCTTTAAAACATCCAAAACTGCTAAACTAATGGCTTTATTGAGTTCGAACTGCTGGGTTATTTGCAGAAAACCCGGGGACAAAAGCACGCTAAAAGTCAGGTTTTTGCCGGGTTCACTTAGCCAGGTATTTTGTTGCTGCCCCCTGCCCTCAAATTGGTTTTCTGCCATAATTACAGTGCCTTCTGGTAATGGCGCAGAATTTGACAATACCTCTTTTACGTAAGCGTTTGTAGAGGCAACTGCGGAAAGTTTAACCAAATTTTGACCGACAAATAATCCTGAAAAAGTGTTATTTTGCAATGGGTAAGCCTCTGATACGAATACCCAAAACTAATTTTTTTTAATGGTAAAAAACAAAGCTGTAGAAGAATCAACACGAATTTCAGAAATCATCATTCACGGGATTCAAGAAAAAAAAGGGAATGATATCGTTCGCTTAGACCTTAGAAATATTCATAGTTCAGTATCAGACTACTATGTAATTTGCCACGCCAACTCTGCCACACAGGTAAAAGCTATTGCACAAAGTGTGGAAGAAGAAGTTTACAAAGCCTTACAGCTGGATCCTTGGAGAAAAGAGGGCATACAACACGGAGAGTGGGTGTTGTTGGACTATGTAGACGTGGTTGTGCACATTTTTAAAACAGAAAAAAGAGCCTTTTATGGAATAGAGGAGCTTTGGGGAGATGCTGAAATTCAGACTTACCAGAGCGCCTAATTGGCTTAAAATAATTGCCTTGCCTTAAGATAATGAAAGAAAACAAATCGAGTTCACAAAAACCTGTGAGAAAAATTCCCGGAAAGAAAATCGTTCCTAAGCCACCGAAGTTCAATATTATGTGGCTTTATGCGGCTATCATTTTGGGCTTAATTGTAGTTCAATACCTGTTTAACGGAAATCCGGCTAAACAGATCAGCTACCAAAAGTTTGAAAACGAACTATTAAAAACCGGGGATGTAGAAAAACTGGTTGCTTATAAAAATCAAGATCTGCTAACCGTAGAGGTCTATATTAAAAAGGATAGACTGAAGCAACCTAAATACAAAGATGTAAAAGCTGAGAACACTTTCGCTGGTGCTACAGATGCTGGTCCACAATTTTACTTTACCGAAGGTTCTGATGCTGCTCTACAAGCCAAATTGAAAGAAGCCGAGCAAACTATTCCCGCCGAAAAGCGTACGCCGCTCATTTTCGAGTCTAGAGAAAGTCCTTGGGCAGGTTGGTTCATGTCGTTCATTTTACCTGTATTGCTGCTGATTGGTTTCTGGATTTTCATCATGCGCCGTATGGGCGGGGGAGCCGGTGGCGGTGGCGGTGGCCAGATTTTCAATATCGGTAAATCTAAAGCCACCCTTTTTGATAAAGAATCTCAGGTTACCATCACTTTCAACGATGTAGCCGGTTTAGAAGAGGCGAAACAAGAGGTGATGGAGATTGTAGATTTTCTTAAAAATCCTAAAAAATACACCAATTTGGGTGGAAAAATACCTAAAGGAGCGCTTTTGGTAGGCTCTCCAGGTACAGGTAAAACCCTGATGGCTAAAGCTGTTGCCGGCGAAGCGCAAGTGCCTTTTTTCTCCCTTTCTGGGTCTGATTTCGTAGAAATGTTTGTGGGGGTAGGTGCTTCCCGTGTTCGCGATTTGTTTAAACAAGCTAAAGACAAAGCGCCTTGTATCATCTTTATTGACGAGATTGATGCCATTGGTCGTGCTCGCGGTAAAAACAACATCATGGGCGGCAACGACGAACGCGAAAACACGCTGAACCAGTTGCTGGTAGAAATGGATGGTTTCGGTACCGATTCGGGTATCATCATTTTGGCGGCTACTAACCGTCCGGATGTACTAGATTCTGCACTCTTGCGTCCGGGTCGTTTCGATCGTCAAATTTCAATTGATAAACCCGATTTACTGGGTCGTGAACAAATTTTTAAAGTACACTTAAAACCACTCAAACTGCATAAAGATGTTGATCCGAAAAAACTTTCGGCTCAAACTCCAGGCTTTGCCGGAGCAGAAATTGCCAACGTGTGCAACGAGGCCGCATTGATTGCTGCCCGTCGCAACAAAGAGGCGGTAGACATGCAAGATTTTCAGGATGCCATTGACCGGGTAATTGGTGGCTTAGAAAAGAAAAACAAGATTATTTCTCCTGAAGAGAAACGAATTGTGGCTTACCACGAAGCCGGACATGCCATTGCTGGTTGGTTCTTGGAACATGCCGATCCATTGGTGAAAGTATCTATTGTTCCGCGTGGTGTGGCTGCTTTGGGTTATGCCCAATACTTGCCCAAAGAACAATTTTTATACACTACCGAACAACTAACCGATGGCATGTGCATGACCATGGGTGGACGTGTGGCCGAAGACATTGTGTTTGGTAAAATCTCTACCGGAGCACAAAACGATTTAGAGCGCATTACCAAACTCTCTTACGCCATGGTTACCATTTACGGAATGAACGGTAAAGTGGGTAATGTATCGTTCAACGATACCCAGGGTGAGTACCAGTTCAACAAACCGTATTCTGAAAAAACATCGGAATTGATTGACCAGGAAGTACGCAACCTGATTCAATCGGTTTACGACAGAACCAAGGCTTTATTAACTGAAAAGAGAGAGGGGTTGGAAAAACTTGCTCAGAAACTTTTAGAAAAAGAGATCTTGTTCCAGTCTGATTTGGAGGAAATTTTAGGTAAGCGTCCTTTTGAACACCGCACCACGTATGATGAGTTTGTGAACGGTAAAGAGGTTGAGGAGAAAAAACCTAAAACTACCCGCAAGAAAAAAGAAAAGGAACACGAAGGCATGGTAGATCACAATATCGATTTGCCTGAAAACAGATCTTCTCAAGATTAAAAATCCATGAAAGAAACTACGGCCAAGGAGAGAATGCTCAAACAAATCCGCAAGGCCTTGCTGGATAAAAAGGATAATCCTTACCCCAATTTGGAGGATACGCCAGTTTATGCACCAACCGATGAGTTTCTGGAAGTTTTATTTGCGGAGCAGCTCACTGCAATTGCAGGTTCATTTGTGTATTGCGAAGACGATTTGCAGTTTGTAGAAAACCTGATTGAGTTAGCTGAGGAGAAGAAATGGCGGAAAATCTATTGCTGGGAACCCAAGTTGCAAGAGATGCTTATGCACTTCGAATATCCGTTTCAAGCCAACGATAAAGATTTCTTAAAAGCCGAAGTGGGTATTACACTCTGCGAATCGCTGATTGCCCGTAATGGTAGTATTTTAATTTCTAACGGAAATGCCGCGGGCCGTCGCCTGAGCATTTATCCCGGCGTACACATTGTGCTGGCCTACACTTCTCAATTGGTATTGGATTTAAAAGATGGATTCAAACTCTTGAAAGAAAAATATGGAAATCAACTGCCAAGCATGATCAGCAACATCACCGGACCAAGTCGTACGGCCGATATCGAAAAAACCTTGGTTTTAGGTGCCCACGGCCCAAAAGAGTTGTACGTTTTTCTGATTGACGATTCGGCAGCTTAATGTTATTTTTTACTGATTTTAGAAGTAATTTGTTGCTTGTGGCACATGGATAACACAAAGTTGGGCAAGCAAATAAGTTTGTTTTAAAGCTTGCTTATTGGTAGCTTAGGGTATTCTATCCTATTAAAAACCATTCGGTTTTACATATTTTAATACACTAAATGAGTACGATCAAGAGCATCATAATCGGAACGGGGAGTTATTTACCAACCAACATTGTAAAAAACATAGACTTTTTAAACCACCAGTTCTACGAAAAAGACGGCCAGCCTATTTTACGCAATAACGCCGAAATCATCAGTAAATTTCAAGACATTACCGAAATTGAGGAGCGTCGCTATGCAGACGACGATCAACTGGCATCTGATTTAGGTTACCTTGCCGCAAAAGAGGCTATTGAAAGTTCGGGGATAGATGCAGAAAGTTTGGATTACATTATTGCTGCCCACAATTTTGGAGATATTGAAGCGGGTGATACGCATGTGCAAATCATGCCCAGTTTGGCTTCTAAAATCAAGCACAAATTGGGTATCGAAAACCCGAATTGTGTAGCTTACGACTTGCCATTCGGCTGTCCAGGCTGGGTTCAGGGAGTTATTCAGGCCGATTATTTTATTAAATCTGGTGATGCAAAACGGATTTTGGTGGTGGGTTGTGAAACACTTTCCAGAGTAAACGATCCACACGACCGAGATAGCATGATTTTTGCCGACGGTGCCGGTGCTGCCATTTTAGAAGGAAAAACCAGTACCAACTCTGGGATCATCGCCCATAAAACCCAATCTCACACGCATAAAGAAGCGTATTACCTCTATTGCGGGCATTCTAGTAAACCCGATTTTAAAAAGAACGATGTGTTTATTAAAATGGAAGGTCGTAAAATTTACGAGTACGCCTTAAGCAATGTGCCTTTGGTAGTTAAAGAAGCCATTGATCGTGCAGGTTTAGATATTGCAGACATTAAAAAGGTGCTGATTCATCAGGCCAACGGAAAAATGGACGAAGCTATTGCTAAACGTCTTTTGAAACTTTACGGTAAAACCGAAATGCCCGAAGGGATGATTCCTATGACCATAGCCACCTTGGGTAATAGTTCGGTGGCAACCATTCCAACCATGCTCGACATGATTTTGAAAAACAACATGGAAACTCACGAACTAAACGAAGGAGATATTGTAGTTTTTGCTTCAGTGGGCGCCGGAATGAACATCAATGCCGTGGTTTATAAATTTTAAGAAAAACCAAGTTGTACAAAAAAGCCCCTCGAGTTTTCGAGGGGCTTTTGTTTTTTTAGTGCTATTAGGCTTCTGCTTTAACTCCGGCAATGGCTTCATCCACCAAAATACGTCCGCAGTGTTCGCAAACAATAATTTTCTTATGCTGACGAATATCGAGTTGACGCTGAGGGGGAATTTGGTTGAAACAACCTGAGCAAGAATCACGCTGGATGGTAACCACAGCTAAACCATTTTTAGCGTTTCCGCGTAAACGGTGGTAAGCAATCAATAAACGTTCGTCAATTTTAGTCTCTGCTTTGATCGCCTTCGCGTTCAATTCTTCTTCTTCTTTCTGAGTTTCTGCAGTGATAACATCTAGCTCAGATTTCTTTAGATCTAAGTCTTTTTTGCGGCCCTCTAAATCGGCAACAGCCTTCTCGTAAACTTCCGTTTTAGTGGTGATTTCGAAACCAAATTCTTTGATTTTTTTCTCAGAAACCTGAATATCTAATCCTTGAATTTCGATTTCTTTGGAGATAGCTTCGTATTCACGGTTATTTTTTACCTCGTTAAGCTGGGCTTCGTATTTCTTAATGGTAGCCGTAGCCTCTTTAATGGTATTTTTACGAGTTACGATTGAATCTTCCAAATCGTCTAACTCAGCTTTAATTTTCTGAATACGGGTTTCTAAACCGGCTACATCATCTTCTAAATCGGCCACCTCAACAGGTAATTCACCTCTAATTTGGCGGATTTTATCAATTTGGGTATGAATAGATTGCAATTCGTATAAGGCTTGCAATTTTTGTTCTACGGTTTGTTCCATTAAATTAAATAGTTAACGGGGTTTGTGTTTTGTTCTGTTAAATGGAGTGCAAAGTTAGGAAATTTTTCACTAATTCTTTCAAACAAAAGCGTTTGCGTAAACTGTTCGCTTTCGTAATGACCAACATCGGCAATCACAATTCGCCCTTCGGCATCAAAAAATTCATGGTATTTGTAGTCGGCAGTGATGAAAATTGCTGCTCCTGCCTGGATGGCTTGTGGCAATAAAAAGCTTCCTGAACCACCGCATATAGCCACTTTTTGAATTTCTTTGCCCAGTAAATCGGTGTGGCGAATCAATGAACAGTTCAGTTGTTTTTTAACCAGCTTTAAAAAATCAAGCTCATTCATTGGGTTTTCCAAATCGCCCAACATTCCCGACCCGACCTGGGGATGGGCGTTGCTAATAGCGTAAAGATCGTAAGCCACCTCCTCGTAAGGATGGGCTTTAAAAAGTGCTTTTAATACCTTGCTTTCTGAAGCTATCGAATAAATTACCTCAATTCGGGTTTCGCTTTCGCGATGCTGTTCTCCTTGCTTCCCCACAAAAGGAGCTGAACCGGGACCAGCTTTAAAGGTGCCTAAGCCTTCGGTATTGTAACTGCACTCCGAATAATTGCCTATGTTGCCGGCGCCTGCGGTAAATAGTGCTTGTCTAACCTCCTCGGCTTGAGCAGATGGACAGAAAGTGACTAATTTTTTAAGAATGCCCGATTTTGGTGCTAAGGGTTTCAGATTTTTCAAGCCCAATTTATCTGCCAGTGCTTTATTTACCCCATCCAATACATTGTCGTAATTGGTGTGAATGGCATACAAAGCAATATTGTGTTTAATGGCTTTCATCACCACCCGCTCCACATAGTTTTTACCGTTAAATTTCTTTAAACCTTTAAAAACGATTGGATGGTGTGAGATAATAAGGTTACAGCCCTTGCGAATGGCTTCATCCAAAACCGCCTCCGTACAATCCAGAGAAATGAGCGCCGATTTTACATCCTCATCATAACTACCAACTAATAAGCCTGAGTTATCGTACTCTTCTTGATACGCCAAGGGGGCAAGTGTTTCTAGAAAATCGGTAATTTCTTTTAGCCTCATTTAAAATTTAGTTAATCATTCTGGCCATGTTTGCGGCTTCTAATGCAACTTTTTGATTGTACTCTTGTGTGATAGATTTGTAGTTTATCAAATCAACAAGGGTGCCAATAAAACAAAAACCAAAGGTTAAAAGGTACAATACCCCCATACCAATTTGGCCCGTTACAAAGCGCTGAACTCCAGCTACAATTACAAAGCCCAGTAGAGTAAAGATTAAAATATCTTGCGGATCCTTGCGCTTACTCGTGTACAACATGGCAAAGTTTTTGGCTTGGCTTTCGCTCATTGATCCGGTTACTTGTTCTAAAAATTGCAGTTCGGCAGGTGTAATGCCTTTTAGCTGCATAAATAATTGTGAATTCATGTATCGGTTTTTATGATTTTAAAGATACTAGAAATTGGCGGCTTAATTGAACCGAACGAAAAGTCAAAATGCACAAAGCGGGAATAGCCAACCAGTGCTGGTTCCAAGAGTTTTGTAGATCTCCGTGGAGTAGATAAACTAAAGATCTACCCAATCCACACCCCGGACACCAGGACCAACCCATAGTTGCTACAGGACAAAGGGTAAAATGATGTGTTCCGGGTTCAGAAAATGTTAGTAAAAGCAGCGCCGAAATCCAGATAATCAATTCGATGGGTATAGCTCTTTTAGACACGGTATTAAAGGTTTCGTGGTCTGGTCATCAATAGTAAAGATACCACTAAAACCAATAAAATCCCTACCACGCCCATGGCTGCCAAACGTTGCATGTAATCTATTTTTTGCAATCTAGAATCGGTGTATTCTAAGTAAATACTCAGGGTGGCCATATACAATACCGAACCAACTATTAAAATTTTAAAACCCTGCATCATGGCTTGAAACAAACTCATTCTGTTTTTTAGTCGTTTCCGATAACTTTTAAGTCCAAAATAAAGTCCACCAAACGGAATACCTACCGAGAGGTATTCGGTCCAGGTAATGTCGGCTATTGCTTGTGGATTCAAATGGTAAAAACCCAATTCGTGCATCAGCATAATCCAAAAACCGCTTAAAAACCCAATTGCTAATCCATATTTAATTGCATTTCCCATCGCAATGGCTCCTAACCCTTATAAAAACAGCGATGTGGCGGGCTTGTTTTTTAGAAATATGCCGTGGCTTAAGCTATATTTGCAGCGAAATCAGGATTAGTGAACATCAGGGAAATTATTCATCGATACAAGGATGATCCCCGGATTGCCGAATTAGGCCAAGCGCTCAATTCGGGTAAAAATCCAAGGATACACCTCAAAGGTCTCGTCGGATCAAGTGATGCGATGCTGGCTACTGCATTGTATTTTTCTCAACATCAGCCTGCCGTTTTTGTACTCTCCGACCGAGAAGAAGCTGCTTACTTTTTGAGTGATTTAGAAAATCTGCTCCAAAAAGAAGTATTATTTTTTCCGGGATCATTCAGAAAGGCTTTTGATTTCACCCAGCCCGACAGCAGCATGGTTTTGCAGCGGGCCGAAGTGCTCAACGAACTCAAGTACCAGAGCGAATTTGGAAAGCTGGTAGTAACCTATCCCGAGGCTTTATGCGAAAAAGTGATCGATCGGGCTGCGCTCGAAAAAAATACGCTAGAAATTGCCAAAGGAAATAAGCTGGATATTGATTTCATGGCCGATTTTCTAAGTGGCTACGAATTTGATCGTGTCGACTTTGTGTATAGCCCCGGCCAATTTGCAGTAAGAGGTGGAATTGTAGATATTTTTTCGTTTTCACACCAACGGCCCTACCGGGTAGAGTTTTTTGGCGATACCATCGAAAGTATTCGTGATTTTGAAATCGAAGATCAGCTTTCGGTTAATCACTTTGAAGAGATTACCATCATTCCCAATGTACAGGCAAAGGTTCTTGGCGATCACAAAATATCGCTTTTAGAATATGTGGATTCCAATAGCCAGATCTGGTTTAAAGATGTGCAACTCACACTCGATGTGATTGAACGGGGATGTAAAAAAAGTGTTGAACTGTGGAATGCGCTTTCCGAAACAGATAAACAACAAAATCCAGAATGGATTGATCCTAAATTTCAATTCATAGACGATAAGTTGCTCGCTGATCAGCTTCAAGACTTTCCGGTAATTGAATTTGGTAAACAGTTTTTTTACAATGCCGATGTGAGCATCCGCTTAAACATGAGTCCCCAGCCTTCATTTAATAAAGACTTTGGGTTGCTGACTCATAACCTGAAAACCAACGAGGCGGAAAAAATTGAAAACTTTATTTTCACCGATTCGGCAAAACAAGCGGAGCGCTTGTACAACATTTTTGAGGATCTTGATAAAACCGTACACTTTACCCCGTTCCAGCTTTCTTTGCGTGAGGGCTTTGTAGACCGCGATCAAAAGCTGGCTTGCTACACAGATCATCAAATATTTGACCGGTTTTACAAATACAAAACCAAGAAAGGCTATGTGCGTTCTCAAGCGCTTACCCTTAAAGAACTACGCGATTTAAAACCAGGCGATTACATTACACATATTGACCATGGCGTTGGCCGTTACGATGGTTTGGAAAAAATAGAGGTGAATGGCAAAACCCAAGAAATGATTCGTTTGGTTTACGCCGATAATGATTTGCTTTATGTAAACATCAACTCATTGAATCGCATTGCGAAGTTTTCGGGGAAAGAAGGTGCAGTTCCAAAAATGAATAAACTGGGTACCGATACCTGGGAAAAACTAAAACGTTCTACCAAGAAAAAGGTTAAGGATATTGCCCGAGATTTGATTAGACTTTACGCACAGCGTAAGGCGCAAAAGGGAAACGCATTTAGTCCCGATACCTATTTACAAAACGAGTTGGAGGCTTCGTTTATTTACGAAGATACTCCGGACCAAGAAAAAGCAACCGCCGATCTGAAAAAAGACATGGAGGCCCCGCACCCAATGGATCGACTGATTTGCGGCGATGTGGGTTTCGGAAAAACAGAGGTGGCTATACGGGCAGCATTTAAAGCGGTGGCCGATGGAAAACAGGTGGCCGTTTTAGTTCCCACCACCATTCTGGCCTTACAACATTTCAAAACCTTTAGTTCGCGACTGAAAGATTTTCCATGTACCATCGATTACATCAATCGATTTAAAACACCCGCACAAATCAAAGAAAGTTTGCAAAAACTGGCGGATGGTAAAGTAGATATCATTATCGGGACTCATCGTTTAGTGAGCAAGGATGTGAAGTTTAAAGATTTAGGTTTGCTCATTATTGATGAGGAGCAAAAATTTGGAGTTGGCGTAAAGGAGAAATTAAAACAGTTCCGGGTAAATGTAGACACCCTAACCCTTACAGCAACTCCGATTCCAAGAACACTGCACTTCTCGCTCATGGGTGCCCGAGATTTGAGCATCATCAGCACACCTCCACCCAATCGACAGCCGGTTTTAACCGAGCTACATGTGTTTAACGAGGGTTTGATTAAAGAGGCGGTAGAATATGAATTGGCAAGAGGTGGGCAAGTTTTCTTTATTCACAACCGGGTTCAAGATTTGGCTCAACTGGGCGGATTAATTCAAAAACTGGTGCCAAACGCCCGAATTGGCATCGCCCACGGACAATTGGAAGGAGATGCGCTAGAAGATGTGATGCTCAAATTTGTGAATGGAGAATCGGATGTATTGGTGGCCACTACCATTATTGAGGCTGGGTTGGATATTCCGAACGCCAATACCATCATCATCAATCACGCCCACATGTTCGGTTTAAGTGATCTGCATCAAATGCGTGGTCGAGTAGGGCGATCTAACAAAAAGGCTTTTTGTTATTTATTAAGTCCGCCGCTTTCTACCCTAACCAGCGAAGCCCGTAAGCGCCTGAGCGCTATTGAAGAGTTTTCGGAACTGGGCAGCGGTTTTAATGTAGCCATGCGAGATTTGGATATCCGCGGAAGCGGAAATTTATTGGGCGCTGAGCAAAGTGGCTTTATCGCCGAGATTGGTTTCGAAATGTATCATAAAATACTGGACGAAGCCATTCAAGAGCTAAAGGAAGACGAGTTTAAGGGTTTATTTGAGGAAGAAGTTAAAGAAACATTTGTGGGCTTTACCCAAATTGATACCGATCTCGAGGTGCTTATCCCTAATGAATACGTAACAAGTGTAGCCGAGCGATACAATTTGTATAGTGACTTGGCAAAACTGGAAAACGAAAAGCAATTGCGGGCCTTTGAAGAACAGCTCAAAGATAGATTTGGGCCGGTGCCCGAACAGGTAAAAGAATTGTTCAACACACTTAGGTTGCAGTGGTTAGGTAAACGGATTGGTTTTGAAAAAATAGCATTTAAGAAAAACACGCTAAAGGGTTATTTCATCAGCGATAAGCAATCGCCGTATTTTGAATCGGAGTCTTTTGGTCGGGTGCTGCAATTTGTTCAGGCAAATTCAAGGCTGTGTAATTTGAAAGAGGTAAAAAATACCTTGAGAATTGCTTTTGAACACGTTCAAGATTTGGGGCAAGCGATTGTGCTTCTACAACAAATGGTTGTTCCGGCAAGTATCAATCAGCCAGTTGAAAAAGAATAGGTAAAATATAGGTTGATCTTACCGCTTTCCCTTCGGCAATTCCCGGCGACCATCGGGGTGATTTTCTCAGAACACGAAGTGCTTCTTCGTCGCATCCCGCACCAATACCTCTTACGACTTTCAGATTACTCAATTCGCCGCTTGGCTCTACAATAAAACTAATAAAAACACGGCCTTGAACCCGTTTTTCAAGTGCTTGAGATGGGTAATTGATCGATTGACCTAGAAAACGTGCCAGCTTTTTTTCACCTCCCGGAAAGCTTGGAGGAATATCAAGTGTGCCTGAGCTGTAGATGCTGTTCTCGTTCGGTTCCTTAATTCGGACATCTGTATTTGGTGGTTCGGGTTGGCTTACCGGGGCTTCATCGCTCACTAGACCGGGTTCATTATTTAGAATTTGACTGCTGATTAGTCTGATTTCTAATTCTTTTAATGAGCAGATTTTCCCTTCTTTATTTATTCGCATCTCCAGCAAAATCTGTGCGGTTTCCTGGGCATTTTTGGACGGCTTAAAATAACTTTGCTGAGTCCAATAGGTCGCTACAAGTGTGTCGTTTTTGTGTTCAAAAGTTAGGGTTGGTACCTGCCAAATCAGTTCTAAATTTTTCAAGTCGGCCAAGCGAGCTGCATTAACTTGCTTCAGTCCTTGATACGTTAGGTTGTGGTAATTGAAATACGTTTGGGTAAGCGGGGCGAAGTAACTGGGTGGATCAAAATATCCTTTTCTCTGATCTACATAAAAGGCTTCGATAAACTTCGTTAAGGATGTTCTTACCTCTTGTGCATCCATTTCTTGTGATTGCTCCAGCAACTGTTCTGTACCGTGTTGAACAATGGTTTCGGGGGGTTGCTCTGGTTTAAAATACGAGCGAATATCTTCGGCATAAATGCTGATGAGTAGTAATACCAACACAATTGCACCCATCGCGATAGCAAAATTTAAAACCGATCGATCAGGTTTAATATCTGGCTCTGATAAATTGGGTTCTTCTTGCTCTATATTAATAGACATTGGTCAGTGGGCGTTTAAAAAAGCAATAAGTAAAAATAAACCAAGGGTGCTGCAAAAAACAAACTATCAAATCGATCCAACAAACCGCCATGGCCGGGCAAAAGTCCTCCGGAATCTTTGGTGTTTAGGCTTCGTTTCAACATGGATTCGGTCAGGTCGCCAAAGGTTCCTGCAACCGATGCTATTAACCCCACAATTAGCCAATTGTTTAAGTTAAGTGCTGTAAAGTACTGGCTTAAGATTCCGGCGGCAATTAGGGTAATAAAGAGCCCGCCAAAGAAGCCTTCCCATGATTTTTTAGGCGAATGGCGCTCAAAAAGACGGTTTTTACCAAATTTTACTCCAAATACATAGGCGCCTGTATCGTTGGCCCAAATCAGGAGCAATAACCCAAGTGGGTATTGAAAATTAAAGGTGCCGTCTAAAAAAGCAAGGCACAGGTACAAACCAAATGGAACAACAACATACACCGGACCAAGAATAGTAAGCGCTATGTTTTGAAATGGATTTTCGGTTTTTCTATATAACTCTATGATATAGATTAATATAACTACTGGTATGCACAAAGCCAGGAGTTTGTATTCTAAACTTCCTTGGGCAATAGAACTAAAAATCCGAAACAATAACGTGCCCAATGCAATTCCGGAGGGAAGTTGAGGAGCATACTGCTCAGATCCAACCAGACGGAAATACTCGAACAAGGTGGCCATGCTTAGGAAAAGGTAAAAAATAAGAAAAACGGTTTCTCCCAATAAAAGTGAGGCAAGCATGGCTATGCCAAAGAAAAACGCGGTTATGGCTCTGGTTTTCATTGTTCTGTTTCGTGTTGGGTAATTACTGCTTTGGCGGCTTCGGCGTCAGTTTCAGCTGTCCAAATCTGCACTTCGCCAAAGTGATAAGATGAGTCTTTTTTGTTGAGCATAACGGCTTTAATTGTGTTTTCGATCAGCAATTGTCGAATCAATTCGGCCTTTAAAAAATCGGAGTGTGAATACACCTTAACCCAGTTCTTATCCATGTTTATGCGTGTTTGGTAAAGCCCGGCTTTGTGAATAGCGATAGAACATCCACAGTGTGGCCGAAGTAAAAAATAAACTCAACACATAAACAGAAGGCGATTCAACCGTGGCTGTGCTTAACGAATCGATTGGTTTTCCTTGCTGTTGGTAAACAAAGGCGGCAATTACCGCGGCACCGTTATTGATGAGGTGAGCAATAATCGGGAACCACAAACTATTGCTCCATAATAGTAAGTAACCAAAACAAGCACCCAATAACATTCGGGGAAGGAAACCGTAAAACTGAAGGTGAATAGCACTAAAAATGATGGCTGAAATCCAAATACCCCAATGAGGATTTTTGGTCCAACGGGTGAAAATATGTTGGAAACAGCCCCTAAACACAAGCTCTTCGCCAATAGCGGGCAAAAGTGCAATCATAAACAAGTTTAGCGCAAGTTGCCCGGCGCTATCCATTTTTAACAATTGCTTGGTCAGGTCGGCCAACTGATCTTCCTGTTGGCGCATCCAGGTTTCCAAGCTTTCTAAAAATGCCGGTAAATGCATGTTCTGGTTCAACACTTGCGTCCATTCGAGCAATGCTGATGAAGCAAACATGAGAATAACCGTCAAAATCAATAAAAGTGGTTGAAATTTGGTGTTTAGTTTAAAATACACAGCTGGCGTTTCTCCCTGAAAGCGGGCAAAAAACCACGCTGGAACAATGAAGGTGCCAATACTGGAAAAGATTTGTAAGATTTTTACAAAACCAATGCTCGCTGTTCCGGCGGTCATATTAAAAAGTTCAGCTGTGCCGTATATCAGCGCACCAATGAGCATGCCCAATAAGCTGAAAACAAAGGTTCCGGCCAATGCAAACAGGATTAAATAAAACAGTGAATACAGTGGGTGGCGATTCTGGATTTGCGCTTCGGGCATGGTCAATTGATATTTTGTACCTTTGTGTATCAAAACAAAAATAGCGAATTCAGTTTAGCTAATGTCGGTAAAGATTGGAAATATAGATTTAGGCGAGTTCCCGCTGTTGCTGGCACCGATGGAAGACGTGAGCGATCCACCATTCCGTTACGTGTGCAAGCAAAACGGGGTAGATATGATGTATACCGAGTTTATTTCTTCGGAGGGCCTGATTCGCGATGCCGCCAAGAGCCGCCAAAAACTGGATATTTTTGAGTACGAACGCCCTATTGGGATACAAATTTTTGGGAGCCAAATCGAAACCATGCGGGAGGCTACAGAAATTGCTACCAAGGCCGATCCCGATTTAATTGACATCAACTACGGTTGTCCGGTAAAAAATGTCGCCTGCAGGGGAGCCGGAGCAAGTTTGTTGCAGGATATCGATAAGATGGTGGCCATGACCAAAGCGGTTGTGGAAAGCACCCACCTGCCCGTTACGGTGAAAACTCGCCTCGGCTGGGACGATACCACCAAAAACGTGTACGAAGTAGCCGAACGCTTACAAGATGTGGGTATTAAGGCGCTTACCATACACGGGCGAACGCGGGCGCAAATGTATAAAGGGCAAGCCGACTGGACATTAATTCGGGAAATCAAACGAAATCCCAGAATTCAAATTCCAATTTTTGGAAATGGTGATGTTGATAGTGTAGAAAAGGCTGCCGATTGGCGATTGGAATACGAAGTGGATGGAATTATGATCGGCAGGGCTGCAATTGGCTACCCCTGGATCTTTAGAGAAATCAAACATTTCTTTAAAACCGGCGAAAAGCTGGCCGGACCAACATTGGAAGAGCGTATTGAGGTTTGCCGAACACACTTGCAAAAATCCATTGAGTGGAAAGGTGAAAAAACGGGTATTTTTGAAATGCGAAGGCACTATGCAAACTATTTTAAAGGAATACCCGATTTTAAAGAATACCGAATGAGGTTGGTTTCGCTTAATGATGTTTCGGAGATTGAGGGTGTTTTAGTGGAAATAAAGGATCAATATAGTGGTGTTTTGGCCTAATTTTTGATGATTGAGCGGTGTTAATACATCACCAAATGAAATTAGAGAAAGTTGTTGTTGCGGATAAGCTAAAATTAATCACCGAATACTGGAATCCTAAAAATGTGGGTGGCCTAAATGGTCAACTGGTCAAGCTAGTTAAACTTAAAGGAGAGTTCATCTGGCACAAACACGAAAATGAAGATGAGTTATTTTGGGTGATAAATGGAGATCTGGATATGGAAATACGGGGTCAGAAAACCATTACTGTATCTCGGGGTGAGTTTATAATTATTCCCAGAGGAACCGAACACCGACCAGTAGCAAAAAACGAGGTTGAAATTATGTTGTTTGAACCCGAAAGCACACTGAATACCGGTGACCAAGCTGAAAGTAGATTAACTCGGAACAAACTAGATTGGATTTAATTGATTGAATAGATATACCCAAATCATGATCACAAAAATTACCGATGGAGTAAAAGTTTCTGTAGAAACTGTATATCAGCCAGAGTATTCAAATCCCACTAGCGGGCATTACATGTTCGCGTATAAAATTACCATAGAAAACTTGGGTGAGTATGCGGTGCAGCTGCGCAGAAGGCATTGGATTATTTATGATTCTAATGGAACGGTTCGGGAAGTTGAAGGTGAGGGTGTGGTTGGAGAACAGCCCATCATTGAACCGGGAGAGTTTCACGAATACGTTTCCGGTTGCAATCTAAAAACCGATATGGGAAGCATGAGGGGTTCGTATGAAATGTGTAGGTTATTGGATAATCAACCGCTTTTGGTTAATATTCCCGAGTTTCAGCTGATTGCTACCCATCGATTGAATTAATAAAAAAAGCCCCGGAAAATCGGGGCTTTTTTAGTTTAGCGCTGTATAATCAGCTTCTGCGAATAGACTTCTCGGTCTCTTCTTAATGTAATTAGATAAATGCCGTTGGGGTATTTAGAAATATCCAAACCTCCTCCATCCCAAGGTTGTTTAATTAAAAGACGCATTCCTTCCGAATTGTGCAGCTCTAGTGTGAAATTAGCTGCACTGGTTCCTTTTATAGTCAAGTCAACCCTATCTATAGCCGGATTTGGGTATAGATTAAAACTTACCGGATCCAACGAAGATTCTATTGAATTGGGATCTGAAATTTCGGTTTGGGATTTGGGAGCTTGTAAAAACTGACCATTGACCAAGTTGTTGGGGTTATCTAGATAAAGCCCAATATCCATTGCAGCTTTAAAAAGTACCGTTTCGCCAGAGTAAAGGGTCGGATCATAGCCATTGACCCCTTTTCCGCACGGGGTGGCGTCGTAAAGGGCACCATTGCCACCATAGGCATAGGTGCGCATAATGGTATAGCCCGAAAGTGTGGTAGCCCATTTAGGAACCAAAAAATTCACATAATAGGTATTGGTTGATTTATCGTATTTGGCTTTGTATTTTTCATTGGTTTCAAAAACGCCGTTTCGGTTAAAATCAATCCATAAATAGATTTTTAATTTGTTAAAGCACAGGGCAAAATCCTCCACATCGTCTGCAATTAAGGGGCAAACACCCAATGAAGAAGATTCGCTGCTAGAATCCTTATTGGGATCTTGTGTGGGGTCTTCTGCAAAATCGCCCAAGCTAAAACCGGCTGGGGCTTGGGTTTGACAATTGGATAGAAACTGATTTGCGCCCTGATCTGCAGGTGCCAACAACAATCCTGCGGGTTTAAAACTAAAGTTTAGCGAATAGGCATTTCCAGCTTTGAGCGTAAAGTTGCTGGCATCAAAAAAGTAGGTGCCCTGACCCACATTGTGGTCAAACATCAAACCCTCTTCACAACCCAATAATTTGAAATTTTTAAAATTTAGTCCGGTAAATTCGGGGTGTGCGGCAGTAAATGATGGGTAAGTGCCGTTTTTAACATCGCAGTACTCCTGAACCACGATGCTGTAGTCTTCAACATATCGATCTTCTTTGTTGTTAAGATCTGGGCAAGCCGCAGCATCTTTACTTTTACTTAACACCACCCTTAAGGTGAGTTTTTGTCCTTTTGTAAAGCCTATGGCGGGGACTGTTGCGGCTACTCCTGCTGTTCCGCTGCCTGTTTTCTCTGTAAGATCGAAAGAGCCATCTGCATTGGCATCAATCCACATGGTCCAGTACAGGGCTTCTGGAAAATAGGGTTTCTTAATCGCACCAATTTTTACATCGTATAAGTATCCCGGTGCTGCTTCGATGGTTAGATAGGTATAATCGCGGTAGCCACCAACAAAATCTTTGGGTTTAGTGGTTTGAATGTTCGCCATACTAAACGAACTGATATAAAAATGGGGGTCGTATCCCACCGGTGGGACGCAGGGTTGTTTTGAAGCGTAATCTAATTGATCAATTCCGACTGCTTTCCAAGCATTTTTAACCGCATCTACTTCCGCGGCATCTTCACCAAAAATGATTTTAGCTGCCAATATGGTTTGTAGTGCAAAACTGTGAAAGTCGCTGGTTGAGCTTAAAAAATTTGTAGTAGTATGGTAGATGATTTTTGCTAGATTTTCTATTCCAATTCCCTGAACCGCAACAATAGTGGCGGGGTTGGGTTCTAGGGGAATGTTTCCACCCTCAGCTAACACATACGACCAATGAGCAATTACCGTGGAGTTGAAGTGCCCGTCTTCGGTAGTGTTGCTCCAAAATTTTCCCTTGTAAAAGGCGGGGTGTTGGGTTGAATTGGGATCAATTGCATTTCGAATCACAGAATAGCCCATAATGCTTTCGTAATACTCTTGAAATCCGAGACTTCCAGAGCTGGTTATCCAATCGTTGCCAAATCTTTTTTGATACCCAACCGGGTTAATATCGTTTTGGGGTACTGGGTTTTGTTTTAGAAAATAATCCGACAAACAATATGACCAAATATCGCTCAGGGCTTCGTTTAAAATACCGGGTTCTGTATAACCACCAATCAGGCCCGACTCACTAACCGTAAGTCCGTGCGCAAATTCATGATACACCGTTTTAAGACTCGGATAAACATATATTTCGGGGTCTTTAATTCCGGGGTCGAAGGGGAAAAACATGGTCGATTCTCGATCGTAAAAAGAGCCCTGTAAAGATTTTTCCAACACATAGGCTTTCATGGGCGACCATGCACCATCAAAACCCCACCTATTAAAACCAAGAAAGAAATAATTATTCAGTGTCTCTATACCCAAGGATACCAGCTCGGCAACCTTAAACGCATTGTCTGTTTTAAATCGATAGTCTCCAAGGGTCAGGTGCTCGTCGGTGGTATTAAATTGTTGAGGCGATCCGATAGGCACCGGTCCGTTATAATCTTCAATTTTCTCAACATCAATCCTGGCGTTGCCGTTTTTCAAGTAGTAGTTTTGGTTTTGGTCATCTTTAACGGATGATACTGTAAAATCGCGTTGGTCAACCCTGACCCAAGATAACGTAGGACTCAGGTTTGCATTGGTTCGAAATTCACTTGGTTTCAACAGCGGAGGTGTGTCGCTTAGTTTGTTCTCTTGATGAATAAGGTTGATCTTTTTAATGATAGTTCCTTCTTGCGCATCTACATACACGTATTCTCTACTTGCTGGTTCTACAGCAAATACTTCGGCCTTGTAGACTAAGCGGCCCTCGGGTAAAATTAGTAACTCTGGTTTGGGGTAATAGCTTGCCGTTCGATCGTTTTTTCGCTCCTTTAAAGCATTTTCAAGATTGGGTTCTTGCCAAGCATATTTTCGGGCCCCGTGTTTGCTTAACATTTTGGCGAGAGCCTGTTCGGAAGATAATCGGGGTTTAGTGTTGATGTCTGTTGTGAAATTATCGAAATCTTGCAAAACATAACTGGGCTTTCCGTTCTGGTGAACCAACCTGAGTTCACTACCCTCTACGCGAACACCTCTGTAATATAAATTATACACATCGGTTACCAAGCCTAGGGACCTGTCTTGCTTAGATTTTACTTTTTTAAACTCCTGGTTGTTTCCCGGGTGAAGTAATTGATTAATTGTATTTCCCGGCGATCGATCATCCGGTTTAATCACCAGAATTCTTTGTGTTTTTGTTGGTTTTTGGGGTTCTCTTTGAAGGGCTTTTGCCTCCTGACCTTTGGCTACCAACAGCCAGGTCAATGCCATTAAGCATGTACATGTTTTTTTCATAATTGCGTTAATTTTAAACCTGTAATTAATTAATAGTTAAATATAGGTTAATAAATAACAACAATTATTGGCATTTATTATTTTTATTTTAATCTTTGGTTAAATTTGAGTGCGGAAGAGTTGCATTGTGGAAACAAAAAAGCCCGTAAACGATTTGTTTACGGGCTCATATAAAAATGGAGTGCCAACTAGTCTCTTCTGTTGAGTAGCATGCTGGCGTAGTAAACGAGTGTAGCTAATGAACCCAGCGCTGCAACTACATAGGTCATGGCAGCCCACCAAAGCGCATCTTTTGCTTGTTCGTGTTCTGCTGAATTTCCGGTCATAACTCCACCCTGAGTGTTTAACCAGGCTAGAGCACGGTTACTAGCATCGAATTCTACCGGTAGGGTAACAAAGCTAAAGAAAGTAACGATGGCTAAAGCAGCAACACCAACTGCCAAAACGATATAATTTCCGGAAAAGGCCATCAATAAAACACCGATCATAAGTGTCCATTGCACCAGGGTTGAAGCCACGCTAACCACCGGAACCATCGATGAACGGAATTGCAACCAAGAATAGGCTTTAGCGTGTTGAACCGCGTGACCACATTCGTGAGCGGCTACTGCTGCAGCGGCCACACTTTTGCCGTGGTATACTTCTGGGCTCAGGTTTACGGTTTTGTTTGCCGGATTGTAATGGTCGGTTAATTGACCTTCTACCGAAATAATTTGTACATCTGCCAATCCGTGATCGGCCAACATTTTTTCGGCTATATCTTTGCCACTTAAGCCCGAGCTCAGCCCAACCTCTGAATATTGTTTGAATTTACTTTTAAAGCGCCATTGTACTACAAAACTGATAATAGCAACAGCAATTAATAAGAATAATCCCATGTGTTTACGTTTGATTAATGGTTAAATATAGAAAGGTTTATTCAAAAAGTATTCCGCAATTGAAACGGAAACTAATTTTTACCTTTAAGAGATGGAAAAGTCATTTTCATTTTGGGAACAAGAGCGCTTTTTAGCCCGCTTCGATGTGTTGGTGATTGGTGGTGGATTGGTAGGTTTAATGGCGGCCTATCAAACCAAAAAGCAAAATAGCGCCTTGCGGGTTGGCGTGATAGAAGCCGGCTTTTTGCCTACCGGAGCAAGCACCAAAAATGCGGGTTTTGCTTGTTTTGGCAGCATTTCAGAATTAATAGATGAACTTGCCGAAGGAAGCTCAGAAGCCGAATTGCTCGCTGTGGTGGAGCTCCGCTGGAAGGGTTTGCAGCTTTTGCGCTCGATTTTAGGCGATGAAATTATCGATTATGAGCCCCTCGGTGGGTTCGAGATGTTTAAAAGCGATCAAGCCGATTTAGCCCAGAAAAGTTTGGATCAAATCGGTCATTTTAACAGTCTTTTGTCTGACATTACCGGTAGCAATGACATTTACCGACCCGCTTCAGAAAAAATTAAAGAATGGGGGCTGGGCAACACTGATGTGGTTATTGAAAATAAACTAGAGGGACAGATCGATACCGGAAAAATGATGTTGGCACTCATTAGACGTGTGCAGGAGGCTGGTGTATTGGTCTTTACCAATTGCCGGGTGGAGCAAATTGAGGGTGGAGCAAGTGCACAAATTATTCATACCAATCAGGCTAAATTTAGCAGCCGGAAAATTATTGTAGCTACCAATGCATTCAGCGGTTCATTATTTCCTGAGTTAAACATTATACCGGGTCGGGGTCAGGTACTGGTTACCGAGCCTATTCCGAATTTAAAAATACGCGGCGCTTTTCATTACGACAGGGGTTATTATTATTTCCGGAATGTCGGCGATCGGATATTGTTGGGCGGGGGTAGAAATTTAGATTTTAATAAAGAACAAACAACCGAGTTTGGGGTGACCGATTTGGTGCAAAACGAACTGGAAAAATTGTTGACCGAAGTTATTTTACCGGGTCAGAAACCGAAAATAGACTATCGCTGGAGCGGAATTATGGCTTTCGGCGACGAATTAAAACCCATTATTACCGAAGTAATACCCGGTGTGTATGCAGCGGTTCGGTGTAACGGCATGGGAGTGGCTATGGGTAGCCAAATGGGTAAGTTGGTGGCAGAGCTTGTTGTAGAAAGTGTTTAGGTAACGAAGCACAGCCATCGCGATAGCTTATATTTGTATTTTAGCTTGATAATATTGTATTCATGGAATTAGCTGTTTTAGCACTTGCTGTATTGGTTCTGGGTTTTGCTGTTTTTTTAATTGTGAAAAAGCCACAAAGCGCTGATGGGATTTCTCTAGACGAATTGAATCGGCTAAAAGCCGAAAACCAAAAATTGGTTGTTGAGCAGGCCAAGACTTCGCAACTGGCTGAGGGTTTGAGCCAGGAAAGGGAGCGTTTGGAAATGCGGTTAACCGAAATTAATGCGGAACTCAGCCTAGAAAAGTCTCGAATTGCCAAGGCGGAAGAGGCGTTTAAAGCTCAGCGGGAGCGCTTGAACGAACAGCAAGAATACATTGATAAGCTACAACAACAGTTTAAAACCGAATTTGAGAACATCGCCAATAAATTACTCGAAGAAAAATCGAATAAGTTTACCGAGCAAAACCGAAATCAGCTAGACACTATTTTATCTCCATTTAAAGAAAAGTTGAAAGATTTTGAAGAAAAGGTGGATAAGGTTTACAAGGCCGAATCAGACGAGCGAAACACTCTGAAGGGGGTTATTGGGCAGCTGATGGAGCTCAACAAAGTGATGAGCACCGATACTCAGAATTTAACCAAGGCGCTTAAGGGTGATCAGAAAAAGCAGGGTAACTGGGGTGAGGTTATATTGGAACGGGTGTTAGAGCGTTCAGGCTTGGTGAAAGACCGAGAGTTTCGGGTTCAGGCTAGTTTAACGGGTCCAGATGGCAACAGATTGCAGCCCGACGTTATTGTTGACTTGCCGGACAATAAACACTTGGTAGTGGATTCGAAAGTTTCGCTGGTGGCTTACGAAAGACTGGTGAACTGCGAAAGCGATGAGGAACGCTCGGTGTTTGCGAAAGCTCATGTTGAGTCGATCAAAAATCATGTGAAAGACCTAAGTAGTAAAAACTACCACGATTTATACCAAATTAACTCTCCAGATTTTGTGCTGCTGTTTGTGCCTATTGAGTCTTCGTTTAGTATTGCCGTTCAGTCTGAGCAAGATCTATTTGATTTTGCCTGGGAACGACGAGTGGTAATTGTTAGTCCATCTACTTTATTGGCTACCCTAAGCACGGTTGCTAGCATTTGGAAGCAGGAGCGACAAAATAAAAACGTACTAGAGATTGCACGCTTAAGTGGAGCGATGTACGATAAGTTTGAAGGGTTCATTAAGGATCTGGACGGGATTGGTAAAACCTTGCAACAAAGCCAGAATTCGTACGAAAGCGCAATGAAAAAACTCACCAGTGGTAACGGTAGTCTTACCACCACGGCCGAAAAAATCAAAAAGCTAGGCGCAAAAGCCAGCAAGCAAATCGATCAAAAGTTTTTAGACGACGAAGAATCTGCAGACTAGGCCTTAAAGGCGTTCCAACCTTGGGCTTTGATTTCGTGCATGTTTCCAGATTTTGAGATTAGTTGACAGCCAGAAGCTAAATCGGTAATGTGGCCAATTACACTAATGTCTGGGCTGTTTTTTATCTTGTCGTAATCGGATTGTTTAATGGTAAATAACAATTCGTAATCTTCACCACCGTTTAAAGCACAGGTTGTTGGGTCGATACCAAACTCTCTGGAGGTATCGTAAGTCATGGGGTCTATCGGAATTTTTTCTTCGTAAATATGACAGCCTTTTTGAGATGCTTTACAGATGTGTTTAATTTCAGATGCCAAACCATCCGAGATATCAATCATGGCTGTTGGTTTTACTTTGATCGATTTCAGGTATTCGATTACATCTTTGCGGGCCTCGGGTTTCAGTTGTCGTTCTACAATGTAATCTTTACCCTCTAAATCAGGCTGAATATTCGGATTCTCCAGGAAAATTTGTTTTTCTCTTTCCAGTAATTGTAAACCAATGTAAGCCGCACCCAAATCGCCCGAAACACAGATCAAATCGCCTTCTTCTGCACCATCGCGGTAGCAAATGACTTTTTCATCGGCAGAACCAATGCTTGTTACACTTATAATTAGGCCTTGTTTAGACGATGAGGTATCGCCGCCCACTAAATCAACCCCGTATTTTTTACATGCAATCTGGATGCCTTCGTATAATTCTTCTATCGCCTCAAGCGGAAATCGGCTCGATAAGCCAATAGAAACGGTAACCTGGCTTGCTATACCATTCATGGCGTAAATATCGCTTAGGTTGACTTGTATGGCTTTATAGCCTAAATGTTTGAAGGGGATATAAGCTAGATCGAAATGAATACCTTCCAGTAACATATCGGTAGAAACCAGGGTTTTTTGCTTTCCGAAATCTAAAACAGCGGCATCATCGCCAATTCCCTTAGTAGAACTGCTTTGTTCTAACTTAACATGTTTTGTGAGATGGTCTATTAAACCAAACTCACCTAATTTTTCAATTTCTGTACGCTCTTTATTTTCAAACATTATCTAAATTATTTTGCTTGTTGTTCTATAAAAGATTGTCTATCCCAATACCCTCGCTGACTTTTAATTTTTCCATTTTCAATCCAAAAGAAACCGCAACCTCTTAAGCCTTTTGGATCTTTCCATTCTAATATACCTACGTTTCCATCTTCAAAAATATTCTCTACCAAACATACCATCTCATAGGTCTTAAAGTCTTCTTTAAAAAATTGTTTAATGTTTTCTCTTCCCTGAATTATACCAATAGGAGTTTGATGATTACTAGCATCTTCATGGTATAAGGACGCTAATCCATTGTAATCTTGTTTATTAAAAAATACAACAAATTGATGTAGAATATCTTTTGGTCTCATTGCTCTTTTATAAACCAATTTGGGCAGATATTTCCAGCATCCGCTCAATGGGTTTTTGTGCTTGTTGAATTACTGTTTCGGGTAATGTAATTTCCGGAAGTTCGTTTTTTAAACAGAGGTATAATTTCTCCAAAGTATTGCGTTTCATGTGCGGGCAATCGTTACAAGCACAGGTGGTATTTGGTGGGGCCGGAATAAACGTTTTATCCGGATTTGCTTTTTCCATTTGGTGTATAATTCCACTTTCTGTAGCTACAATAAATTCCTTAGCGGGATTTTCAATTGTATACTTCAGTAATCCTGTGGTTGATCCAATATAATCGGCCATACTTAAAATCGCTTCTTCACATTCCGGATGAGCAATGAATTTAGCATTTGGATGCTGGCTTTTGAGTTTTAAAATTCGTTGTTGCGAAAAAATCTCATGAACCATACAAGCGCCATTCCACAATACCAATTCTCTTCCTGTTTTTTGAGCTACATATCTGCCTAAATTTCGATCAGGACCGAAAATTATTTTTTGATCTTTAAGTAAACTATTTACAATTTGAACCGCATTAGATGACGTACATACAATATCGCTCATCGCCTTTAGTTCAGCTGTACAATTCACGTAAGTGATTACTACATGATCTGGATAACGTTCTTTAAACTTGGCGAATAAATGCGGCGGACAACTATCTGATAAAGAACATCCTGCTTTTAAATCGGGTAATAAAACCTTCTTTTTAGGCGATAAAATCTTAGCCGTCTCGGCCATAAAATGAACCCCTGCAAATACAATTACATCGGCATTTGTTTTAGCTGCTTGTTGAGATAGACCTAAACTATCTCCAATATAGTCGGCAATATCTTGTATATCGGGTTCCTGATAATAGTGGGCAAGTATAACTGCATTCTTCTCTTTCTTTAACCGGTCTATCTCGGTAAACAGATCTAAAGTAGGATCAATAGCCTCTTCTATAAAACCCTTCATATTCAACTCTTCTAAGGTATTCATTTCTACACCGATTAATAATTACTATTTATTTTATATAAAAGATTCTTATAGTTTATTAAGCTGTTAGTATTGTGAAAAAGTCAAACTCTTTTTTATTGTGTTTTAACTTATTCTTTTTTTATCAACAGGTTTATTACATTATTTTAAAACTAACTTATTGATTATCAGTTTATATAATTAGAAGTAAAATTTTAATTCACAGAGTAGTGTTTATTTTTTATCTGCTGATAAAAAGTGGATAACACCCAATACTTAGCTGATAAATTTTTCAAAACTCGATGTTTTAACTCCCTTTTTACACCCAATTTTCCTTTATGAGTTTTTACTAACTTTTCTTCTACACAAAATTAACATCTTTATTGGCGTTATTAACAGGGATGTCAACGTAATATTAGCATGAAGACCGATTTTTTAATTATTGGATCAGGTATTGCCGGCTTAAGTTTAGCTTTAAAACTAGCTCAGCATGGAAAAGTGTTGATCATCACTAAATCTGATGAAGATGAATCAAATACGAAATATGCTCAGGGCGGTGTAGCTGTAGTGGTGGACAAAACCGATTCGTTTGAAAAACACATTCAAGATACCCTTATTGCGGGTGATGGGTTATGCGACCGGCACATTGTTGAACTAGTTATTAAAGAAGGCCCCGAACGCATACAGGAAATTATTGATTACGGTACTCATTTTGATAAAACAAGTCAAGGCGTTTATGATTTAGCTAAAGAGGGTGGACATTCTGAACATCGGGTATTACATTATAAAGACGTAACGGGTTTAGAAATAGAGAGAAGCCTTTTAGCGCAGATTCACCAGCACCCTAATATTGAAATCTTCACACATTATTTTGCTGTAGAACTAATTACGCAACACCACCAGGGTAAGTTTGTAGATAAAAGCACCGAGACTATACGTTGTTTTGGTAGTTATGCGCTCAACACAAAATCTCATCAGGTAGAGAAAATTCTAGCTAAAGTAACCGTTTTAGCAACGGGAGGTGCTGGCCATATTTATGCCAATACTACTAATCCAACCATTGCTACCGGCGACGGTATTGCCATGTTATACCGAGCAAAAGGCAAGGTGCGAAACATGGAATTTATCCAATTTCACCCAACAGCCCTATACCATCCCGGAGAATATCCGTCATTTTTAATTTCTGAAGCAGTTCGAGGTTTTGGTGGTATTTTAAAAGATAAAAACGGACGTGAGTTTATGCAAAATTACGATGAGCGAAAATCATTAGCTCCCCGTGATATTGTAGCTCGTGCAATTGATTCTGAAATGAAGAAATCGGGCGATGATTTTGTCTATTTAGACATTCGTCATCGTTCTAAACAAGAAACTTTAACCCACTTCCCGAATATTTATGCCAAATGTTTAAGCATTGGTATCGATATGACCAAGGACATGATACCGGTTACACCAGCAGCGCATTACATGTGTGGCGGTATTTTGGTTGATGAGCACGGACAATCGTCTATTCAACAATTGTATGCATGTGGGGAGTGTGCATCTACCGGTTTACACGGAGCTAACCGATTAGCATCCAACTCTTTACTGGAAGCTACCGTATTTGCACACCGCATTTATTTGGATGCTATTGCGAAGAAAGATCACTACGATTTTCCGGAAGATATTCCGGATTGGGATGATAGTAATACCCAGCTTTCTAACGAAGATATTTTGGTTACCCACAATCTTCGCGAAACCCAAAAAATCATGAGCGACTATGTCGGCATTGTTCGCTCTGATTTTAGATTAGAACGGGCTTTGCGCCGATTACACCTGATTTACGAAGAAACAGAAGACTTCTATAAAAAAACAAAGCTTTCGGTTCCGCTTTGCGAACTTAGAAATGTAATCCAAACCGCGTATATTGTCATTAAATCAGCTATGCTGCGTAAAGAAAGCCGGGGTTTACATTATACTACCGATTATTTACAACATAGCGAAAACCCAACAGATACTGTTTTTTTAATAGAATTTAACATGCCACTCGTATTACCCGTTAAAGGAATTTCCCCCGAATGGGGAACAGACTGTTTCATTGCAGAAAACGCTACGCTTGTGGGCGATGTACAATTAGGCAACCAATGTTCCGTATGGTTTAATGCGGTTATTCGTGGCGATGTAAACCGTATTCGCATTGGAAATTATACCAACATTCAGGATGGCGCTGTTATCCACTGTACCTATCAAACCGCAGCTACATCTATAGGAAATTACGTGTCTATTGGTCACCAGGCCATGGTGCATGGGTGTACGTTGAAAGACCGGGTTTTAGTAGGTATGGGAGCCATCATTATGGATCATGCGGTGGTGGAAGAATATTGTATTATTGCTGCTGGTGCCATTGTTTTAGAAAACACCGTTTGCGAATCGGGATATATTTATGCCGGAGCTCCCGCTAAAAAAATTAAAGCTATTTCTGATAAGCAACGGGAACTCTTAGATCAGTTACCCGACAGGTATGTGATGTATAGCACCTGGTTTACAGATCCTTTGGAACCGTAATCTTTTCTTCCAGATCCCAGTTTGCTCTTAGGGTAATCGTTTTTTCGTAAATCCAGATTTTTTCTGGTTGGGTTTTATTTTCCAAGTTTCCAGTATCCCATTTTCCATTTCTGTTTTCATCTAACACAAAACGAAGTGTATATTTTCCGGTTGGATATGTAGTGTATACTAGCTTTCCATTCGTTTTTATCACATCTTCTCTCACAATGTTTTTTTGCTCACTAATAAGCTGTACAACATATTGCTTGCTGGTATCAGCCAAGTCAATAGTTAAAGCCAGATTACCATAATTTTCCAGTTTATCGAGCTCAAACGTTTTGGAATAGGCCTTGGTTTTTAAACCCGAAATTCCGGTAAATGCACCTTCTGCAAACTTAAGTTCATAAGTCCGGTCATTTTTAAACGGATAACTTAACTGAAATTCCCTGTTCGTTTTAGCCGTTTTAGTAAAAGTCCAACCGCTAACCATCTGCGAATCCGCCAATAAGACAATTTTACTTGTATCTAACTGCAATACGGGCATAGAAACTTTAAAACTGAATTTGGAACCAGGTTTCAATTTGCCATTGCCGATATTGTCTTTAATGGTCGGAATCCTGTTCAAGTTTTCTCTCTTGTTTCGATAAATGGTTGTTTTATCAATCAACGATTCCCCACTATAAACACCCACTTTTAATGAATCAAAATCAATACTAGTTGTCCATATAGATGTCGTATCACCTGCAAGACTAAACTCTGTTACCGCACCCTTCAAAAACTTGTCGCTTTCCAACTCTTTAATTTCTGGTTTAGCTATACCTTTGTTTAACACCAGTTGAATACGCCCGTCGGCATCAACCTTCTTATCAAGAATCTTCAACTTCGCCGGTTCCTCCTTAAAAACCCGGAATGATAATCCGCTGATATTTTTATTCAGATTAATTGGTGTATCTATAAAACCAATTTCATCCACACCCCGATTGTAGATTCTGTCTGCCGAACCCTCCCGCATGGCGTAAACTTTATAGTTTGCCGAGCGCAAGTTCTTCAGTACAAAGTTTCCCGCCGAGTCCGTCTGGGTGTAAATACTTGGTTTCTTTTTACCCAACAGGGTGTCTTGCTCAGCCGGGAAAACAAACACCACCGTTTCTTTGAGTCGTTCGTTGGTGACCGCATCTTTAACCGTTCCAGATACGCTTAAAGAATCCAGAATCGTTCCGGTTGAAAACACATAGCTAAAGTTTTTCAGGATGTTGTTTTCGTTTACATCACCAATGGCTTTTCCAAAATTGATGGTATAGGTAGTATTTGGCTCAAGCCCTTGGTCAATCTCAACTTCGAGTAGATTCTTTTTTGCTTTCGCTTCCAGCGGATTCTCTAGTGCCGGTGAAATTGTAATTTCTGTGTAGGCGCTGTTGAGTTTTATAAATTCATCAAATACAATCTCGATTTTCTTTGCGTTGAATTTTGTGCTTAGATTTTTTGGATTTTCAGAGAGTACCCTTGGCGCCTTGGTGTCTTTTGGTCCACCGGTTGGTGTTTGCATGCTTGCACAAGCTCCCATGATCAAAACAAGCGACAACGCAGTCACCAGCACAGTTAAAAACCCAAGCCCCTTGTTTAAGCCATTTTTTTGACCATTTAAGCCAGCTTCTCTCTTTTTGGATACGTACATCTAAAAAATATTTTTTCGCTCTCTAATAGCTTTATTTTAACTCGCCTTAAAAAACAACACAAGTTACTGATTACCAACTTATTAACTCGCTATTTTGACATGTGAACCATTAAAACTGAAATATCTGAAGGTGAAACACCAGATATTCTGGAAGCCTGCCCCAATGTTCTCGGTTTTATCCGAACCAATTTTTCTCGAGCTTCCTTTGATAGCGAAACCAGGGTTTGGTAATCGAAGTCCGGATTGATTTCCCGGTCCTCCATCTTTTTCATCTTCTCTACAATCTCCAATTCTTTCTCAAAATAGCTTTCGTACTTCACCTTTATTTCCGCTTGTTCAATTTCCTCTGCAGAATACTCTTCTAGGTTTTTGTCAAGCGAGCCAAGCGCTTTCCTTAAATCTGAAATTCCTACCTGTGGCCTGCTCAACAATTGGATCAGTTTCGTTTTCTGATTAATGGCAGACGTTCCAAGTTCTTCCAAAAGTCCATTCACTTGATCAGGTTCAACGCTTTCTTTCTTAAACAGGTCTACCATTTCGTCTGAGTTTTTGATTTTCTGCTCCACCTTTTCTATCCTTTCATCGGTAATCAAGCCCAATTCGTAACCCATTTTACTCAAACGAATATCAGCATTGTCTTGACGCAGTAACAAGCGGTGTTCGGCTCGTGAGGTGAACATCCGATAGGGCTCTTCCGTTCCCTTGGTCACCAAGTCATCAATCAACACCCCAATGTACGATTCCGATCGTTTCAGGATCAATTCGTGCTTATCTTTTATTTTCTGATGAGCGTTTACCCCCGCAATAAAACCCTGACAAGCCGCTTCCTCATAACCCGTCGTCCCGTTTATCTGACCCGCAAAAAACAAGTTTTTCACCAGTTTGGTCTCTAGGGTTAAGTCTAGCTGTGTCGGTGGGAAGTAATCGTATTCAATGGCATACCCCGGTCGGAACATGCGTGCATTTTCAAATCCGGGTATTTGGGTTAGTGCCTTGTATTGTACATCCTCGGGCAGTGAGGTCGAAAAGCCATTCACGTAAATCTCAACCGTGTTCCAACCCTCTGGTTCAACAAATATTTGGTGCCGTTCGCGTTCAGCAAAGCGGTTAATTTTGTCTTCGATTGACGGACAATAGCGAGGCCCTAAGCCCTTTATCCTACCGGTAAACATTGGGGATTTTTCGAAACCCTCTTTCAGTGTTTCGTGTACATCAGCATTGGTATAGGTTATCCAACAGCACCGCTGCTCTTCTACCAATGGAACATCGGTATACGAGAATCTGCCCCGCTCTTCGTCGCCCCACTGCTCCTCCATTTTACTGTAATCAAGCGTTCTTCCGTCAACACGTGGTGGTGTACCCGTCTTCATTCTTCCCGCCTCAAAACCCAATTCGACTAACTGCTCCGTTATTCCCGTTGCAGCTTTTTCTCCTGTTCTACCACCCCCAAAACGCTTCTCACCAATGTGTATGATGCCGTTTAGAAAAGTACCGTTTGTTAACACTACCGCATCCGCTTCTATTTCTATTCCTAAAGCAGTGATTACCCCACAAGCCCTGTCCCCCTTCGTCTTTATTCCGGTAACAGTATCCTGCCAAAAATCTACGTTAGGTGTTTGTTCCAGCGCCAAACGCCATTCTTCCGCAAAACGCATACGGTCTATTTGTGCCCTTGGACTCCACATCGCTGGCCCCTTAGACCGATTGAGCATGCGAAACTGGAGCGTAGTTTTGTCGCTTATGATCCCAGAATAACCACCAAGCGCATCAATCTCCCGCACAATTTGTCCCTTTGCCACACCACCCATCGCCGGATTACAACTCATTTGTGCAATTGTTCCCATATTCATGGTAATCAACAGCACCCTTGAGCCTAAGTTTGCTGCAGCCGCAGCTGCTTCACAACCAGCGTGCCCAGCACCAACCACTATTATATCGTATTTGCTAAACATATTTGCTTCCGTGTTTCACGTGGAACACCACAAAAATAATTAAAAATATTCCGATCGCTCAGTTTGTTCCACGTGGAACATTTTTAAACAAGGCGTACAAACTAACCACTACCCAAACACCCTCAAGCACCACGAATGGGTAGAAGCTAATGAGGTATGCCGAAATACCACAAAGTCCGGCGCCCAATGCGTTTACCAAGCTATATACCGGATGGTTTACCTGGATTTTTTTAAATAAATTCAGAAGAAAAGCGATTAATAAGAGGCTTACCCCAATGGTGCCTAATAGATCAGATGTTTGCATAATTTTTTCTTAGCTTCAAAAATAACCCGATTGTCACAATTTTTGAATTTGATGGGTTATAAAGATGTAAAATATGCGATTTGTTTGTTTAAACATTTAATTTTGAATCATGAAAAAAATTATTCATTTGGCTACTGAAAGGGGTTTTGCAGACCACGGCTGGCTAAAAGCAGCCCACTCCTTTAGTTTTGCAAATTACTACGATCCCCAAAAAGTCCATTTCGGATTATTGAGGGTGCTTAATGACGATATTGTTGCTCCGGGGATGGGCTTTGGCATGCACGGACACGACAACATGGAAATTGTAACCATTCCCCTAAAGGGCATATTGGCTCATAAAGACAGTTTGGGTTCTGAAGGAACAATCACACCCGGCGAGGTGCAAATCATGTCTGCAGGTAGTGGAATCAGACATTCGGAGTTTAATGGCTCAAACACCGAAGCGGTAAATCTTCTACAGATCTGGGTGTTTCCGAAAGAGCGAAACATTCAACCCAGATACGATCAAAAACAATTTGATACCAAGCTGGCGAAAAACAAATTCCAAATACTGGTTTCCCCAGATCAAGAAGGTGGATCTCTTTGGATTAATCAGGATGCCGTTTTTGCCCTGGGAGAGTTCCAATCGGGCTCAACAACGTACTCGTATACCATCAAACATCCCGGCAATGGGGCGTATGTGTTTGTGGTAGAAGGTTCGATTGATTTAGATAATGCCAACCTTGGTAGAAGAGATGCAGCAGGTGTTTACGATACTAAAGAATTGTCGTTTACCGTGCAAGAGGATGCTAAGGTGCTGGTAATTGAAGTACCGATGGAATAGTTGGGTTTTTAAAAATTACGCAGGCCCAGGTACTGATTTTCTTTATCGGTCATCTGGGCTTTTTCTTTTTTACCCTTATCGGTATACCCCAACAAGTGTAAAACCCCATGAATCATTACCCGGTGTAACTCATCGCGTTCAGCACTTTTGAATTTATCGGCATTTTCTCTGATGCGATCAATGCTGATAAAAATATCTCCCACTACCACACGCTCTTCTTCGCTAGTATCAAACGTAATGATATCCGTATAGGTATCGTGATTTAAATACTGTTGATTTATGCCCAATAAGTATTCATCACTACAAAAAATATAGTTCAATTCTTTTAGGCGATAAGATTCATTTTTTACAGTAGTCAAAATCCAATTTCGGATCTCCGATTTCTGTTTGAGGGTAAAGATTACATCTTCGGTAAAGAAATGTATAGCGTTTTTGCTCATTAAATTTTAAAGTGGAGTTCGATTTGGTTGCCAATTGAATTAAACAGACACCGGTCTGCTAATTTACGAATGATATAGATACCCCGACCACTTGTTTTTTCCCGATTTTCGGCTGTTGTTGGATCTGCAACATTCTCATAATCAAAGCCTTGTCCCTCATCTCCAATCTGAATCACCAAAAACCCATCACCGTTTAGTTCAAGATTGATGTACACGCGTAACTTTTTATCGGATTTGTTGCCATGAACAATCGCATTGATACAGGCCTCATTGGTACAGGTTAACACTCGAGCAAAGGTATCGTCATCCAACACATATTTTTTCCGCACATCCTCCATAAATTTATCCAGCTTGTTTAAGCTTTCCAATTCTGAAGCAAGTTGCAGAGTAGACAAATCCGACCTGGAAAACGTATGCGAATTACCCGATGCCATGAATTCTAATTTATGAATTTAAACGCCTAATCGTGTTAAAAATTCTCAAAACCTGTATTTTTGTATGCCTACGGGATGTAGCGTAGCCCGGTATCGCGCCAGCATGGGGTGCTGGAGGTCGTCGGTTCAAATCCGGCCATCCCGACCAGTCAAAAAAACCACCTCGTAACACGCTGTAATTTAGTAGTTTACGAGGTAATTTTTTCTCACACAAAAATCATACCCCATATCATACCCAAAGCAGATTATTTTGTTAAATTAGACTAAAACTAATGGGTTATGGGTGTTACACTTACTATTGTTAAAACAGATAGAAAAAAGGTGGATGGTAAATACGTCTGTCCAATTCAAATAAAGTATAGTTACAGGGGAACCTATAAAAGGTTCTCCACCAAAGAGTTTATTGAACCCAAATATTGGAAAAGGGGTATGGTTTCCCCACGATGTCCAGATTATCTAAAAATACAGAAGAGGATTACCACCCAAATCCAAAAGATAAACAACATCATTACTGATATTACAGAAGAGGGGGGAATACCTACCCCCGACCTGGTAAAGGATTATTATTTCAAGAAGGAGGACACCCAAATCTCTAAACAACCCAAACCAAAGAGTTTTTGGAAGTCATACGACCAGTTCCTTAAAGATAAATCCAAATATCACAGGGGTTATACAAAGACTCTAATAACCCTAAAAAACAAACTACGAGATTTTGAAACCACCCAAAAACAACCAATAAGTTTTGATTATATCTTATATGGTAGGTTTGAAAGAGAGTTTAAGGACTATTGTTTGGATTTAGAAATACCGATATCTAACTCCACCCAAAAATCAACCACAAAAGGACTCTCAAACAACTATATCAACAAACTATTCTCCAACCTGAAGATATTTTTATCTTGGTGTAAAGAGGAAAGGATAATAACAGAACTTAAAAAGTTTAGAACCCTTAAAATGGTTAGAAACGATGTTCTGGTGTATTTGAATACAGAAGAAGTCAGAAAAATGTATGATTTCAAAGATTACGACTACCCCAATCACTATCCAAATGCAGATGTAATTATAGATTATGACAGAAGGGGAGGAAAAGTGTATTGGAATAATAAAGAACTCATCAAAGACATATTTACCTTTCAGTGTTCTGTGGGTTGCAGGTGGGGGGATATACACAAGATGACAGTTGGTATGTTCAAAATCGAAAAGGGTTTTTTCATTTGGACAATGGAAAAGACCAAAGACAAAGTTGTTGTTCCAGAGAACCCGATATCATTGGGTATATTCAAAAAATATTCAAAGGGAAAATCACTTTCACAACCATTATTTCCCAAATACTCATCTCAAAAGTTTAATAAACACTTAAAAGAAATCGGACGAGAACTGGGGTTCAATCGGTTGGTAAAAAGAGAAATAATGGTTGGTGGTGAGTTAAGGGAAGAGAGTAAAAAAGATAAGTTCACCTGGGAACTACTCTCTTCACATTCGGGTAGAAGGAGTTTTATTAAAAACCTGATTGATATGGGAACCATGGACAATTGGAGTATTATGAAATTGTCTGGTCACAAATCAATCGGTTCGTTTCAAAAATATGTATCGGTTACAAAAGAAGATATTACCAAGGGGGGTGAACTCTATTCCAAAGAAATTGACGAGTTGGAACAGAGTGATATATTGAACAAATTGAGAAAAATACCCAAGGAAAAACTCCTGCAATATTTAGTAGAAAAACTCTAATCTACCCCATACCCTCAACTTTCTTCTTATTCCCTATGAAGGGGATGTCCAATTTAATTTGGGTTGATGATGTATTGTCTTTGGGGTCCCCAAACGATTTGGGAATAGTACCGATATTATCTCTTTCCCATCTATCCTTTAACCCATCAAACCGATACCCATATTTATCATAAATGGTATTCCATATTTCAACAATCTCCAAATCGGTAAGTGAGGGGTCAAGGTGGTCAATCGTTTCATCAACCCTATCAATTACACCCAACCTCTTTGTTTCTTCATCTATCAATGTTGAAATGTAATCTTCACTCTTTGAGAGTAGTATTCTTCTTTGAAAGGGTTTAAGTTTTTCGTTTTTCTGAAAATAAAAATTGAACCCCTTTACTTTACCAAATATCCCACCTTTTACATACTCCCCTTTGGGAGGTTTCCCAATTTGTAGTCATTGGGAAACCTTTGTGTTCTTTTTTAGTAGGTTTTGAACTGATTTATCAAAGAGTATTTTTTTAGAAATCTTTAAGGTATTAACCCCTTTATCCAAATACACTTTATTTGTTTTGAAATACTCCGACCAAAGGGTATTACTCCTTTTATCCAAATCATATACAGAACGAACACCCAAATCCTTTAATCGGATGTGTTTTTTGGGGTCAAAATCCACCAAACTACAACTTTGTAATCCTGATTTCAAAGACGGAGTTTTTAGTTTTTCAAAACCCTTATTCAGAACCTTTTTTACCGATTTGGATTTCGGTATTGAAATGGTTTGAACTCTACTTTCTACCCTCTTTTCCGAAGTATAATTATCAATCATTTTGATAAATCCTTCAGTAAAACTTTGGGTGTAAAGGTTCATAATTTGGTTTAATTCAACTGTGTTTACGGTTCCTTGAACTTCCACACTATTTAATTTATTGTACATATTCTTTATTTTTTAATTATCCAACCATTTTATATTCCACAGTTTGAGGATTATAAGTATAGTAGGGGTCAATCAGAGAGTATTGGGGTCTATCAAACCCTAATTCGTAATACCAGTTTTTTAATTTTTCCAGGTAGTTTTTTGGAGTGTTCTCATCTTCGTCATATCCAACAGGGACCAACTTTATTTTAACCCCAATTCTATCAGCAACATCTAAAATCTTGTTCATTAAATCGGTTCCCAACCCCTCTCCTCGGTAATTCACGTTAATTTTCCATAATTCAATTGTGTTATTTGAATGGGGAATGAACGATAGTTGATATTTGAGGGTATTAAACTCGAAAATTGGGGATATAAATCGGTCAACTCTCTCCCTCTTATTAAATAAATAACTTCTCTCAAACTCGGGTTCATAACATACATAGTTGACACCCAACTCTTCACTCAATTCATTTGCAAATCTTTCAACCAACTCTACGTTTTCTAATTTTAATCCTCTGTTTTCCATACTTCTATTTTTGTTTATTTCTCTTTTTTATCTCCCTCGGAGTACATAGTAAAGATGCAATTTTTCCTATCCTACATCCAGATTTATTATGTATCTTTGTAGGAATAAAACGTGTGATAATGAGAAGAAAACAACCCCAATGGAAGTTGATGATAGATTGGTATGATGAGAGTTCATACCTCCAACTGGATGAAAGGGTGAGGGATGATTTAGATAGATTTAGAAGAATAACAACCTACATAAACAAACTTCAAAAATCGGTTGAGAGAGATGAGTTAATCATTAAAAAACTTCAATCCGATATTAAGAAAAGGAGAGAGAAAATAAGGTTGCATAATCAGGATGGAAAACCCATTTATGAGAGATTGGAGTATCTCAAATCAGAACACGATATAGATGTATATTATACCGAAGGAACTACGACCAAAATGGTTAATAAAGGTGGGTATTATAAAACGAAAGAACCAAGGAAATACACCCAAACAAACTTGAAGTATAAATCAAAGTTCATCAACAATCCGAAAACGATTTATCTGAAATCGAATAGAAGAGAATTATTGAATACACTTAAAGATGTTTGTCCCCAGTGGTATGACAGAGTGGGTAAATCTCTCACAGGAGAGACCAAAATCACAAAGGTGAAGATGGAGTTGGTCAAACTATTTAAACCCGTTATAAAGGAGTTAATAGATAAAAACAAAAAGAAGTTAAACGATAAGAATTATACTATAACCCTTGATAAGATGTTGGAGGTGGTTCGAGAGAAATAATATTTGTGAGTATATTTAACTAACCTAACTATGGAAATACATCACAAATTAAAACTTGGAGATAAATACTCTAAATCAGAACTCTCAATAATTCTTAATCAACCAACACTTTCTGTTGTAAGAGAGGGGTTGTTTCATTGTAAAGATTCATCTTCAACCCTTTTTTTTGTTGATTTAGAGAAAAGTGGTAAAGAAGACCGATTCCATTTTGACGATTTCTACGAGGAGGATTTTTTTCATTGGGACTCTCAGACAACACAACACATTCAATCACCAAGGATTCAAGAAATAGTAACAGGGAAGAGAACCCCACACTTATTTGTAAGAATAACCCCCAAAGTAAAAAACATCACACAACCTTTTGTCTATTGTGGTAGACTAATCTATAAGGAACACGAAGAGGGTACTTCGAAACCAGTTCATATTGTTTTCCAGAATATTGATTATGATGATTTTACGAACAATGAAGACCTATTGGATATCTACCTTTGGAAACCGGCAAAAATTGGTAAAACCACTAAATCTTTGATTACCAAAAAGGGGATTGTTTCTGAGAGAAGGAAGACAATTTATAAGAAACCCAATGAGACTGAAAGAACCGGATTAGTTACCTCCAGAGTTGGTCAGGGTTATTATCGACAACAGATAGTAGAAAAATGGAATAAAATGTGTCCTATTACTGGATGTGATTTCATTGAAATACTTATTTCATCCCATATTGTGTCATGGTCAGAGTCAACCGATGAAGAAAGACTTGATGTAGATAATGGAATTCTTCTCTCTCCCAATGTTGATTCGTTGTTTGATAAACACTTAATAAGTTTTGAAGATAATGGTAGAATGATAGTCTCTGAAAAGGTAGATGATAAAATGTTATTATCACTCGGGATTAACCCAAACTCTATAATTGGGTTTAACGAGGGAAGTAAAAAGTACCTTTCAAGACACAGGAAAAAGTTTATAGACTCAAACAACTCCTACAGGGTTTACTGATTCGTTTAATGTCTAGATAAGAATGAATTACGAATATTTTTATCAAAGGTTTAGGTGGTTGTTGTATAACTATCTAAACTTTAATAAAACAAAATCTCAAGACCTTACCTATAGTGACTTTTTCCCATATAGTGAATTACAACCCGATTTTGGGTTGTTTTTAGAGGAAATGAAAGAGGTTAATATCCCCTTTGTAACTGATTCGTTTGTAAGAAAATCCGGGTTAAACAGAGACGAACTTCACACCTGGGATGATATAGTCACAGAAATAAATTCTAAAGGAAAAAAATCGGTACTCACTACGAATAAATTCGGTACTCCATTGCAAGTTCTATTAAAAGATTTTAGGGAATCTAATTTTGAGATTTCAAAATCTTTGATAAAAAAATATGATGACTTAAGAATCCACCCCTTTATACCTCTCTTGAAAAATAATGAGATTAAACACGGAGGTTATAATGGGTTCACCCAAAGTTTTATAGAGAGGTTAAAGGACCCATTAAACCCTCAGAGTCGAGGGTTTCTTGATGAAATTAAACAAAGAATAATCTTGTTTAGATGGTGGGATTTACTCGATACCGATGAACTTATTTTCAAAGTGATAAAGTACCATTTTCTAGACTCAACCAGGAAGATGATTGGTGATGAAAAACTGATTTTAGAATTGAGAAAAAGGTATAAGAATAAAGATATCCTTCTGGAAGATTTATTCAGAAGTTTTGATTTGTCTTGTGAAATCAAAATAAAGAGATTGAAGACAATAAGAAAAACATCAAACGAAGACTTCTTAAAACACCCATTTTATAAAATTGAGGATAAAAAACACCCATCTCGATTTTATGAATATAACAATCTGTTTAGGTCTGAATTTGAAAAATCAATTAGAACCTGGGAAAACGAAATCCGAATGGATTTTGGGTTGAAAATTAGTGGTACAAGATTCAATGAAGACCTTTTATTTAAAACAGTATTTCAAATATTTGGAGATAGATATAAAGTGGTTTCACAGGGTTCACCCAGTTGGTTAAAACCCCAAAAGTTTGACATATACTTCCCTGAATTAAATATTGCAATTGAATATCAAGGAGAACAACATTTTAGACCGGTTAACTTCTCCGGTAGAGGTGATGATTTTGCATTAGAACAATTTGAACAAAACCAAAAAAGAGATGAGTTGAAGAGGAAGAAGTGTGTTGATAATGGTTGTATTTTATTAGAAATGAGATATGATGATGACATGGATGAGTTCATCAGTTTGGTTGAAAAAGTAATTTATAAAAAGTAACTATCTTGTTGTTCAAATAAACATTTCGTTAAAAACAAAGAAACTATGGACCTGGTAACAACATCCGAAACCCTTATTGGGATTGTTTTCGTAATACTTTTGATAATAGGAGTATTTCTTATGATACGAAGGTTAAACCTTTGGTATTGGAAGATTGAAGAACGGATTGAGATAGAAAAAGAACAATTAAGGGTTCAAAGAGAAATACTTAGTAATATCCAAGATTTTAGGAGTGAACTAGAAGAACAGAAAAAGAAGAAATAAAAACAATTTCTACATCATGAAAAACAAACTATTTGTACTTCTATTCATCATTGGGAACATTCCATTATTGTCTTATTCTCAAGATTCACAACCTCCGACACTTTATAACTTTTACCTAGAAGATGGTGAAGTTGTTTTTAAACAAGTCTACGAGTTTCCCAGTCAGAACGGTGGGGATATGAGGACTGAAATATTATCATTTATAAGTAAGGTACCCAATGTTTCTAATGTCAGAGAAGTTGGGGATGAAATAGTTGGGGATATAAGTAATTTGAAAATAAACTACCAAAAGTATGGTGGTACCCCCATGTCTACTATGGTACTTTTAAGTGAACACATGTTTGGGAAACTATTTATTCAAATAAAAGATAACAAGTATAGAATTATAATAAAAGAGATATACTTTTTATCAGATAACCCTAATACAGTTGCATTACATCATAAACTAGATATTTCCCCTAAGACAAACTTCACAACATTTGTTACTAAAGATAAGGTGACAGGTTTTAGAACGAACAAAACTGTCATAGAGGGTGTAAGTTACATAAATAATCACCTAAACGATTTGTTTAAATATAAAAGAGATGATTGGTAATTATCCCAATTCAAATACACCAAAAAGTATGAAAAAAAATATAATCCTATTGGTTTTTTTACCCCTTTTTGTATTCTCTCAAACCGATACAACATTAAATAAACTACCCTATACTGAGGGTAAGGTTGTTTATGAAAAGGTAATTTCAATAAATGGAGTAAGTAAGGATGTGATTTACACAACCTCTAAGAAGTGGATTGTAGATAGTTTTTTATCCTCAAACACGGTTAAACAAATCTCTGTAATTCAAACAGAAGACAAGGACTTTGGACAAATTATTGGGAAGGGGTATAAACCAATCTTTATGGAG
>Ga0078894_10000141_pt1 | contig 44235 bp, 34 predicted proteins | sample LauGreSu1BDMLBSD_2_FD_67506 | JGI IMG/M metagenome (GOLD analysis project Ga0078894, IMG submission 67506) | Freshwater lake microbial communities from Lake Michigan, USA - Su13.BD.MLB.SD (version 4) (version 4) | ecosystem: Environmental > Aquatic > Freshwater > Lake | place: Lake Michigan...
AAAAAAAAAAGGAATTTTTTATCAATTTGTATATTAAATCCCAAAAACAGCTTTGGAATTTTCGGTGGTGATTTGGGCAATTTCTTCTACAGAAACTTTATAGATTTCTGCTAATTTTTGGGCAACCAAAAGAGTGTAACTGCTTTCATTTCGCTTTCCGCGATGCGGCGCAGGTGCCAGGTAAGGTGCATCTGTTTCTAGCACAATATGTTGTAAATCGATCTCATGTAAAAACTGATCTATCATTCCGTTTTTAAATGTCGCAACACCACCAATTCCAAGTTTCATTCCTAACGAAATGGCGCGTTGCGCTTGATCTAAATCACCCGTAAAACAATGAAATATTCCAAATAAGTCGGTGGCTATTTCGCTTTCTAATACTTCAAATGTTTCGTCAAACGCGTCACGACAATGGATGTTTATTCCTAGTTTGTATTTTTTGGCCAATTGAATTTGGTACTGAAAAGCAAGTTGCTGCTGTTTTAAAAATGTTTTATCCCAAAATAAATCCATCCCTATTTCTCCTATAGCATAGAATTTTCTTCGCTCTAATTCGGTTTCAACAAAAGCCAATTCTTCTAAATAATTTTCTTTGACATAAGTAGGATGTAATCCCATCATTAAAAATACATTATCCGGAAATTGCGATTCTATATCATACATTTTTTGGGTATATGTCGAATCTATTGAAGGAACAAATAGCCGAGATACACCCGCTTCAATAGCGCGTTGCATCATTTCGTTTCGGTCCTCTTGAAATTGGGAAGAATATAAATGGGTATGGGTGTCAGTTAAAATCATATTAATTTATTCGAAACACAAATAAACAAAAAATCCCGTTCATTTAACTGAACGGGATTGATTATACTATTTATTAGTATAGAAATTACAATTCTAAAGCTTTTTTCGCATCGCCATTCATCAGTAATTCTAATGGATTTTCTAGTGCTTCTTTCACTGCAACCAAGAATCCAACTGACTCACGGCCATCAATAATTCGGTGGTCATAAGAAAGCGCTACATACATCATTGGGTGAATTTCTACTTTACCATTTACTGCAATTGGGCGCTCAATAATATTGTGCATTCCTAAAATTCCAGATTGTGGAGGGTTGATAATTGGAGTCGATAACATACTTCCAAATACACCTCCATTGGTAATTGTAAATGTTCCACCTGTCATATCATCAACGGTGATTTGACCATCACGAGATTTAATTGCTAATCTTTTAATTTCAGCTTCAACATCTCTAAAAGTCAATAATTCTGCATTGCGAACAACCGGAACCATTAATCCTTTAGGTCCAGAAACTGCAATAGAAATATCGCAGAAATCATAAGATGTTTTATAATCTCCGTCAATCATTGAGTTTACATCTGGGAATAAAGCCAAAGCTCTAGTAACCGCTTTTGTAAAAAACGACATATAGCCTAATCCTAATCCACCGTGTTTTGCTTTGAAGGCATCTTTATACTCGTTTCGAATCATATTGATTGGCGTCATGTTTACTTCATTGAATGTAGTTAACATGGCGGTTTCGTTTTTAGCAGCAACCAATCGCTCAGCTACTTTACGACGCAACATAGAAAGTTTGGTTTTTTCAGATCCGCGGCTTCCACCTGTTGGAGTTCCCATAGAAGCGGTTGCGTTTACAGCATCTTCTTTGGTGATTCTACCCCCTTTACCTGTTCCAACAATATCAGAAGGTTGTATGTTTTTTTCGTCTAATATTTTTCTAGCTGCAGGCGATGGCGCTTGCGTTGCATAGGTTTTTTCTGCTACTGGAGCTGTTTTTGGAGCTTCTGCTTTTGGAGCTTCAACAGCTGCTGGCTTTGCTTCTGCAACTGGAGCAGCACCAGATGGTTTCGCTGCAGCGGTATCAATATGACAAACTACAGCACCTACAGCAACTGCATCACCTTCTTCTGCTTTAAGCGTGATAATTCCGCTGGCTTCTGCTGGTAATTCAAGGGTTGCTTTATCTGAATCTACCTCAGCAATAGCTTGGTCTTTTTCTACATAATCGCCATCTTTTACTAACCAAGTAGCAATTTCAACTTCTTTAATTGATTCTCCCGGTGATGGGACTTTCATTTCTAAAATCATTGTATATTATTTTAAATGATGAATTATAAATTATTCTTTAACTGTATAATCTTTTTCTACAAAAAAAGTTTTATCAAAAAACATACCGTTAGATAACACTTCTATTCTTTCTGAATCTTCGGCTTTTAATTTGTTATATTTTTCTAAGCCCCTAGCGATAAGTTCTTTTAATTCGGATTCGTCCGCTTTTAATTCCTCATCGGTTATGCTGTATCGTGTGCCGTTTTCAATAGACTTATAAATTCTTTTTTTATATCTATCGTAATTTTCAAGTTCTTTGTTTATGATAACTAATTTTACACCTGCTTTAAAAGCACCCATTTGAGGCCTAGAATCAATAATATAGGTTCTATTAGCTTCTAAATCGGCATCTATGAAATCCATATTTTCTGATTTAGACCAAATTATATGTTGACCCGGATCACATTCATAAACAAGGTATTTTCCATGATTAAATTTTCCTAAATATTTATCACCATCAAAATATTTGAAGTTAATTAAAAATCCGGTAGCATCATATCTTGTGAAATACACCAATACCTTACCCTCTTTTGGTGACTCAATAACTTGGCTAAATCCAAAGAAAGAACAAAATAAAAGAAGTAAAATAATTTTTTTCATGGATTAGATTATCTAAATAAATTCTTATCAAAAACCATTCTTATTGCATCGGCGTGGCGTCTTCTATCGCGAGTACTACTACCTGCTGCAGGTGCTGCGTATGCTTTAAGTGAAGCCAATCTCCATTTTACTAAATCGAAATTCATCAACATATAGCTGTAAGCTCCCATATTTTTAGGCTCTTCTTGTGCCCAAACAAAATCATCGGCATTTGGATAACTAGCAATAATTGCCTTCAATTGCTCTACTGGCAATGGGAATAATTGCTCAATTCGAACCAAAGCTACATCATTTCTTTCTAAATTTCCTCTTTCGGTAAGAATATCGTAATAGAATTTTCCGGTACAGAAAACTACTGTTTTTACTTTTTTCTTGTCTACTGTAGTATCGTCAATTGTTTCTTGAAATTGTCCGTTGTATAATTCTTCTTGTGTGGATACACAAAGTGGGTGACGCAACAAACTTTTTGGTGAAAACACAACTAAAGGTTTACGGAAATTGGTTTTCATTTGTCTACGCAACAAATGGAAGAAATTGGCTGGTGTGGTACAATCGGCTATATACATGTTGTGGCGTGCACAAAGTTGTAAATAACGCTCCATTCTAGCCGAAGAGTGCTCTGCTCCTTGCCCTTCATATCCGTGTGGTAATAAAAGAACGATTCCGTTTTGGTTGTTCCATTTGTCTTCACCACATGAAATGTATTGGTCTAACATGATTTGGCATCCGTTAGAGAAATCTCCAAATTGTGCTTCCCAAATGGTTAATGTTTTTGGCGACGCTAAGGCGTATCCATAATCAAATCCTAAAACTCCGTACTCTGATAAAAGGGAATTGTATATTTGGAATCTTCCTTTGCTGTTTTTTAAATTATTTAAAAGAATTACTTCTTCTTCGCTGTCTTCAACTTTTACAACCGCATGACGGTGTGAGAAAGTTCCTCTCTCTACATCTTGCCCAGAAACACGTACATCATATCCTTCATACAACAATGATCCGTAAGCTAATGTTTCGGCAGTACCCCAATCGATAGCATTGTTATCATACATGGTTTTTCTGTCGGTTACGATTTTAGAAATTTTGTTGATGAATTTCTTATCAGAAGGCAAACTAGAAACTACTTCTAAGATTTCGTCTAATTGCTTTTTAGTGAATTTGGTATCTACTTTTTGAAGCATTACATCATCAGAAACTTGTTCAAATCCCTTCCACTCATCTTGCATAAATGGTTTGATGATGGTTAAGCTTTTCTTACGAGATTCTTGTAGATTTTCATCCAAACGGTCTTTGTATTCGTTTTCTATTTTAGTTAAATAGGCCGCATCTACAATTCCGTCAGTAATTAATTTTTCGGCATAAATATCTCTTGGATTTTTATGACGGGCAATAATTTTGTATAAAACAGGTTGAGTGAAACGAGGTTCATCCCCTTCGTTATGTCCGTATTTTCTGTAACCTAATAAATCAATAAACACATCTCGCCCAAATTCCATACGGAAATCCAATGCAAATAACATCGCATGAACCACTGCTTCAGCATCGTCTGCATTTACATGTAGCACTGGAGACAAGGTTACTTTGGCAATATCGGTACAATAAGTAGACGAACGAGCATCTTGGTAATTGGTTGTAAATCCAACTTGGTTGTTGATTACAATATGAATGGTTCCTCCTGTTTTGTATCCGTCTAATTGTGCCATTTGCACAATTTCATAAACTATACCTTGGCCTGCTACAGCGGCATCTCCATGCACTGCGATAGGCAATACTTTTGAAAAATCATTCGGGAAATGATGGTCTTGTTTTGCTCTTGTAATACCTTCAATTACTGCGCCAACAGTCTCTAAATGCGAAGGGTTTGGAGCTAAATTCAGATTTATTTTTTTACCAGAATCGGTAGTTCTTTCAGATGTTAATCCTAAGTGATACTTTACGTCGCCGTCAAAATATTCTTTATCGTAATCTTTTCCGTCAAATTCTGAGAAAATATCTTGGGTGTTTTTACCGAAGATATTAGCCAACACATTTAATCTTCCTCGGTGTGCCATTCCCATCACAAAATGCTCTACTCCTTTTTCGGCAGCAGCCTCAATTAATGCATCTAAAGCCGGGATGATACTTTCACCACCTTCTAATGAGAATCGTTTTTGACCTACATATTTAGTATGTAAAAAGTTTTCAAAAGAAACCGCTTCGTTTAATTTATCAAGGATGTGTTTTTTCTGATTTGCATCAAAATTTGGAAGATTATCATTTATGTTTAATCTATTTTGAACCCATTGAATTACTTCAGGTTTTCTCATGTACATGTATTCAATACCAATATGTTGGCAATACACATTTTTAAGATGGGTTAAAATATCTCTTAAAGTTGAAGGTTGCTTTCCTAATAATTTAGCCGCATCAAATACTGTATCTAAATCGGCATCAGACAGATTAAAATTAACCAAATCTAAGGTTGGCTCATAGGTTCTTCTGTCTCTTACCGGATTGGTTTGCGTAAATAAGTGCCCTCGAGTGCGGTATCCTTCAATAAGTTTTAAAACATTAAATTCTTTTTGAAGTTTTTCTGAAACTACTCCGTTTTCGACATAATTAGCAATTTGAACCCCAGCATTTTCTTCATTGTAGGTTTCCATTCCAAAATCAAAACCTTGAAAAAATGCTCTCCAACTTGGCTCTACGCTATCTGGATTGTCAATATATTGCTCGTATAATTGTGCAAAAAACTCGGTATGTGCTGCGTTTAAGAAAGAAAACCTATCCATATTTTTTATATAAGTAATCGTATAATTGAAAAATTTTATGCAAAAGTAAAATATTTATAACAATCTTTCTATGTTTTTGATACATTTATATCGCTAAATAAATATATACTAATTATGGGGATAAATTCTATGAGAATAGTAATAAAAACGTTTTTATTAGTTCTTCTATTTGGGATATTTTCAAAATTATATGGTCAATCCGATTTAGCAGAAAAACAAAAGAGTGACTTTTGGGAAAAAGTGCAATTTGGTGGTGGATTTGGACTAAGTTTGGGATCGGGTTTTACAGATGTTACCCTTGCGCCTAGTGCAATTTATAATCTAAACCAATATGCTTCAATCGGATTTGGTCTGCAAGGCAGTATCGTTTCGCAAAAAGATGTTTTTAGTTCCACTATTTATGGTGTCAACTTTATAACACTTTTTAATCCAATTGAAGAAGTACAATTATCTTTTGAGATGGAACAAGTTCGAGTAAATAATACCATTAGCAACACTATCTCTGGAGCAAGTAAAGAATTTTTTTGGAATACCGGTCTTTTTGTAGGGGGAGGTTACCGATCGGAAAATGTTACGACTGGAATTCGATACAATTTGTTATTTAATAAAGAAAATTACATTTATACCGATGCATTAATGCCCTTTGTTAGGGTTTATTTTTAATACTTGAAATGCATTAAAATTATTAAATTGTAAAAAAGTTTGGATTAAATTATTACTTGGAAATTATTTTGTATTATTGCCGTGAATTATATAAAAAAGTTTAATTTAATTATAAAAAAATGAAGAAAATTATTTTATTGTCTTGTGCATTATTTCTTGCAATATCTAGTTACGCTCAAGATATGTTAACCATGCATAATGGTTCTACTATTGAAGGTAAAGTATTAAGTATTGATGGATCTGCAATTACATTTGTTTACAAAGGAGAAGATTTATCTCAAAAAATCTCCAAAATCGCTATAAATAGTGTAAAATTTGCTTCAGGAAGAAAACAAGTAATTACAGAAAGAATCAATATTGAAGGTAAAGATGGTTTTAAAAATGTGATTTTAACTAAAAACCCTGAGGATGTTGAAGGATTAACAAGAATTGGTGAAGTAAAAGGAAAAACTGCATTTATTAGCTACAGAACTGGCGCTAATGCTGATAAAAAATCGGAAGAAAGATTAAAAGAAGATTGCTTCAACCTAGGAGGAGTTGTTGTTTTAGTTACTGAAGATAAAGATTATGATGTAGGTAACCGTCTTAATAAAGGTTTAGGAAGTTCTCAAGCTAGAATGGTTGGAGTAGCCTACAAATACTAATCAAACATTAAAAATAAAAAAAAGGTTGTCAAATTTGACAACCTTTTTTTTAATATTTATTTCTAAACCAAACTTTCATCCATTCCCTTTTTAATACTAAGAAGGCAACCTGTTGGGAAAGTTCCATTATATCTGATCCGTCTAGTTTTTTTACTTCGTTTTCGGGCACGTCTACTATATAAAGTAAACTCAAATATTCTGTAAATTTATACTGAATTAAGCGGTATATTTTTTCATGAAGTGCTGCCTTCAATTCTTCGGGAAGGATGGTAATTGGCAGATCTATTGGCTCGTTGGCAAAATTAAAGTCCTTATTTAACTGTTCAATTAATTTAGAATAAAGGGCTTCTTTTTCGGCTTCCGAAAGTAAATTATCGGTAGAAATTGGCGCAATAAAGCTAGACATTTCTACTCATTAGATTTTCTCCAAACGTGCGCAACATTGATTTCTTATCTTCAGAAATTGCCATTTTATCTAAGGTCACAAATGCCTTTAAAGTATATTCTTGAATGGCTTGTTTTGTAGCTTCGGTTGCTCCAGTAACATTAAATAAATCTTTCACTGTTGCAATTTTACTTTCGTTATCAGAAAGATGAATAGAGAACAATTGCATTAATTGATTTTTTTGATTGGCATCAGAGAAAGCAATGGCTTTCAAATACAAATAAGTTTTTTTGTTTTCAATAATATCCCCGCCTACTTGCTTGCCAAAAGTTTTTGGGTCACCAAAGGCATCCAAATAATCGTCTTGTAATTGGAATGCAATTCCTAAATTTAATCCGAAATCATAAATCAAATTGGCATTTTCAACAGAAGTTTCAGCTACGATGGCACCCATTTTCATGGCTGCAGCCACCAATACTGCTGTTTTATATTCTATCATTTTAAGATACTCGGGGATGGTAACGTCATCTCGAATTTCAAAATCTACATCGTATTGTTGTCCTTCACAAACTTCTAAAGCCGTTTTACTAAATAAAGTGGCAAGGGCTCTAAATATTTTAGGCTCGTATTCTTCAAAATGTTGGTAAGCCAAAATGAGCATTGCATCACCAGATAAAATTCCGGTATTGATGTCCCATTTTTCATGAACGGTTACATTTCCTCTTCGCAAAGGAGCATCATCCATAATATCATCATGAACCAAGGAAAAATTATGAAAAACTTCTACTGCTGTCGCGGCTGCCAATGCTTTTTTAGAATCTACATCAAAAACTTCCGTAGCCATTAAAGTTAGTATCGGACGCATTCGCTTTCCGCCAAGAGACAAGATATATTCTATAGGTTCGTATAAATTTTTAGGTTCTTTTGTCAAATGTAAATTTGAAAAATAACTAGAAATTAATTCTTGGTAATGAGAAATAGAATGCATTAATACTAAGTTTAAAATTATCGTTTCGTATAGTACAAAGAAAGTCAAAAAACTTGAAACCTGAAAAGAGAAACATTTTCTAATGTTAAATTTTTGTAAATACATTGGAAACTATTTTAGTATTAAAAGTTTCCATTATATATTTGCAACCGAAATTTTCAATAATGAAAGATAAAATCATCAAAAAAGCTACAGATATGTTCTTGAAACTTGGTTTCAAGAGTGTAACTATGGATGATATTGCTTGTGAAATGTGTATTTCTAAAAAAACTATTTACAAGTACTTTAGTAATAAAGAAAGTCTTATTGAAGAAGGAACAGAAGTAGTACATCAAAATATTCACAATAGAATTGATGCCATTATTTCGAAAAATTTCAATGCCATTGAAGAAAATTTTGAAATAATAAAATTGATGAAAGATACATTTCAAACGTATGAAGCTTCGCCTGTTTATCAATTAAAAAAACACTACCCAGAAATTTATCAAAAATTAATCGCTAACGAATTGGAAGATTGCAACATCTTATTTTCTCAAAACATGTCTAAAGGAATTTCCCAAGGTTTGTATAGAGAAAATATTGACATCCCTTCTTTTGTAAGATTTTATTACACCATAATTTTTTCTATCAAAGAAACAACCCAATTAGAGAGCGAATCTTTAAAACTAGAGATGCAAGCATTAGAATATCATACCAGAGCACTTGCTACTCCAAAAGGAATCCTAGAACTTGAAAAACAATTATCTAATATTAATAACTACTAAATTCATGAAAAACAATCTTGTATTAGTTTCTTTCTTGTTATTTGTAAGTGTAATAAAGGCTCAAACAAATAAAGAGTCGTATTCATTTACCCTAAAAGAAGCTATAGAACATGCCATTCAAAATAACTATTCGGCCAAAAATGCCAATAGAGATATTGAAGCTGCAAAACACAAAAAATGGGAAACTACCACTATGGGGTTACCACAAATTAATGCAAATGTTGGTTATCAAAACAACATTGAAATTCAAAAATCCTTAATTCCGGCAGAGATTTTTGGGGGTCAACCAGGAGAATTTGCAGAAGTTGCATTTGGAACTAACCATAATATAAGTTCAAGTTTAACATTGAGTCAATTGTTATTTGATGGTTCCTATTTGGTAGGATTACAATCTGCAAAAACCTATTTAAAAATATCTGAAAACGCAAAAATTAAAACGGATCAAGAAATCAAAGAAATTGTAATCAATTCGTATGGAAACGTTCTTTTGGCAGATGAGAGTATTTTAATATTACAAAAAAACAAAACAATATTAGAAAAGACTTATTCAGATACTAAAGAAATTTACAAAAACGGTTTAATAGAAGAAGAAAATGTAGAACAATTGCAAATTACTTTATCGGCAATTATTAGTTCATTGGAAAATGTAAAGAGACAAAAAACAATTGCCAATAATATGTTGAAGCTTATTTTAGGAATTGATATACAAAATGAGCTTACATTGAAAGATAAATTAGATGTCTTATCACAAAATAATATTGATTTAGAACTACTAAAAGAAGAATTCAATGTCACTAATAATATTGATTTTCAAATTGGACAAAATCTTTTAACCAGCAAAGAATTGTTATTGAAATTGGAAAAAAGTAAAGCACTACCATCAATTGGGGCTGCATTAAATTTTGGATACAATGCTTTTGGCAATCAATTCAACTTTTTAAATCAAGACCAAAGATGGTTAAACTTTTCAAATGTGGGAATGAATTTAAATGTTCCTATTTTCAGTAGTTTAGGAAGAAGTTCAAGAACTCAACAAGCTAAAATAGCTTTAGAACAATCAAAAACTCTATTAACACAAACCGAGCAACAACTAAAATTACAATTTGAAAAAGCACGAAGTGATTATGAGTTTAGTTTGGAGCAATTAACAACCTCAAAAAGTAACTTAAATCTAGCAGAGCGAATTGAAAATAAAAATCAAATCAAATTTAAAGAAGGTTTAGCAAGTAGTTTCGATTTGACCAAAGCGCAAGAACAATTATATTCAGCGCAGCAAACCTATTTACAAACCATGCTGGATGTTATTAATAAAAGAGCTACATTAGAAAAATTACTAAATAAAAACAAATAAACTATTTTAAATAATATGAGAAAATTACTATTAATATCAGCACTTTCTATACTTCTATTTTCATGCGGAGGAAAAGAAACGAATCAGTCAATTGAAAAATTAATTGAATCAAAAAACATTAAAGAATTACAAGCTAAAAAAAGTGCTTTACAATCCGACATTGCAAAAATTGAAGAGGCACTTTCAAAATTAGATGTAAAAAAAGTAGAAGCATTAGTTTCTGTATTACAAGTTAAAGACACTGTTTTTAATCACTATTTAGAAATTCAAGGTGATGTAGATACTAAAGAAAACATATTAATTCAACCTGAATTTAGTGGAACATTAACTTCATTAAATGTTAAAGCAGGACAAAGAGTATCGAAAGGACAAATTTTAGGTCGAATTGATGATGCGGGAATGGGACAACAATTGGCTAGTTTAGAAAATCAATATGCGTTAGCAAAAACTTCATTTGAAAGACAAAAAAATCTATGGGCTAAAAAAATTGGTTCGGAAATTCAATTTCTTCAAGCTCAAACGCAAATGATTTCTGCTCAAAAAGGAGTAGCACAAATGCGAGCGCAATTGGCAAAAACTATTATCAAAGCACCGTTTAGCGGAACAATTGATGAAGTGTTTGTAGAAAAAGGACAAGTTGTAGCGCCAAGCCAACAAGGATTAATGAGAATAGTAAATTTAGGAAATATGTATGTTTCTACAACCGTACCAGAATCGTATATAGGAAAATTAAAAGTGGGCACTGAAGTAGATGTGTTTTTAAAATCATTAGGTAAAACCTATAAAGGAAAAGTACGTCAAGTAGGTAATTTTATCAACCCAAGTAACAGAAGCTTCGGGATTGAAGTAAGTGTTCCAAATCCAGAAAATTTATTACGCCCTAATCAAGTTGCTAATTTAAAAATCATGGATTATAGCAATAAAAAAACAATTGTAGCTCCAACTAATGTAGTACAAGAAGATGGAGAAAAAAATAAGTTTGTTTTTGTAGTTGCAAATTCTAATGGTAAAACTGGAACTGCTAAAAAAGTATTAGTTAAAACAGGAAAATCATCGAATAATGTAACCGAAATCTTGAGTGGATTATCAGAAAATGACATCATCGTTACTGAAGGTGTAAATAGCATTTCTGAAGGAATGAAACTTAACTTCTAAATAAATTGTCTAAAGTTTAAGGTTTAAAGATTTTTAGCCCCTGCTAAAACTTTAAACTTCAAACCTGAAACCTGAAACATAAAATTATGAGTCATAAAAATAAAGAATTTAGTATTTCAAATTGGGCAGTAGAAAATCGAGTTACGGTTTATATACTTACCCTTTTGATTGTAATCACAGGAACTGTTGCCTACATTACAATGCCAAGAGAGGATTTCCCAGAAATTATTGAAAACAAAGTATATATCTCCTCTGTTTTCCCAGGAAACTCAGCAGAAGATGTTGAAAAATTAGTAATCAAACCACTTGAAAAAGAGTTTAAAAACATTTCGGGTGTTGAAAAAATTACTTCAAGCTCCTTTCAAGATTATGGAATGATCATCGTAGAATTTGCAGATAAAGTAACTATTGAAGATGCAAAAGTTAAAATTAAAGATAAAGTTGATTTAACAAAAGCAGATACCGATTGGCCAAATCTTGACAACGGGAGTAAAGTGGAGCCAAATGTATTTGAATTAAACATATCTGAAGAAGTGCCCATTTTAAATATTAACTTAAAAGGGAATTACACTACACAACAATTAAAAAAATACGGAGAATTACTTCAAGACGACATTGAAGAAATTGCCGAAGTTAAAAAAGTTGACATTCTTGGAGTAGATGATAAGGAAGTAGAAATTGCTGTTGATATATTTAAAATGACTGCTGCGCAAGTTTCTTTTGACGAAATTCAAAACGCAGTTAAGTACGAAAACATGACGCTTTCGGGAGGTAACTTAATCAGTCAAGGATCGAGAAACAACATTCGAATTGTTGGAGAAATCAAAGACCCTAAAGAATTAGAAAATATCATTGTCAAGTCATATGGAGGTACCGTTTATCTTAAAGACATTGCTACAATTAGCTTTAAAGAAAAAGAAAAAACAACCTATGCTCGTGAAAAAGGAACCGAAGTAGTGATGTTGAATGTTAAAAAACGTTCCAATCAAAACATGATTTCTGCTATAGAGCAAGTAAAAGAAAAATTAGAAAAAGCCAAAACTTCGTATTTGCCTTCTAACCTTGAATTACAATTATCAAACGACCAGTCTTCTCGAGTTGAACACCAAGTAGACGAACTTTCCAACCACATCATTTTTGGAATTGTATTGGTAATGATTGTATTAATGTTCACCATGGGATTACGAAACTCCTTATTTGTAGGAGCTGCAATTCCATTATCAATGTTGATGGCGTTTAGTATCCTTTCTGCCTTTGGATTAACCCTAAATACCATGGTTCTTTTTGGTTTAGTTATGGGATTAGGAATGTTGGTAGATGACGGTATTGTAGTAGTTGACAATGTATTTGCCAACATGCAAAAAGGAATGGATCGTATTTCGGCTTCAAAAATTGGAATTGGCGAAATTGCTTGGCCTGTAATTTCATCTACCGCTACTACCTTAATGGCATTTTTACCATTCCTGCTATGGCCTGGAACAATGGGTAAATTTATGAAGTATTTCCCAATTACTTTAACGGTAACTTTAACAGCATCGCTATTTGTTGCGATGGTTGTGAATGCTGCCATGACGGGAGGTTCAATGGATATTGAAGATAAAAATGTATCTAAAAAATCTGCAAAATTATATACAATAATATTCACAATAATTGCAGTTATTTTTGTCCTTATCGGAAATATCTTCGATTCAAAATTGTCAAGAGGAATTGGCCATTTAGCCATTATATCACTTGGATTAATGTGGTTATATAAAATAAAATTATACCAATGGACACAAGATTTTCAGCACAGTTTCTTTCCAAAAATGGAAGAAAAATACAAAACATTTTTAGCTAAAATTCTTGACGGAAAAAAAGCTTGGATTGCTCTAGTAACTATTATTGGAATGCTCTTTTTCTCATTTATTTTATTGGGAATTTTCCCAAGAAAAGTATTGTTTTTCCCAGATAATATTCCAAATCAAGTGATCGCTTACATCGAGTATCCTCAAGGAACCGACATTCAAAAAACCAATAAAGCCACTTTATTTGTAGAAAAACAAGTAATCACTATTTTGAATAAATATGTTGATCCCAACAGCAAAAACAAAGAAAACTTTTTAGCAGAATCTATTGTTTCTCAAGTTGGAGTTGGTGCTGGAAATCCAAATGTGGATGCAGGTTCTGCATCTGAAACCCCATACAAAGGGAAAGTGACTGTTAATTTCTCTGAGTTTAAATTTCGTAGAGGAATCAATACCGCAGATATATTAGAAGAAATTCGTGCTAAAGTAAAAGGTATTGCCGGTGCAAAAGTTACTGTTGAAAAAGATGCCAACGGACCTCCAGCTGGATACCCTATAAGTATTCAACTTACAGGAGCAGATTATGAGGTAATGCTTAAAGAGGCCAATAAAATGATTGCTTTTATTGAATCTAAAAATATTCCTGGTATAGAACGCCTTAGTATTGATGTAAACAAAGAAAGCCCAGAGTTGGAAGTAAAAGTAGATCGAGTTAATGCTGGAAGTCTTGGTGTTTCAACTGGTCAATTAGGATTTAATTTACGTCGATCGGTGTATGGTCAAGAAATTTCTACCTATAAAGAAGGGGATGATGATTACAACATAATCATGAGAATGCAAGATGACCAACGTAAAAACGAAAATATTCTTTTCAATCAATCGTTAACTTTTAGAAATCAAAACAACGGTCAAATGATGCAAGTACCTATTTCTTCTGTTTCACAAACAGAAAAAACAAGTACTTATAATCAAATAAAAAGAAAGAATCAAAAACGAATCATGACCATTTATTCTAATGTTTTGACAGGATATAATGGAGATGAAATTACCAAACAAATTCAAACCGAATTAAAAGGTTATGAATTAGCAAAAGGTACTACGTTTTCGTTTTCTGGGGTGCAAGAAGAACAAGGAAAAAACCAAAGTTTCTTAATGTATGCCTTGTTTTTGGCCTTGGCAGGAATTACCATAATCATCGTTTTACAATTTAATTCGGTTTCTAAAACAATTGTTATTTTGTTTACCGTATTATTAAGTTTCAGTGGAGTTTTCTATGGGTATGTAATTGCAAATATGGATTTTGTAATCTTAATGACCATGATGGGAATCATTTCACTTGCAGGAATTGTGGTGAAAAACGGAATCGTATTAATGGATTTCTTTGTGCTTTTATTAGATAAAAAAGTGGCGGATAAACATTTATTAAGTCACGATGATTTATCATTAGAAGAAATAAAAGAAGTAATTATCGAATCGGGTAAATCGCGTTTACGTCCGGTATTATTAACGGCTTTAACTGCAGTATTGGGATTAATTCCGCTTGCAATTGGGTTAAACTTTGACTTCTTTGGATTAATTACTGATTTAAATCCACACCTATTCATTGGGGGTGATAATGTAATTTTCTGGGGACCATTAGCATGGACTATCATCTTCGGATTAACCTATGCAACGGTATTAACTTTAATAATGGTTCCGGTCATGTTTTACTTAGTAAAACGAGTAAAATATTGGTTACGCGATAGAAGACAATTAGGATTGAGCACAGAAGAAGAATAATTACATCAGTTAAACAAAAAAAGGGCGTTTCAATGAAACGCCCTTTTTTTAAATATAAATTAAAATTAGTTCAATAAACTATTCAATTTTTCTTGTAATTTAGGATCTGATGGTCTTAATTCATCTGCGCTAAGAACAACCCCTTTTGGATCAATTAAAATAAATCTAGGAATAGAATTAATTCCGAAAGCGGTAATGAAATCTGAATTCCAATTTTTATCAGCAAATAATTGAATTCCACCAAGTGATTTATCCGTCACAAATTTTTTCCATTTTTCGTGGTCTTTATCTTCATCAACAGAAATACTTACAAAAGCAATTTTTTTATCGTGGTATTTTTCTTCAATTTTTTGAAGAAAAGGAATTTCTCCTCTACACGGTCCGCACCAAGTTGCCCAAACATCAATATAAACATACTTACCCTCTAAATCTGTTAATTTAGTTTTACCACCTGCATGATTTTCATAATCAAAAGTTGCTGCTACTTTTCCTACAACATTTTTAAGTGCTTGTGAAGATTTGTACTCCATTTGCATCCCAAAAAATTCTTGGGTCATGTTCTTTTTTACTTGAGCTTTAAAATTAGCATCAAAATCGCCTTTTTCTAATTTTTCAAAATCGGCTTTCTTTTTTGCATCAAAAACTAAATAAAAAGCATCTTTATCTTTTGCAAAGTTTTCAGTGCCAAAAACTTCGTTGCTTATTGCTTGCTGAGCTAAGAAGTTGTTTTCTTCAGATCCTTTTCCTGTAAAAGAAAGTGTTTCATCAAAAAGTTTTGCATCCATTTTTAATTTTAAATCAAATCCTGATTTCAAAAATAATTGAGCATATTCTTGTCCGTCAAACATTAAATAAAAACCATCTTTTACCTCAAATTTGTCAGAAAATAAACCATTATTATCTATTTTTATTTCTTTAATAATTACATTTTTATTGTCTTTAATGTAAATAACATCTCCATTTCTATTGGCAATATCAGCCTGAAAATTTACCTTTTCTTGTGCAAACCCAAATGTAGTCATCGCTAGTGCACATAAAATTAAAACTATTTTTTTCATATTATTTTTTTGTTGATTAATAAATTCAAAAGTAACCAATTTTATGAATGCTATTTCATGATTAAGAAAAATTTAGTGTTTATTTCGTTGGAAGTTTTTTACTTTTGCACCCAAGACCAAAAGTCGAATTGATATTTATAAAAAAATTATTCCAAATGTATAGAAGTCATAATTGTGGCGAATTAAACGCTAGCCATGTAAATAACCAAGTTACCCTTGCAGGATGGGTTCAAAAATCTAGAGATAAAGGATTCATGAATTGGGTTGATTTACGCGATCGCTATGGAATTACGCAATTATTATTTGACGAAAGTCGTTCAGAAAAAAGTGTTTTCGAATTGGCTAAAACGCTAGGTAGAGAATATGTAGTTCAAGTTAAAGGAACTGTTATTGAGCGTGAAGCCAAAAACAAAAATATCCCAACAGGAGAAATTGAAATTTTGGTAACCGAAATGACTATTCTAAATGCTTCATTAACTCCGCCATTTACTATTGAAGATGAAACCGACGGTGGTGAAGACATCCGAATGAAATACCGTTACCTAGATATTCGTAGAAACCCGGTAAAAAACAGTTTGTTGTTTCGTCATAAAGTAGCACAAGCTGTAAGAAATTACCTTTCTAATTTGGATTTTTGTGAAGTAGAAACTCCGTATTTAATTAAATCTACTCCAGAAGGAGCTCGCGATTTTGTGGTACCAAGCCGCATGAATGAAGGGCAATTTTATGCACTTCCGCAATCACCTCAAACCTTCAAACAATTATTGATGGTGGGTGGAATGGATAAATATTTTCAAATTGTAAAATGTTTCCGAGATGAAGATTTGCGTGCCGATAGACAACCCGAGTTTACCCAAATCGATTGTGAAATGGCATTTGTGGAACAAGAAGATATTTTAAATGTTTTTGAAGGATTAACACGTCATTTATTAAAAGAAATCCACGGATTGGAAGTAGAAAAATTCCCAAGAATGACATACGATCATGCCATGAAAACCTACGGAAATGACAAGCCAGACATCCGTTTCGGAATGGAGTTTGGCGAATTAAATGCCGTTGCACAACATAAAGATTTTCCTGTATTTAACTCGGCCGAATTGGTAGTTGGTATTGCAGCTCCAGGTTGCGCCACTTTCACAAGAAAAGAAATTGATGCTTTAATTGACTGGGTAAAACGTCCACAAATTGGTGCAACAGGAATGGTTTATGTAAAATGTGAAGAAGATGGAACCTATAAATCATCGGTAGATAAATTTTACGATCAAACCGATTTAGCGCAATGGGCAAAAATTACCGGCGCAAAAGCAGGTGATATGATTTTTGTTCTTTCGGGTCCTGCCGATAAAACAAGAAGTCAACTTTCAGCCTTGAGAATGGAATTGGCAACGCGATTGGGATTAAGAAATCCTGCCGAATTTGCTCCATTATGGGTAGTTGATTTTCCATTATTAGAATTAGACGAAGAATCAGGAAGATGGCACGCCATGCACCACCCATTTACTTCTCCTAAACCAGAAGATATGGAATTGCTTGCTACCGATCCTGGAAAAGTTCGTGCTAATGCCTACGACATGGTGTTAAACGGAAATGAAATTGGCGGAGGTTCAATTCGTATTCACGATAAAGCAACCCAACAATTGATGTTTAAATATTTAGGGTTTACCGAAGAAGAAGCTAGAAACCAATTCGGATTCTTAATGGATGCCTTCCAATTTGGTGCGCCACCACACGGAGGTTTGGCATTTGGATTGGATCGATTGGTGGCAATTTTAGGTGGTCAAGAAACCATAAGAGATTTTATTGCCTTCCCAAAAAATAATTCGGGTAGAGATGTAATGATCGATGCTCCATCCGTAATTGATGAATTGCAATTGAATGAATTACATATCAAATTGGATATGAAGTAATTAATATCAAATTCGCAACTAATTAAAAAGCAGTTATTTAATAAATAAAAAATAACTGCTTTTTTATTTAATTTATTGAAAAATATTCAAACATTTACCTGAAAATCATCCATTTATAAATGAACTTTGTTAAAAATAATTTCATTTTTTATTTATTTTTTGTTTGCTATGTCATAAATAAGTATATCTTTGAGCATTATTAATTTTTTACATTACAAAATGCGCACAGGAACAGTTAAATTTTTCAATGAATCAAAAGGTTACGGATTCATTACAGATGATGAAAATGGAAAAGACATTTTCGTTCATGCTACAGGTATTAAAGCGGAGTCACTTAACGAAGGTGACAAAGTTTCTTACGAAGAAGAAGAAGGAAGAAAAGGTAAAGTGGCTGCTCAAGTAGTAGTTATCGAAGACTAATATATATTATTTTTTGGTTACCTCAATGGTCAAAACGCCTCGAAAAATCGAGGCGTTTTTTTATACCTAACTATTTTATTTAGAATTGATTTAAATAAGTGATTTTAAGCAATATTTATGAAACGATTAACCCTAGCTTTTTGCGAATTAAATAATGCAGTGTATATTTGTGCAAAATTTAAAAAAAGCTAAAAAATCATCATCATGCAATCAACTCAACACGACTATATTCCAATTCTAATGCAAGCACTTCTTGCCATAGGATTTGTTGTTGCAACTATCATTGGATCAAGCTTTTTGGGTCCAAAAAGACATTCTAAAAATAAAGATAAAAACTTTGAGTGCGGTATCGAATCGGTAGGAAATGCACGTATCCCGTTTTCAGTAAAATATTTTTTAGTTGCCATCCTTTTTGTACTTTTTGATGTGGAGGTTATATTTTTATACCCATGGGCAGTTAATTTTAAAGAATTAGGTATCGATGGGATGATAAAAATGATTGTTTTTATGTTATTGCTTTTAGTTGGCTTCTTTTATGTCATCAAGAAGAAAGCTCTTGAGTGGGAATAATTAATCTTAAATTTAATTACGAATTATAAAATGAGTGATTCTAAAATAAATATGGTTGCTCCTCCAGAAGGAGTTACAGGTGAAGGATTTTTCGCAACAAAGCTTAATGACGTAGTTGGTTTAGCTAGAGCTAATTCGTTATGGCCACTTCCATTTGCAACTTCTTGTTGCGGAATTGAATTCATGGCTACAATGGCATCGCATTATGATTTAGCACGTTTTGGAATGGAGCGTGTGAGTTTTTCTCCTCGTCAAGCGGATATGTTATTAGTAATGGGGACTATTTCTAAAAAAATGGCTCCAATTTTAAGACAAGTATACGAGCAAATGAGTGAACCAAGATGGGTAATTGCTGTTGGAGCCTGCGCAACTTCGGGTGGTGTGTTTGACACCTATTCAGTTTTACAAGGAATAGACAAAGTAATTCCAGTTGATGTATACGTTCCAGGATGCCCTCCTCGACCAGAACAAATTGTAGATGGCGTAATGCAGCTGCAAGAATTGGTAAAGAACGAATCGGTAAGACGAAGAAACTCTCCAGAATATAAAGAATTATTAGCTTCTTATAACCTATAATATGGCTTTAGAAACGACTACAATACAAGAAAAATTGACTTCAAAGTTTGGCGATAAAGTATTAAACTTTCACATGAGTCGCGATATTTTTTCTTTCGAAGCTACCCCGGATGCAATTCATGAAGTAATTCGAACCCTAAAAGTTGAAGAAGATTTAAACTTCCATTTCCTAACTGATTTATGTGGCGTTCACTATCCAGAAAATGAAGTAAGCCATCAATTTGCTGTAGTATATCACATGCACAATTGGGTAGAAAATGTTCGTTTAAGAATCACAACTTATTTATCTGGAGAAAATCCAGAGGTAAATACAATTACCGATTTATTTTTAACTGCCAATTGGATGGAAAGAGAAACTTTCGATTTTTATGGTATTAATTTTATCGGTCATCCGCAATTGAAACGAATTTTGAATATGCCTGAGATGGTTTCTCATCCAATGCGTAAAGAATTCCCAATGGAAGATGGAGGAAGAACAGACAAAGACGATCGTTTCTTTGGAAGAACAGCAAATAATGGATAATTATTAATTATCAATTTATAATTTAAGATGTCAGACTTATTATTATTACCAGAGCATCGCTATGCCAAAATCATTGAACAGACGCGCAACGAAGACGGAAGCGAACTTTCAATATTAAATCTTGGACCAACGCACCCGGCAACACACGGTATTTTTCAAAATATCTTGTTGATGGATGGAGAACGAATTCTTGATGCAGAGCCAACTATTGGTTACATTCATCGTGCCTTCGAAAAAATTGCAGAAAATCGTCCTTTTTATCAAGTAAATGTCTTGACAGACCGTATGAACTACTGTTCATCACCTATCAACAACATGGCATGGTGGATGACTGTAGAAAAATTATTAGAAATTGAAGTTCCAAAACGTGCTCAATACTTAAGAGTAATCGTAATGGAGTTAGCGAGAATAGCCGATCACCTTATTTGTAATTCGATTCTCGGAGTGGATACTGGAGCTTATACCGGGTTCTTATATGTATTTCAATTTAGAGAAAAAATTTACGAAATCTACGAAGAAATTTGTGGTGCTCGATTGACTACCAACATGGGTAGAATTGGTGGATTTGAAAGAGAATGGTCTGAAGAGGCATTCAAAAAATTAGACACCTTTTTACAAGATTTCCCAGTTGCTTGGAAAGAATTTGAAAATCTATTTGAAAGAAACAGAATCTTTATTGACCGTACAGTTAATGTAGGTCCAATTTCTGCCGAACTTGCAATGCAATACGGATTAACAGGTCCGAATTTAAGAGCAGCAGGAATTGATTATGACGTAAGAAAAGCACAGCCTTATTCTTCTTACGAAGATTTTGATTTTGAAATTCCAGTAGGAAAATCAGGAGACACTTACGATCGTTTTTGTGTTCGTAATGCCGAAGTTTGGGAAAGTATAAGTATCATCCGTCAAGCATTAGCAAAATTACCTGAAGGCCCAATACATGCTGATGTACCTGATTATTACCTTCCTCCAAAAGAAGATGTATACCACAATATGGAAAGCTTAATTTATCACTTCAAAATTGTGATGGGTGAAGTTCCAGTTCCGGTTGCCGAAATTTATCATGCTGTAGAAGGTGGAAATGGAGAATTAGGATTTTATTTGGTAACCGACGGAAGTAGAACTCCCTACCGTTTACACTTTAGAAGACCTTGCTTTATCTATTATCAAGCCTATACTGAAATGATTAAAGGCGGCATGTTATCGGATGCTATTGTAATATTATCCAGTTTAAATGTAATTGCAGGAGAATTAGACGCATAATAATTATGGAAAGATCACATAACAAACAAGAAATAAACATGACTGAATCTTTGATGTCTCGCATCAATGAATTAATTAGTCATTATCCAGAAGGTAAAAAGAAATCGGCTTTACTTCCCGTATTGCATGAAGTTCAAGATGCTCATGACAATTGGTTAAGCACCGATTTACAAATTAAAGTAGCTGAAATTCTCGAAATACAACCTATTGAAGTTTTTGAAGTGGTGACTTTTTACACCATGTTCAACCAAAGACCAATTGGAAAATACATGTTTGAATTTTGCCAAACTTCTCCTTGTTGTCAAAACGGAGTTGAAGATTTAATGGATTACACATGTTCTAAATTGGGAGTTAAAGTGGGTGAACCAACTGCAGACGGACAATTTGAAGTGCGTGGAGTAGAATGTTTAGGTGCTTGCGGTTATGCACCAATGATGCAATTGGGAGATTTTTACCAAGAGCATTTAACCAAAGAAAAAATTGATCAGTTAATTTCTGACTGTAAAGACGGAAAAATCACTTTACACGATAAATAGTATCATGGGAAGAAAAATATTATTAGACAAAATCAATGTTCCGGGGATTAAAACTTATGAAGTATACCGCAAAGAAGGCGGTTATGCATCGGTAGAAAAAGCATTAAAAAAAATGACCCCGGATGAAGTTGTAGAAGAAGTAAAAACTTCGGGACTTCGTGGTCGTGGTGGTGCAGGATTTCCGGCTGGAATGAAATGGAGTTTCATCGATAAAAAATCGGGCAACCCAAGACATTTAGTTTGTAATGCTGACGAATCAGAACCAGGTACTTTTAAAGACCGTTTCTTAATGGAATACATTCCGCACTTATTAATAGAAGGAATGATTACTTCAAGTTACGCTTTGGGTGCCAACCTATCCTACATCTACATTCGTGGAGAATACATGTGGGTTTATAAAATATTAGAAAAAGCCATTGCCGAAGCAAAAGCTGCTGGGTGGTTGGGTAAAAATATATTAGGATCTGGATACGATTTAGAACTTTATGTTCAAATTGGTGGTGGAGCCTACATTTGCGGTGAAGAAACTGCACTTATTGAAAGTTTAGAGGGTAATCGTGGAAATCCTAGATTAAAACCACCATTTCCAGCTGTAAAAGGACTTTGGCAAAATCCAACCGTAGTAAATAATGTAGAAACTATTTCTGCTGTGCCATGGATTATCAATAATTCGGGGGCTGATTATGCAGGAATAGGAATCGGTCGATCTACAGGAACCAAATTAATTTCGGCTTCTGGAAACATTAAAAACCAAGGCGTTTACGAAATTGAATTGGGGTTATCTGTTTATGAATTCATGAATTCAGATGAGTATTGTGGCGGAATGCAAACCGACAGGCCTCTTAAAGCCTTAGTCCCTGGAGGAAGTTCGGTGCCAATTTTACCAGCTGATTTAATTTATAAAACAGCTGCTGGAGAAGACCGATTGATGACCTACGAAAGTTTATCAGACGGAGGTTTTGCAACCGGATCGATGCTAGGTTCTGGAGGATTTATAGTGTATGATGATAGAGCTTGTATCGTTCGTAATACTTGGAATTTTTCTCGTTTTTACCACCATGAATCTTGCGGACAATGTACACCATGTCGTGAAGGTACAGGATGGTTAGAGAAAGTATTGTGGAGAATTGAAAACGGCCAAGGTCGTGAAGAGGATATCGAATTGTTATGGAGCATCCAATCTAAAATTGAAGGAAACACCATCTGCCCATTAGGAGATGCTGCTTCTTGGCCAGTTGCTGCTGCAATTCGTCATTTTAGAGACGAGTTTGAATACCACATTCGTTTCCCAGAAAAAGTAAAAAATAGAGATCACTTTGTAGCAGAGCCTTTTGAAAAAGTAAAGCACTTAGTAGCAAAACAACAATTATAATTTAAAAGTCAGAAGTTGGAAGTTTGAAGTATGAAGTGGAAACGCTTAACTCAAAACTTTTAATCTTTTAAACAAATAGATAATGAAAGTAACCATAGACGGTCAAGAAATTGAAGTTGAAGCAGGAACAACCATCCTGCAAGCAGCTCGTATGATTGGTGGAGAATCCGTTCCGCCAGCCATGTGTTATTATTCTAAACTAAAAGGTACTGGTGGAAAATGCCGTTGCTGCTTAGTTGATGTAACCAAAGGTAGCGAAGCAGATCCACGACCAATGCCAAAATTGGTAGCATCTTGTGTAACTGGATGTCAAGACGGAATGGAAGTTGCCAGTAAATCTTCAGAAAGAGTAACGGAAGCGCGTAAAGCGGTAACCGAATTCCTTTTAATCAACCACCCATTGGATTGCCCAGTATGCGACCAAGCGGGAGAGTGTGATTTGCAAAACTTAAGTTTCGAACACGGGAAATCAGAAACGCGTTTCATTGAAGAAAAAAGAACTTTCGAGCCTGAAGATATCGGTCCCTATATTCAATTACACATGAACCGTTGCATCGTTTGTCAACGTTGTGTGGAAGTTGCCGATCAATTAACTGATGGTAGAGTTCACGGGGTTTTAAACCGTGGAGATCATTCACAAATTTCGACATGTATCTCAACCGCAATTGACAACGAATTCTCTGGAAACATGATTGATGTTTGCCCGGTTGGAGCATTAACCGATAAAACCTTCCGTTTCAAATCGAGAGTATGGTTTAACAAACCATTCAATGCGCACAGAGAATGTACCACTCCAGGATGTTGCGGAAAAACAACCGTTTGGATGTTTGGAAACGAAATTCAAAGAGTTACTGCAAGAAAAGACGAGTACCATGAAGTAGAAGATTTCATTTGCAATACGTGTCGTTTTGATAAAAAAGAAGTTTCTGATTGGGTTATTGAAGGTCCTAGAAAATTCGAAAAAGATTCGGTTATCAACCAAAATAAAAAATACAATACAACTGAAAAAGTAGTTATTGAAACTGAAAAAGGTATTCTTCTAGGTAGAGATCAAGACCGTAAAAAAATAAGTATGGCCGAGATTGCATACAATGAAAAAATAGATGGTAACCCTATAAATTCTAAACAAAATGGATAGTAGTACCGCCTTTATTGTAGAAAAAAGTGTGATTATTGTTGTAGTTTTTGCTGTAACCATGATTATGGCCATGTATTCTACTTGGGCAGAACGTAAAGTTGCTGCCTATCTTCAAGATCGCGTGGGTCCTAACCGTGCCGGATGGGGAGGATTATTACAACCCCTTGCAGATGGTATGAAACTTTTTGCAAAAGAAGAGTTTGAACCAGATACCAAAAATAGATTTTTGTTTTTTGTTGGGCCTGCCATCGCAATGAGCGCAGCTTTAATGACTAGTGCTGTAATTCCGTGGGGAGATAAATTACATATTTTTGGAAAAGATGTTATTCTTCAAGCTACTGATACTGATAGTGCTTTACTTTATATTTTTGCTGTTGTATCTATTGGAGTATACGGAATCATGATTGGTGGATGGGCATCAAATAATAAGTTCTCGTTAATGGGTGCGGTTCGTGCTGCATCCCAAATGGTTTCTTATGAAATTGCCATGGGATTATCGATGATTGCATTATTAATGATGACTGGAACATTGAGCTTGAAAGAAATTTCGGTACAACAACATGGTTTGCATTGGAATGTTTTCTACCAGCCGTTATCGTTTCTTATCTTTTTAATTTGTGCTTTCGCAGAAACCAATAGAACTCCTTTCGATTTAGCAGAATGTGAATCGGAATTAATTGGGGGTTACCACACAGAGTATTCTTCTATGAAAATGGGATTCTATTTATTTGCAGAATATGCAAATATGTTCATCTCTTCAACAATAATATCGGTATTGTTCTTTGGTGGTTACAACTATCCTGGAATGAGTTGGGTTGTTGAAAATTGGGGTGTAAATCTTGGAAATATTATTGGAATGGGAGCCTTGTTTGCAAAACTTTGCTTTTTCATCTTCTTCTTTATGTGGATTCGATGGACGATACCAAGATTTAGATACGATCAATTAATGAATTTGGGTTGGAAAATACTAATTCCACTTTCAATTGCAAATATAATCATCACAGGAATTATCAATTTAAGAGGTGAAATTTTAACTTATTTTGGGTTTTAATTAGGAAATAAAATTATGTCATCAATACAAAATATTTCATTATCGGGTAGTAAAAAGCAAGTTTCCAACAAGGAAATGACCTTTTTAGAAAGATTATACCTGATTGCCATTGTAAAAGGTTTGTGGATTACCATCAAACACTTTTTTAGCAAAAAAGCAACTATTCACTATCCGGAACAAGTTAGAGAATTTAGCCCTGTTTATCGTGGAAGACATATGTTGAAACGCGATGAACAAGGTAGAGAAAATTGTACCGCTTGTGGTTTGTGCGCACTTTCTTGCCCTGCCGAAGCAATTACCATGAAAGCAGCCGAGCGTAAGCCAGACGAAAAACATTTGTACCGCGAAGAAAAATATGCTGAAATCTATGAAATCAATATGTTGCGTTGCATTTTCTGCGGATTGTGTGAAGAAGCTTGTCCTAAAGACGCAATTTACCTAACTATTTCAAAAGAATTAGTGCCAGCACAGTACGATAGAGAAGATTTTATTTTTGGAAAAGACAAATTGGTTATGCCTCTAGAAATGGCTATAGCAAATACTAAAAACCTAAATTAATATGGCACCTGTACTAATTATATTTTATATCCTAGCGGCTTTTACACTAGCAACAGCATTCTTGACCATTTATAGTAAAAACCCAATTCATAGTGCTATATACTTAGTATTATGTTTCTTTTCAATTGCTGGACATTACCTGTTGTTTAATGCGCAATTTTTAGCAATTGTACACATCATCGTTTATTCGGGAGCCATAATGGTACTCTTCTTATTTACCATCATGTTGATGAACCTAAACAAAGAAGATGAAGTCCACAAACCGAGAATTACTCGACTAGGAGCTATTACCGTTTTTGTGTTATTAAGTTCCGCTTTAGTATTAATCTTTATGTACTCTAAACCATTTGTGGGTGAATATTATACCAGTCACGAAGATTTTCAATCGATAAAAAAATTAGGAACCGTTTTATTAGACGATAAAGACGGATTTATGGTTCCGTTTGAATTTGCTTCAGTTTTGTTATTAGTAGCCATGATTGGAGCCGTATTATTGTCTAAAAAAGAAAAAACATCTAAATAATATGGAAAATATTTTAAATCAAATAGGTATTGAAAATTACATTTTCCTTTCCGTTTTACTTTTTTGTATCGGAATTTTTGGAGTGTTATATAGAAGAAATGCCATCATCGTTTTCATGTCAATCGAAATTATGTTGAATGCAGTAAACTTATTATTCATTGCATTTTCAACCTATTGGCAAGATGCTAAAGGAGAAGTATTTGTTTTCTTCTCGATGACTGTAGCCGCTGCCGAAGTTGCCGTAGGATTAGCATTACTTGTTTCGGTTTTCCGAAATATTGGATCGGTAGATATTTCAAATTTAAAGAACTTAAAAGGATAATCCCTAATGGACAATAACTTAGTTTTACTCTTATTATTAACCCCATTTGTTGGGTTCTTATTTAATATTTTCTTCGGGAAAAAAGCGGGAAAAGGAATTGCTGGCGCCATCGGAACTGGTGCTGTTGCAGTATCTTTTGCTATGAGCGTGTATTTCTTCATGCAATTAAACGCTACCGGAAAACCAGTTTCTATTACCCTATTGGATTGGATTCAAATAGGAAAACTTAAAGTAGATTTAGGAATTTTATTAGACCAATTGTCGTTATTATGGTTGCTATTTGTAACCGGAATTGGTTCATTAATTCACTTATATTCGATCAGCTACATGCACGATGACGAAAATATGCACAAGTTTTTTGCATATTTAAATCTATTCGTATTCTTCATGATTACTTTAGTAGTTGGAAGCAACTTATTAGTGATGTTTATTGGTTGGGAAGGCGTTGGACTTTGCTCCTACCTACTTATCGGATTTTGGCATAAAAACCAAGACTATAATGATGCAGCTAAGAAAGCATTCATCATGAACCGTATTGGAGATTTAGGTTTCTTGATTGGAATTTTCATTTTGGCATTTGCATTAAACACACTTGATTTTACACAATTAAGTAAATTAATGTCGCCAGAAGTTGCACTTCCTAATGCATCATGGACATTACTTTCAATTGCAGCATTGTGTTTGTTTATTGGAGCAACCGGTAAATCAGCACAATTACCACTTTACACTTGGTTACCTGATGCGATGGCGGGACCAACACCAGTTTCTGCATTAATTCACGCCGCAACGATGGTAACAGCTGGTATCTTTATGATTACTAGAATGAACTTCTTGTTTGATTTAACTCCCGAAGTTCAAAACATCATCGCTATTGTTGGAGCAATAACTGCATTAGTAGCAGCTTCAATTGGTTTGCTTCAAAATGACATTAAAAAAGTATTAGCTTATTCTACCGTTTCGCAAATAGGATTAATGTTTTTAGCCTTAGGATTGGGCGCTTATAATGTTGCCGTTTTCCACGTAATCACACATGCCTTCTTTAAAGCGTGTTTGTTCTTAGGGTCTGGATCGGTTATTCATGCCTTACATGGCGAACAAGATATGCGTAAAATGGGTGGTTTGCGTAAAGCAATGCCAATCACTTTTGCAACCATGTTAATTTCAACATTAGCCATTGCAGGTATTTTCCCATTCGCAGGATTCTGGTCTAAAGATGAAATCTTAATGGTTGCTTTTGAGCACAATAAAGCGTTATGGATTATCGGATCTATTGCATCCATCATGACGGCTTTTTATATGTTTAGATTGATGTATTTAACTTTCTTCAAAGACTTTAGAGGAACCGAAGAACAAAAACACCATTTACACGAAAGTCCGAGTTTAATTACTTTGCCATTAATCATCTTAGCTGCTTTAGCAACTGTTGGTGGATTGATTAATTTGCCAGGAAGCAATTGGTTAAACCATTTCTTAGAGCCAATTTTAGCAGGGAAACACGAAGAACATGCACTTGGAAGTCAAGAATATATGTTAATGGGAATTGCATTAACAGGTGCGATTATTGGGATTTTTTGGGCATATGCCAAATACATCAAACAAGGTTTTGTGCCAAAACAAGATTCTGAAATTGTTGGTGTTTCTAAAACCATTTACAACAAATATTATGTAGATGAATTGTACACCTTTTTAATTGTAAAACCATTAAACTCCCTTTCTAATTTCTTCAGAACCACTCTAGAGCCAGCTCTTGGTGGAATCGTTTATGGATTTGGAAGTGTTGCAAATGGATTAAGCAACCAAGGAAAAAAAGTACAAAACGGAAGTATTGGATTGTACCTTTTTGCTTTTGTAATTGGAGTATTAGCCATAGTTAGTTATTTATTTTTAGCACAATAATTTAAAGAAAATGAACGTATCCCTAATATTATTTATCCTTTTAATTGGTGCCTTAGTAACCTTCCTTTCTGGAGATAAATTGGCTTCCAAAGTGGCGCTATTTTTCAGTATTACGGCTTTAGGTTGCACCACTGTTTTAGTAAATCACTTTCTAGGTGGAGTAAACATCAGCCTTAATAATCCTTGGATATTACAACCCAATGTATCCTTTGCATTAAAAGCAGATGGATTGGCTCTTGCAATGGTTTTATTAACGGTATCTTTGATTCCGATAATCATCTTATCTTCCTTTGCAAATAAATACAATAACTCCAAAAACTTCTATGCTTTAGTATTGTTCATGGCTTTTGCAATGACCGGAACTTTCCTTGCTGAAGATGGTTTGTTATACTATATTTTCTGGGAATTGTCTTTAATTCCAATCTATTTTATTGCATTAGTTTGGGGTAACGGAGATCTTGAAGAACGCAAAAAAGCAGTGGTAAAATTCTTTATTTACACGCTTGCAGGTTCGTTATTTATGTTGGTTGCTTTTGCTTATTTATATGACAAAGCAGGAAGTTTCATGCTGTCTGATTTAACTAAATTAAACTTATCTGTAACCGAACAATTCTGGATTTTCTTCGCTTTCTTTTTAGCTTATGCAATTAAAATTCCGATTATTCCATTCCATACGTGGCAAGCAAAAGTGTACCAAAAAGCACCAACTGTTGGAACCATGCTTTTATCAGGTATCATGCTTAAAATGGGATTGTACAGCGTGATCCGTTGGCAAATTCCTATTGCTCCATTAGCAGCTAAAACGTACATGCCAACCTTAATTGGTTTGAGTATTGCGGGAGTAATTTATGGATCGATTGTGGCTTTGCGCCAAAAAGATGTGAAAAAACTATTAGCCTATTCTTCATTAGCTCACGTAGGATTAATTGCTGCAGGTTGTTATACTTTAACAGCCGATGGTATCAGCGGAGCAGTATCACAAATGATTGCACACGGTTTTGTAATCGTTGGATTGTTCTTTGCTGCCGAAGTGATTTATAGAAGATTCAATTCGAATACTATTGAAGAACTAGGCGGAATTCGTTCTCAAGCACCTAAGTTTACATCGCTATTTATGATCTTGGTTTTGGCATCGGTAGCATTACCAGGAACTTTCAACTTCATTGGAGAATTTACCGTATTGTATAGTTTATTTCAAGTAAATATTTGGTTTGCCGTTCTTGGTGGAACAACTATTATTTTGGGAGCCTACTATATGTTGAAAATGTTCCAAAATGTAATGCTTGGTGAAACCAATACAAAAGCATTTGCAGAAGTAAGCCTTAATGAAACAATTGTTTTTGTGATACTAATTGCCTTTTTATTATTCTACGGAATCCATCCAAAACCAATTGTTGATTTGGTAAACCCAAGTGTGCAAGAAATTCTAACTCAAATTAATAGATAATTTGAATAAGGATTCAGGAATTAAAATTTAGGATTAGTAAATTAGGTAGATATAAAAGTTAAATGACAAAAGAAGAATTAAAAACAAGAACAAAAAAATTTGCAATTGACACGTTCAAGTTTTTAAATGAGATTGAAAAAAATAAAGCGGTAGATGTAATTTCCTATCAACTTTTTAAATCATCTTCTTCTGTCGCTGCAAATTATAGAGCAGTTTGTAGAGGTAAATCAGATGCTGATTTTTTAAACAAACTTAAGGTAGTAGATGAAGAAGCAGATGAAAGTTTATTTTGGTTGGAATTTATTAAAGATTTAAATATCGATTGCAATAAATTAGAATTAGAAAAATTAATAAAAGAAGCTGACGAATTAGTAGCAATTTTCTCAGCAGGAATAAAAACAATAAAATCAAGAAACAAGTAAACAAGGATAAAGTATTTAATAAGGATAATTTCTACAAAGAATCCTCAATCGTAATTCGTAAATCCTAAATAATTAAATAAATGAATACACTAATAGCAATATCAGGTTTAGGCGTTTTTTGTCTTATAGCTGAAATCTTTAATTTAAGAAAAGCAATTGTTCCGTTAGTAATTTTAGGATTACTTGCTCTTTTAGGAACTACTTTACACCTTTGGACTTTAGGTTTTTCTGCAAATGAAAAATACAGTAATATGATTGCAGCCGATTCAACTTCTTCTGCATTTGCTTCGCTGTTTATTCTACTAACAATTTTTATTGTTGCTATGGGGAGTGAGGTATATAAAGAGCATGAAACTAAAATTTCCGATTATATTTCAATCAAAGTTTTTCTTTTGGCTGGAGCTATTGCCATGGTCTCTTTTACCAATCTTGCCATGTTCTTCATTGGAATTGAAACCCTTTCAATCGCATTATACATTTTAGCAGGAAGCAGTCGATTGGATATAAAAAGTAACGAAGCCGGAATGAAGTATTTCCTTATGGGATCTTTTGCTTCTGGAATTATTTTATTCGGAATTTGCCTTATTTATGGCGCTATGGGAAGCTTTGATATTGCAGAAATATCCAATGCATCTTTATCTGCCGAATTACCTTCTTGGTTTCCAATTGGGGTAATTTTAGTAGTGGTTGGAATGTTATTTAAAATTGCAGCGGTTCCGTTCCACTTTTGGGCTCCCGATGTTTACGAAGGTTCTCCTTCACTTGTAACAGGTACCATGAGTACTTTAGTAAAAGTGGTTGCTATTGCTACCTTATACAAATTAGTAACGGCATTAAACTTAAACTCTTCATTTGATAATCAAGACATCTTAACCTCATTTCAACTCATAATAATTGTGGTTTCTATTGCCTCAATGACTGTTGGAAATATTATGGCTTTACGCCAAAATAATGTAAAAAGAATGTTGGCATTTTCTGGTATTTCTCACGCCGGATTTATGTTAATGGCTTTACTAACCGTAGCTAATTCTTCTTCTACTTTATTGTATTATACAAGCGCTTATGCACTAGCCGGAATTGCAGCTTTTGCAGTGATTATTACTGTAACTAGAAACAAAGAAAACGAAGAGGTTGTTAATTTTAACGGCTTAGGAAAAACCAATTCTTTAATGGCAGCGGTCTTAACTGCAGCTTTACTTTCTATGGCGGGAATTCCTATTTTCTCTGGTTTCTTTGCAAAATTTATGCTGTTTACACAAACCATTAAAGCAGGTTATTTAGTGGTAGTTATTGCCGGGGTAATCAACTCAATTGTGAGTGTTGGCTATTATTTCAAATTAATTTTGGCTATGTACACCAGAGAACCTAATGAAGAGAAACAAGCAACTCCGTTCGTGTATTATGCAGTTGGTGTAGTTTCTATTTTACTGAATGTAATCATCGGATTGTATCCTTCATTAGTGACCAATTTATTGAAATAAAAATCCCTTTTCAAAACATATCAAAACCATCAAAAGCAATTTTGGTGGTTTTTTATTTATCAACAATTGGCAAATTTAACAATTGTGGGTTGCCCAACTAAAAATCGTATTCTGTAATTTTACAGCATGTATGCTTTAGTAGATTGTAACAATTTTTATGCTTCGTGCGAACGCGTTTTCCAACCTAATTTAAATGGAAAACCAGTCGTTATTTTGTCTAATAACGACGGTTGCATCATCTCCAGAAGCAATGAAGCAAAGGCATTAGGAATCCCTATGGGAGCCCCCGAATTTAAAGTGCGCCAAGAGCTCAAGCAACATAACGTACAGGTGTTTTCATCCAATTATGCTCTATACGGCGACCTAAGCAATAGGGTGATGAAAATTCTAGAAGGATTCACTCCAAACCTTGAAGTATACAGCATAGACGAAGCATTTTTAAACTTTGACGGCATGCCTGTTTCTGATTTTCATGACTATGGATTACAAATGAAAAGACGGGTACAAAAATGGGTTGGGATTCCGGTTTGCGTGGGTTTTGCAGCAACCAAAGCACTATCTAAAGTAGCCAATAAAATTGCAAAAAAATACCAAGACAGAACCTATGGTGTGTATGTAATTGACACCGAAGAAAAGCGCATCAAAGCATTAAAATGGACTAAAATTGAAGACGTGTGGGGCATTGGCCACCGACTTAAAAAGAAGATGATTGCCCACAATATTCATACGGCTTTTGATTTTACCAAACCCCAACACGAATTTTTTATACGAAAAGAAATGGGCGTTTTAGGCATGCGCTTAAAGTATGAATTGGAAGGAAAATCGGTACTGGATTTAGAACCTATTAAAGAACAGAAAAAAAGTATTGCCACTACGCGCAGCTTCCCAAAACAGATCACCGACTTGGATGCTTTGCGCGAACGCGTTGCTACTTTTGCTGCAGTTTGCGCCGAAAAATTACGCAAGCAAAAATCCTGTTGCCATACCATCATTGTCATGCTGGTTGTGGATAGACATAAATATGAAAATCAAAAATACTATTACAATAGGGCTATTACCTTGCCTTATGCAACTAATTCTACGCTAACCATTGCTAATGCGGCAACTGCCATTTTGAAAGAATTGCATGCAGGAAATGAAGGGCTGCATTTTAAAAAAGCCGGGGTTATTGTTACCCAATTTATAGATGAAGATAAAAAGCAATTTCAATTATTTGAAGAAGAAAATCCAAAGCATTTAGCACTTATGAAAGCTATGGATTCACTGAATACAAAAATTGGAAATCGAAAAGTGAAATTAGCATCGCAAGATTTAAAAGTAACTTGGAATATGAAACAGAATCATTTGTCCCCAAATTATACCACCAACTTTAAAGAACTACTAGAAATAAAATGCCAGTAAAAAAAGAACCTTCGCTTACATTTCATCTTCCTAATTTTGAAAGCAAACTCCGAATTCCATATGTGAAAGAAGGGGTTTCGGCTGGATTTCCCTCGCCTGCAACCGATTTTTTAGGCAATGAAATTGATTTGAATAAAGAATTGTGTAAAAATCCGTTGGCCACTTTTTATATAAAAGTAAACGGAAATTCGATGATCAATGCCGGTATTAGTGATAAAGATATTTTGATTGTAGACCGAAGTTTGGAGCCACAAAATAATAAAATTGCGGTGTGTTTTATTGATGGAGAATTTACCGTAAAACGAATTCAGTTAGAGGACGATTACTTGTATTTAATGCCCGAAAATCCAAGTTACCCTGCCATAAAAGTTACCGAAGAAAATGAATTGGTCATTTGGGGAATGGTAACCTATGTAATTAAAAGCTTATAAATTTTTATATAGCGCCACTGCAATTTGGGAAGCTACTTTAGCATTGTTTTTAATCAATGCAATGTTGGCTTCCAAACTTTCGCCATGGGTATGCGTCGCAATCGCTTTTAATAAAAACGGCGTCACTTCTTTACCTTTAATATGCAGTTTATCGGCTTCTTTTAAGGCATCTAGAATATGTACTTCTATGGATTCTTGTTCCATTTCAAATTCTTTCGGAATGGGATTGGCAATCAACACCGAGCCATTCAATCCCAAGTCCCATTTTGACTGCAAAAGAGCTGCCATTTCTTGGGGAGAATCCAATCGTAAAGGAGATTGGAATCCGCTTTTTGAAGAGTAAAAACTCGGGAAGGCATCTTGACCATAAGTCACCACCGGAATTCCAGAAGTTTCTAAATATTCTAACGTTAATCCAATATCTAAAATTGATTTTACACCTGCCGCCACAATAGCTACATTGGTTTGCGCCATTTCGGTTAAATCGGCAGAAATATCCATGGTTTCGGTAGCACCACGGTGCACGCCACCAATTCCGCCGGTAGCAAATATTTTAATTCCAGCCATCGATGCAATGCGCATAGTTGCAGCAACAGTAGTTGCGCCCGGTAATTTTTTAGCAATCACATAAGGCATGTCACGAAGACTCACTTTCAACACGCCCGGAGTTTGCCCTAAATAGTCAATATCTTCCTCAAGTAAACCCACCAAGCATTTTCCATCCCGAATGGCAATAGTTGCAGGAACAGCGCCATTTTTTCGAACTTCATCCTCCACTAATTTGGCAGTAATGGCATTTTGAGGCCAAGGCATCCCGTGGGAAATTATGGTCGACTCTAAGGCAACAATGGGCAAATTAGCATCTAATGCCTGTTGCACTTCGGGGCTTATAATGATCAAATTTTCTATAGTATTATTTCTTTAACTGATATTCTTTTTCCATTGCTTGAATCACTGTTTTTATTTGTTCCACACCGATTCTTTTGGCCTTGATTTTTTTATTTTTATCTAATAAATAAATAACAGGAGTAGAATAAACATCGTACTTAGTAACTACATTATTAAGATGAGCGCCGTCATATACATTTATCCAATCGGAAAGGCCTTTCTCTGCAATGTATTTTAAATATTTTTCTCCTTCATGTAACGTGTAAACGCTATAAACTTTTACATTTTTTTTCTCCTTTTTTAGTTCATTATAGACCTCTATTAATTTTGGAATTTCCTTTTGACAATGACCACAATCAACATCCCAAAAAACTAAAATAATATAATCGGCAGCTACCGAATGGAGACGATAATAGAGCTTATTTAGTTTGTCAATATTTGCCATATAGACCTTGGTAGCTTCTTCACTATTTTTGGCTGCTTCAAAACCCATTGCTTTCACAGTTGGAAAATCTTCGGCTTTAATCATCGATAGATCTGGAGCAACGGCATCTATTAACAACGGTTTTAGCAAATCGGCTCTTTTAATAATTTTGGCAACAACCGATTCATCATCATAAATTCCAATCGCTTTTCCAGTTTTAAAATATTTATCAGAAAGGTGAACAAACACCTTGTCGAAGCCCATTCTGTTGGAGGTTTCAAAAGTATAAAGCATGTTAGAAAGTACTAATTTATTTAACATACTTCCTGGTTTTGTTTTTTCTATAATTCGATCCACTTCAACAATGGCAGAATCGGGATGGGAAACAATAACCGATTCAAAATATCTTTTTAGTTTGTTGTGAAAAAATGGATTGCGAACAATACCATCATCCTTAAAATCAACATTGTCCCAATAGTGTTTTTTATAATATTTATAAACATATAAACTGTCTGGCCTACCATTGGAAGCTTTCGGAATGTCTTTAAGGACTTTTTCCATTTTTAAATTCATCACATCACCAATAAAAGTCGATTTATGTTTATCATAAAAATCATGCTCATAATCGATGATTTTTTGGTCAAATTCTTTTTGTTTTTCTTGCAGTGTTAGTGTGTCTTTTTTGGTTTTAATAGTAAGACTGTTTTTGTAAGCAATAAAATCAGCGTTTTGTTTATTTACAAATTTTAAATAGTTAATGAAGTTGTTTTGAATTGGCGAATTTAATACTTCCAGTCCTTCAATAGTTGTACTTTCACTATCATTTTTAAATTCTAATTTTTGATTTTGATCATCTATAAAAAAATCAAAAACAATAGATTTTTGTTGGCTCACTAAAGAGTAAATCCCTTTTTCTAATTTGGTTTTACCATTAAATATAATTTTGCCATTTTTAACCGTAGTACAAGTGTCTTTTAAATAGGTTTTATCAAATTGATAGTACGTAAGATAGGCAATAGAATCCTTACAATTTTTTAGATTAATTGTAATATCATACCCAGATTGAGCATGAGCAAAATTGGAAATAAAACAACAAATAAAAGCTACAATAATTCTTTTCATAAACTGATTATTCAAAATTATAAATTAAACTAATTATGGTTCAAATATAATGCAATTAAAAATTTGATTTTTATAAAAGATTCTTAATTTTTTTATGCGTAAATAATAGGTCGCTTTATAGAGGTCCTTAGAATTAACTCAAAATTCATGTTGAAAAATGAGTTATTAACAATTTTTTAGTATTTTTGTAAGCTAGTATTTAGTCCCAAATCACTATAAACTACTGATTATGATAAATTTATGTTCGAAAAAGCTTTTTGTGGCTTTTACAATTTTGTTAATATCTAATACTGTATTTTCAAATACTTTTGAAGATAATTACATTAAAAAGGATTCTAAAGTCGATTTAAATACATATAAAGTAGCTAAATGTAATGTTAGCGTTGAAAATAATTTTTCGATAACTAAGCACACATTAGTTGCGCCAATAATTACTTCTCAACCTCAAGCTGAAATAAAATGTATTGGTGAAAATGTTACTTTTAGTATAACCGCTACGGGTACCGGGAATTTATCCTATACTTGGAAGAAAAACGGAACTCCGTTAAATGATGTTCCCGGAAGAATCAGTGGTTCGGAAACCGCTTCATTAACTATATCAAATATTATTAGTGGTGATGCTGCAATTTACACCTGTGAAGTTACAGATGATGCAGATCCATCAAATCCAACTACTTCAAATTCTGCTCAATTAAATGTAAATCCATTACCTACATTAATTAAAACTGGAAATACTAATGTTTGTATTGGTCAATCAACTACTTTAAGTATTTCTGGAGCTAGTACTTATGTATGGAACAACGGAGGAAACACTTCTAATTCTATTTCAGTTAACCCAACAACAAATACTACCTATACTGTGACAGGGACAGACGGTAATGGATGTTCAAATACAGAGAGCTTTGCTATTCAGGTAAATCAATTACCTACAATTAATATTACTGGAAATTTTACCATTTGCAACGGAACATCAACAACAATAACAGCCACAGGTGCGCTTACTTATAATTGGGGATCTGGCCCACAAAGCTCTGGTAGTATAGTTGTTAGTCCAACAACTAACACAACATATACAGTTACTGGAACAAATGCTAATAATTGTACAAATTCTGCCTCTCAACTTGTAGTGGTTAATGCTATTCCAAGTGCTTCAGTTAGTGCAACTTCTCCAATATGCTCTGGAAATACTGCAACTTTTACAATAACGGGTACTCCAAATGCAACCGTTGTATATAAAATAGGATCTGGACCAAATATATCTACAACTTTAAATAACAGTGGCCTTGCAACTGTAAATGTTCCAGGAGCCACATTGAGTCAAACCTTAAATTTAGTATCTGTTACTTTATCAGGATGTCAAAGCACTACATTTTCAACTGCTTCAACGACCGTTATTGTTACGCCAAACAATACTGTATCTGCCACTTCAGGCGTACAATCATTATGTATTAATAGTAGTTTATCTACTATCAACCTTGTCACCACGGGAGCTACAGGTATTGGTATACCAACTGGTTTACCAGCTGGTGTTAGCGCTAATTGGGCAGCTAATACCATTACCATAAGCGGTACTCCAACTGCAGCGGCTACATTTAATTATAGCATTCCGTTAACAGGAGGTTGTGGCTCGGTAAATGCAACTGGCACTATTGTTGTAAATGCATTACCATCAGTTAATGCAGGTGCTGATCAAGCAATTTGTATTGGATCAAGTACAACTTTAACAGCCACAAATGCGCTTACTTATAATTGGGGTTCTGGTACCCAAAGCTCTGGTAATTTTGTAGTTAACCCAACTACAAGTACAACATATTCAGTCTCCGGAACTGATAACAATGGTTGTTCAAATACAGATCAGGTTGTAGTAACTGTTAGTCCTATTCCGGCTAATCCTACTGTAACTTCAAATACAGTTACTTACTGTCAAAATCAAGCTGCAAGTCCATTAACAGCTACTGGCAGCTCACTTAAATGGTACACCGTTTCTAACGGTGGAACTGGAAGCACTACAGCACCTACACCAAGTACAACTTCAACAGGAACTACATCTTACTTTGTTAGTCAAACAATAAATGGCTGCGAAAGTGCAAGAGCTCAAATTGATGTAGTTATTAATTCATTACCAACAATATTCATTTCAGGTAATGGTACTATTTGTGCCGGAAATAACACTACACTTACTGCTTCTGGCGGAAATGGAACATTTACATGGAATGGTGGTCTTGGTACAACAAATTCAATTACGGTAGCTCCATCAACAAACACAACTTATACAGTAAATGGTACAGGTACTAATGGATGTATTGGAACTGCAACCACAAATGTTATTGTAAATCAACTTCCAATAATTAGTGGGGGAGCTAACCAAACTATTTGCGCAGGTGCGTCTGTTACACTATCTGGATCTGGTGGAAACCCAGGATCCTATATATGGAGCGGATCAATATTAAATAATACTCCTTTCAATCCTACAACAACTACTACCTATACTGTGACCGGACAAGGAGCAAATGGGTGCTCTAACACCGCATCGGTATTAGTAACAGTAAATAGCAATCCAGCTGCGCCACTATTAACTCCTACACATCCAAATTGCACAACAAATACTGGATCTATTCAATTTTCTGGTTTGCCATCTACAGGATGGACTATTAACCCAGGATCAATTAACGGATCTGGGGCAAATTACCCGTTAAATTCATTAGCATCAGGGCCTTATACTTTTACAGTAAGAGATTCTAATCTTTGTACTTCTGCAAGTTCAAGCATTATTATTAATCCTGCGCCTGCACCAACGAATCCTCCTACTGCGGTTGCACAATCATTTATGGCGGCAGCAAACCCTACTGTAGCTCAATTATCAATAACTAGTTCTGGAACTCCTGTATGGTATACAGTTCCTACAGGCGGATTAGCACTGTCAAGTTCAACTCCTTTATCTTCTGGAACCTATCATGCAGCTCAAATTGTAAATAGTTGCGAAAGTGCAGCTAGAACATCAGTTGCAGTTACCGTAAATGCAAATTCTGTGGGAGGCTCAGTTTCATCAGATGCTTTAGTTTGTATTGGAACAAATTCTACAACATTAACTTTATCTGGTCAAACCGGAAATGTAATTAAATGGCAAAGTGCAAATAATATCAATTTTACAGGAACAGTAGTTGATATTTCTAATACAAATTCTACCTATGTAGTTACTAATATTAATACTCCTACTTATTATAGAGCGGTAGTGCAAAGTGGTACTTCTATATCATTTTCAACTCCTGCATTTATTGATATTATTCCACAAAGTGTTAGCGGTTCTATAACCCCTTCTACATCAACAGTTTGTTCAGGTCAAAATAGTGGATTGTTAACACTTTCTGGATATTTAGGTTCAATTATTCGTTGGGAAGAATCAACCAATGGCACCACTTGGAATCCAATATCAAATACTAATTCTACATTCATATCTGGAGCATTAACTCAAACTACTAACTTTAGAGCAGTTGTACAAAATTCAGGATGTGCCATTGTTACTACTACAAATGTTGTCGTATCTATTAATAGTACCCCAACAATTTCTCCAGTTAACTTATCTGCTTGTGTAGGAAATAATTCTACATTAACTGCAAGTACAACTCCTGCCACAACAAATGCATGGCAATCATCAAATCCTGGTATTGCAACTATTTCTGCAACCGGACTTGTAACAGCTGTTTCTCCTGGAACTACTTTGATTACTTATACAAATTCAAACGGTTGTACTGCAACTGCTAACTTTGTAGTAAATGTGCCTCCTACATTATTTATTACAAATCCAGCGCCAGTTTGTTCACCTAACACAGTAAATTTAACTTCATCAAATATAACTTTGGGTTCTACCCCAGGTTTATTTTTCTCTTATTATACAAACTCACTAGCAACTTTAACCCTTACCAATAATACTGCAGTTGCTACTTCTGGAACCTATTATATTAAAGGTACCGATGCTAATGGATGTTCTACATCTGTAAATCCAGTATCTGTATTAATAAACACATTACCAACTTATACCATTACTGGAACAAGTACTATTTGCGCTGGAAGCAGCACTACGCTTACCTCTTCAAGTGCAAACAGTTATTCATGGAGTAATGGACTTGGAACAACAAGTTCTATTACAGTAACTCCATTAACAACTACTACCTATACTGTAACTGGTACTGATAATAATGGTTGTGCTGGAACAGGAACTTATACTGTAACAGTTAATCCACTTCCAAATGTAAATGCAGGAAGTGACAGAATCATTTGTTTAGGATCTTCTGTAACACTAACTGGAGCAGGAGCTGCCAATTATACTTGGAACAGTGGAATTCCAAACGGTAATCCATTTACTCCTTCAACTACTTCAACCTATACTGTTACTGGTACAGACGCCAACAATTGTAGCAACACTGACAGTGTTCTAGTTACAGTAAACAGTATACCAGCAACTCCAACAATAATTGCAACCCAACCAAATTGCACTTCATCAATTGCAACCATTCAATTTTCTGGCTTACCAACACCAAATCCAGGAAACTGGACCATAAACCCTGGTGCTTACACTGGTAATACATCAACATTTACTTTAAATAGTCAACCGGCAGGAAACTATAATTTTACAGTAACAGACAACAATTCATGTACTTCGGCTGTTAGTCCTATAACAATAATTGCAGTTCCTACAACACCAACTGCACCGATAGTTGGAACTTCTACGCAACCAAGTTGTTCAATCCCAACTGGAAGTGTAGTTCTTAGTGGGCTACCAACCGGAACTTGGACTATTACTAAATCACCTGGTGGAGAAACTTATACTGCAACTGGAAGTAACTATACTGTTACAAATTTAGCACCTGGAACCTATACTTTTACGGTTTCTAATGGGACTTGTAGCTCTTCAGCTTCAACAAATGTTGTAATTAATGCTGTTCCTATTCAAAGTGAGCCAATTGTTGGCTTATTAGTTCAACCAACCTGTACTGTGGCAACAGGAAGTGTAACCTTAAATGGCTTACCTTCAACAGGAAGCTGGACATTAACCCGAATTCCGGATGGAGTTACCTTAACAAACTCAGGAAACACTAGAACAATTTCTGGATTGGTTCCTGGAACTTATTATTATACAGTTACAAATTCTAATGGATGTACTTCTGTTAGTTCAACTTCAATTGTAATAGATCCACAACCTGCTTCACCAATAGCGCCAGTTGCAAATCCTCAAACTTTCTTAGTTTCTGAAAATGCAACTGTTTCAAACTTACAAATCGTAGGTGGAGCAACAGCTACTTGGTATAGTAACTCAGTAATTTCAACTCCACTTGCAATTTCTACACTATTAACTACTGGAGTTTATTATGTAACTCAAACTGTTAATGGTTGTGAAAGTAGCAATAGAACTCCTGTGAATGTTACGGTATTTCCAAATTCAGCAGGAGGTATAGTTAATGGAGGAGCAATAGTTTGTTTTGGAACTAACTCAACCGTATTGACATTAACTGGTCAAACTGGAACTGTAATTAAATGGCAAAGTGCTAGTGATGTAAATTTCACATCTTCTTTAGTTGATATAACAAATACAAGTACTTCTTATACCGTTACAAATACAACTACTCCTTTATATTATAGAGCGGTAGTTCAAAGTGGAACTGCTCCGATAGAATATTCAAATCCAGCATTTATAGATGTTACATCACAAAGTTTAGGAGGAAATTTAAGCTCTGCAACAACTTCTATTTGTAAGAATGAAAATAGTGGACTAATAACATTAACTGGTAATAACGGTGCAATCATCCGTTGGGAACAGTCAACTGACAATGGTTTTAGTTGGTTACCAATTACCAATACATCCAACACCTATATCTCAGGTGCATTAACGACTACTACACAATATAGAGCGGTGGTTCAAAATGGTGTATGTCCTGCGGTTTATTCATCGGTAGTGACAATTACTGTAAAAAGCACTCCTGTAATTAATGATATTCCAAATCAACAAGTATGTTTTGGAGATACTAAAACTTTTGGCGAACCATTTATTGCAGGTTATACTTATAACTGGACATCAGATATTGGATATTCAAGTGTTTTACCACAAGTTAATATTACTTTTAATCAAGTAGTTACTCAAAACTATACGTATACAATTACTAATGACTTAACAGGTTGTTCTGTTCAGGATCAATTTCAAATAGTTGTAAATCCGTTACCTAACGCAACGGTTATTGCAGACACTACAATTTGTGCTGGAGATTCTATAGCTATTGGAGCCAATTCAGTTGTAGGTTCTACCTACTCTTGGAGCAGTATTCCTGCAGGATATGTATCGACTAGTTCAAATCCTATTCCAGGTGTAAGTCCTGCGGTTACAACCACCTATATCTTAGAAGAAACGGTTACAGCAACTGGATGCAAAAAAAGTAATCCGGTTACAATTACTGTTCAGCCAACACCAGTAATTACTATTGTAGGTGCGCCGGAATTTCATATTTGCGAAACTACTTCACAGGTTCAGTTAAATGCAACCGCTACTAACAGTACAACAATAGTATGGTCTACCTTAATAGGGTCTGGAAGTTTTAATAACAATACCATACTAAACCCTATTTATTCACCAAGTTTCGCAGACATTTCTTCTGGAAGTGTGACTTTACTATTAACAGTAACAGGCATCAATCCTTGTATAACAACATATACTGAAACGGTAAAAATAATAATTGATAGAAAACCAATTGCTAATGCTGGGTTAGATGTAATCACTTGTGGTACTAATCCTATTCAAATTAATGCAAATGGCACTCAATATGCAACGAACTTAGTTTGGAGTATTCCTTCTGGAATTACAGGAACATTAAATCAAGGCAATCCTTTCATGCCGATTTATACCCCAAGTGCAAGTGATCAAAACTATGTAGGACCAATAGATTTTACATTAACCGCCTCTTCTAGCACCACATGCCCAAGTTCAACTGATACTGTTTCCGTTTTAATTACGCCTGCGCCAAAAGTTGATGCAGGTCCACCATCGGCAACCATTTGTGAAGGATCTAATTATTTTGTTCCAAGCAACCCATTGGCAGGTCAAAACATAGTAAACAATACTATTCTTTGGACTAATGGAACAGGAGATGGAACTATTGTTGGAGCAAATACGCTTACACCAACATATATTCCAGGTCCAAATGACATAATTAACGAATCGGTTACCTTAACCTTAAGTGCTGCCGGTAATAATCCTTGTAGCACTCCTGCTACGGATAATATTATCATTAACATTGTGAAAAAACCTGTTGTAAATGTTGGTCCACCTACTACTGTTTGTGAAGGACCTGTTACAATTAATTCTTCTATTCAAAATGCAGGTACTATATTATGGACTTCTAGCGGAAATGGTACTTTTATAAATCCTACTGCAAGTAGCCCAATTTATAACCCAGCTGTAAGTGATTTAAATACTATAGTAACTTTTTCAGTTGAAGTTACACCAATAAACAATTGCGGTCAAACATTTTATGATAGTGTACTCTATACTATTAACAAAAAACCAAGTATTGTTGTAGGTGGAAATGCTACCATTTGCGAAAGTAATCCTACATTTAATTTAAATGCTACAACTTCCAATACAACTCCGTTAACATGGACATCAACGGGGTCAGGTTCTTTTGATAATATCAATAATGAAGATCCAATTTACACCTTAAGTGAAGGAGATAAAGGCGCAGGCTCGGTTACATTTACATTAACTGGTGTGCCATCAATTGGCTGTACTGCAACTCAAGACTCAATGGTATTGACCATTCAAAAAAATCCAACTGCAGATGCAGGTCCTGCACAAATTATTTGTCAGGGAGACACTATAATATTACCAGGAAGTTCTACTAATGCAAGTGGT
>Ga0078894_10000142_pt1 | contig 44209 bp, 66 predicted proteins | sample LauGreSu1BDMLBSD_2_FD_67506 | JGI IMG/M metagenome (GOLD analysis project Ga0078894, IMG submission 67506) | Freshwater lake microbial communities from Lake Michigan, USA - Su13.BD.MLB.SD (version 4) (version 4) | ecosystem: Environmental > Aquatic > Freshwater > Lake | place: Lake Michigan...
GTGACCTGAAGGGTGAGTGTTCTCATCAGAAATCTCAGGAACGAATGTAATCTATCACCCCTGAGGGCGCTTGGGGGATTTGGTGGGCAGTGGCGCAACTGGCACAGCGGCAGCCGCTTCGCTCTCGGCAAAGTATACCTTACTGCGCTCAATTAATGTGTCAATGAATGCCAGCACGGTTTGAATCACTTTACGGGTTTTTTGTGTGCCATTGTTTTCATTCCAGGCACGAACAGCAAACTGACACACACCGATCACAATTGCGGCAATGGTTGCTAGATTGTACATCAGGGTTTGAATGAACTTGTGGGCAAAGAGTTTCATAACATTTGGGGTGGGAGGTTTGTGTAGAGAATTCCTCAACCACGAATCAAACATAACACCGCCGCGGCCAACCCGCAACCCCCTGTGTGCCACTTCTCATTCTGGCATAAGAACAATGAATTCCTGAAGATAGTAGTCTAAGGGTAATTCAAGCTCCGCTGCTGTTTGTTCCCATTGATCCCATTCTTCAGGAGTGGCATCATCTAGAAAGTCCTGGAAAGTATAATAATCAATGTTCATGAGAACTTTGTGAGTGATGTGTATAACATAACAGGCATCTAGAAATATTTCAAGGGGTCTTGTGCCACTATAAGATCTGGCACAAGATACTAAAATACCCTGGGTCTTGTGTTAGACTCCAGGGTATTGATGCGTTATGCTATAAGTTCCTACCAGACTCGATCATTGCTCAGGTCTTCAATATACGCCCTCGCAGATTCATCACCACCGAGATCAAACAGTTTCTCCCAATTGATATCGCGGGGGTTGAAATCATTGAGTACTTCTAGTTCTAGTGTGATCCTGTAACGTGTCTTTTGTGCTTGAGCGTAAACCATAAGAATCTCGTAGGTAACTGTGTGTATTGTAGGCGAATCTAGATGGGGTGTCAAGTGCGTGATGTGAATCTAGATGCGTATCTAGATGAACCTATATATGCGAATCTAGTTGTATTATTGATTCTTATGTGTGTGTATCTAGATGATGTATGATGATTATCTAGTTGTATGATGATGTGCGAATCTAGTTGTATGATGATATAATACTATTGTTATATGATAATATGATAATCTAGTTGTGTATCTAGATGTATGATGTGAATCTAGTTGCGCAATCTAGTTGAGATCTAGTTGCGCCCCATAAGACTCAGAGGCACATCTAGATCCAAAATGAGTTGGCGACTCTTAGTTATTATAAGATGCTCCTAGTTTTATGTCAAGTGCTCGGGGGTCTCGGAGTTTTGTGGGGGTGCTTGACATTCTCCGAGTTTTGTGTTAGAACGTTCGCTAAGACCACAAGGACCCAGCACATTCTCAGCACATTTACAAGCACTTAAAAGCATTTACAAGCATTTAAAGAACATAAAACTCCACACATTCAACAATATAACACTACCATTATACTCTCATATAAACAACACAAATACATTTATTAATACATTTAATAATGTTTTTAAATGTTTTTTATCGTTTTTTATCCAAATAATGAGGTTTTTCACTATCAAACACATACCACTTCGCAATACCCAGACACATCAACAAAGTGGTATGTTCTCTGTGTTCTCTATCACTTCCCCTATACATATATCTTCTCTGATATGCACAACACCAGACATTATAAAAGATCTTATCCTTCTCAGTCATTGTTTCATCTTATCTGCAGACTCTTGGATAAGATCAGCAAGTTCCATAATTTCGTGTTTCATTTCTGGTGTAGAAGTCTTTGATACCTCATCATAAAACAATGTGATTGCGGTTAATAATAAAACGTGTTGTCTAAATGTAAGGTTCATTATACTACTCCATCAGCACTATCTTTGAACTCTTCTACTCGGTTAAGATAATCTTTACCTTGCTGATACAATGCTTCAATCAGTGCTTTGATGTCAGCAGTTTGAATCACATCAAACTCGTGATTGAGATTCTCACACCTCAGGGCATCTAACATACACTCCAAAGTCATTGCTTGTTGAAACTCTGGCGTGATATGTGTTCCCCAAGTGAGACCAGAGACTTCTGCATTGTAGAAGCGATTATATCGTTCAAGCACACGATTACCCCTTTCCCTGCGTTCTGCCTCTTCCAACATTTCTTCGTGAGTCATCATTTCTCTCAACCTCTGTTTACCATATTCAGTGAGTTCAAACTTTTTATTTCTCAAGTCATTCACTTCTTCTTGAGTGAGATTGACCCAAGGCATATCATCGTTCATCGCAGTTTCTCCCGCATAAGTTTCAGACACTCGTTCCATTTATAAGAGTTAGTATCGTGTTCTTTGGGCAACCATTCTTTCTCAATTCTATCTACAAGGTCATCAACACAAGTTGGTACATCCCAATCAATATTATCTGTGTGTGTATCAAGCATCCATTGAGCAATCACACCATAAAGAGTTTCTGGTTTCTTTGGTTCTTCCACTCTCTTATACTTCACACCCATAATGGTTGCGTATTCTCCTTCTATGAGAACTTTTGAGATGTCAGTTTCAGTCATTTTATCTTTGTTGAGAGGGCCATAAACTTGTTCCATTAGATTTTGGAAATCCTTTTCAATACCAAACATTATTTCTCCACCCAATATGCTCTCACATTTTTATAAGGTTCATCATACTTTCCCTTCTTTACATCATTAAACCAAAGTCCTTCAAGCAAACGACAAGTTTCACCATCAGTAATAGCAACCATCAGCAAACCATCATCAGAATACTTTTTTTTATACCAATAAAATTCATCAGGAAATTCAAGACGATAATAAACCATCTCATTATAAGAGACAACCTCAAACTTACCACCAAAACTAAACTCCATTCTTGGTTGAGATTTATGTGTCTCAATTTCTTTGAGGAGTTCAAGTTTCTTTTGAAGCACTTTTATTTCTGCTTCTGTCTTTTCAATTTCAGTCATCGGTCCTCATTGTAAAATACAAATCCAGTATTGGTATTGTGGCAGTAATAGTAATACTCTTGAAACACTCCGTTCTCAAAAGATTCTACAGTTTCATCAAGTTCATCACTACCAGTTGAATAATAACATTCTAACACAAAGTCAGAATATTCGCCAACAAAACCACAGAAACGGTCAGGAAACTTTGTTAGGTCTTTATCTGGGAAGAGTTCATAGTATGTGTCTAATACTTCCTGCCCGTATTCTTCTAGGATGTCTTCAAGGTTCATTCTTCACCATCAAGTTCATTAAGATACTCAAAGTTCCAGGTGTGCTCACAGATACCAATATCAAATCCAAACTTATATACCCAGAACATAATACTCAGAAGAGTTCCACTACCTGATTTGATTTGGATATAAGGCCAACCAGCATAATCATTCCAACTCACTGATGCTTGAAGAAGTGCCCAGTATCGGTTATGAAGGACCTGAACATACCACTCGTGTCCATACTCCTTACGATGCTTAAATGATATCAATCTCATTGCTTCAGTTCCTCGGCAAGTTGCAGCAGATCATTCTTATCTAACACAACCAGATCATTCTGTGCTGTATAAGATCTTACATATTCAGCAGTGAGTGATAGAATAGCAGCAACCAATCTTTCTTCAGTATCAGCACCTTGATTGTATCTCTGATCCCGTATCAAACTCATAAACTCATTTGCTCTATCAGACATTTACACTTTCCTCATAATCAGTCATCAATTTACCATCCAAATGATCAATTTCGTGTTGAATAACCCTTGCGGTGAGCCCAGAGTATGAGTTGTGATGTGGTATGCCCTTCCGATCCCGAAATTTCACTGAAATCGATTCTGGTCGCTTAAGGTCGATATATGTCTCTGGAATTGACAAACAACCCTCATTCATCCTCACTTGATTGTCAGATTGTGTGATGATTTCAGGGTTAATCATTACCAAAGGTGCTCCATCTACATCAATAACAATGATTCTTTTTGATACGCCAACCTGCGGTGCTGCGAGACCAATTCCGTTGTTTGCATACATCGCATCAATCATCGATGCACAGAAGTTTCTAACTGAGTCATCAATCTTAGCAACTCTCTTTGATTTGAGATTGAGAACTTTATCTCCAATCGTAACTATCTGCATTTCTACCTCCCTCTTGAATGTAGATTTTAATGGGTTCATCATTCCAATGTCGAATTACACCAGCAACAATAAAACAATTAGTGATTAGATAGGTGGCAAAGATAATACTGCGAATAATGGAGATAAGATCTGCTTCTTTGTCATCTTTCCCGTGCTTCTCACCAAGTGAATAACTCCATAATCTCCAAATGTTATGATGCTTCTTCTTCATTATTGGTTTCAGAGTCAACAGAATATCTATACATAAACCCCTCATTTGTAGAGTAGTATATGTTTTTTACACCACCTTGTTCTAATGCTAGAGCACATATTGGACAAGGTTTTGCCATTCTTAATTTGTCTTGAGTATTGACTCTTGCAACAACAATTGTATCAGCATCTTCTCGTGCTTTGATCAGTGCATGGATTTCAGAGTGTAGATAAATCTTCTCACAAAGACCAACCTTCTTTGCAAGTTCTGCTTGCCAAGGATGAGACTTTTGTTCAAGATTTACAGCAGTTGCAATCACCTTTGATTTGCGGAGAAGAACAGCACCAACTCTGCGGCGTGATGGTGATGACTTTGCTGTTTCAATCGCAAGTTGTAAGAAGTTGTCAGAGATCACTTTGAACTGGTTGGAATCACATTTTGATATTGAGATCTATACACAAGAACATTACAGTCTTGTGATTTATGAGTACCCTTTGACACTGTGATGGTGATGTAATGTTCACACACAAAGTTGATCACTCCTTTGAGATTTTTGTAGTAAACGTGAGTTCCAGTGTCAAACATATTCAGACAAAGCACATTTCAAGAAAAGTTCTCTTAATCTTCATTGCACTGTAAGGTGTGGTGTCGGTAATGTCCACTACAGTTCCAACGGTCTTTGAATTAACAGGTGCGTGGAAGCACTTGGTCTTTGTGTTGTAGAACCCCCAAACACTTCGCACAGAAGCACCGTTATTGTAATCAAATTTAGCATGATTACGAATCCAGATGCTAACCACATTACGTTTGAACTCTTCAAACTCATAGGAATAACCTTTGGGTGCAGTATGATAAAACTCAGCAATCATAGTTTTTTTCAAGTGAAAGCAGATTGATTAGTGTTTTGAGATCTTCAATCTCTTTCTCTTGCTCTTTGATCTTTTGCTGAAGATACTCTATGCGCTTCAGGTTCTGTTGTTTGAAGTTGAAAAACATTGGATTGAATGCGAGTGTGGTAGCGTTCATTATGTCAGAAATACATCAATCAAACGAGACTCTTCATCTTGATTTGAAAGTTCAAATCTTGGTGCTTTTACAATGCTGCTCATAATTCGATCATTATATTCTTGATCAAATGCTTGATAGTTTGCAAGAATGTTAAAACATTCTTCATCGGATTCTGCAATAACATTAATCACTCCACCATATTCAGAGGAGGGAAAAGGAACCCAGTAATCGACAATGTAAAGACTTTTGATGGGAGGAACTCCTTAATTAACTCAACAACATTAGTATAAAATGAACTGGCAAGTTTGTCAAGGCACTTGTGCCAGTCAAAGAAGTGTCACTGCTCTTCCCTTTTCTTTCCCATTGCTTGTACTCTCCTGACACCCGCTCTAACTGCATCAAAAGCAGCAGATCCTAATTGACCTGCTGCCTTTCTCATTGCTCTGTTACTAGCATCTAATCTTCTCTTTGATTTCTTATCAGCACCTCTCACACCGTGAGATTTATACTTTGCTGCCTTACTGCTGCCAGCAGAAAGTGCCGCAGATTGTCTTGCCTTTTGCCTTTCTCTGAAAGCAGCAGCGTCTCCAGCAGCCTCATCAAACTGAACATTTTCCAATGATTCGAAAGCATCATTCATAAAGTCGTAAAATGATTTCATACTGCTATTGAACTCTTTTCTTATTTATCAGCAGCATTTTTGGAATTATACAAATTCAAACATATAATACTCCAAGGTAACTCCAAGAACAGATGCTTTCATTTCACATTCAGCAAACCATTCAAGGATCTCATCCTCAGTCATATCACACAGTTTCTCATCGTTCATTTGCTTTTCTCCTGAATAGATTGTTCGGGATAATACACTTTGAACATTTCAGCATCCCGTTTGATTAGAAAAGCATTATATCCTAGAATAGCAATAAAGGCAAGAAAGATGTAGGTGATAGTAGTAGATTTCATCAGTCCCAGCTCACATTTTCAACAAGAACACCAGGCATCACATATGAGTGAGGAACCTGATTACCAATAGATCCAACTTTATACTCCCATTTGTATTCAAATTTGTTGTGACTATCCCAAGTCATAAATCCTTTCTTGTCATCAAACCAAGATTTAATGGTAAGACCAAATCGGTTAGAGTAAATGTTGCGTGTCTTTAGAGCACCACCTTTCTCCCGAGTTTCAACTACAGTACATACATCTGCCTGATACTCATTTCCATTTTCGAGATAGCAATTAGTTTTGTATTTGAAAGGTGGGTTTGCAAAAGCAGCAGTAGGAACCAGAAGAAGGAGAAGAAGTAGTTTTTTCATAGATCAAACAGCAAGGGCACCAGAGGGGATTTCAACAACTTTGGGGAGTTCATTACCCAGTGGATTCATTTCATAACAAACCCATTCGCCATTGCGGAAAAGATAGTGATACTCTTCAGCATTTACAGCAAGAAGATAATCACACAGGTCAGCATCAAGGCGAGGAGGGCAATCTTCACCACGCTGAGAATAGTATTGGGGACCGTATTCTTCTACCTTAGTAGGATAAGAACCCCAACGGTCCCCAGTCCAACGATCATTAGTCCAAGCAGAACTCATGTCGCCACCATCAATCAACTCAGCAGCGAGTGATTTGCCATTGTAGTGAGTGCTCAGGATGCGACCCAACCATTCGGGATAACCGTCCCAATGATGGTAGGCAGACAGGATAGAACCATCAGCGAGTTCAAGACCGATGCGAGCGCGGGTTCCCATTGCAAAAAAAGCGGAGAGTTTGATGTGGGTTTTGCGGAGCGGTGATCCCCCTCCACTTCCTTAATATAGGGCATCCAGCAGGGGATTCTGTGGATGGTGTGCCACTTCTTTAACTGGCACAGTATTGCTTACCCTATCCTCCGCAATCTTGTAATAATCTTCATCACTTTCAATACCAATAAAATTCCTATTGGATCTTACACATGCTACCCCCGTTGTTCCACTACCCATAGTATTATCCAAGACAGTATCACCTTCATTGGTGTATGTTTTAATCAAGTACTCCATCAGTTCCACTGGTTTCTGTGTGGGATGCAATCCCTTTTCCTGTTTGAACTTTAGCACGGTTTTAGGATACCTTGATCCATCGGGATTGTCCCTATGTTTTGATTGTGCTTTACCATAAACCTCACCAATCTTACTTGTATCCGATGAAAATCCACTATACGGAGTTGAATACCACATCTGCGGATTGTATACTGGTTTTTTACGATAGAAAACCAGGATGTTTTCGTGAGACTTTAGTGGCATTACTTTGGCATTCATTGGATTAGTTCCCTGAGGTTTCTCCCAAATCCATTCATACCTAAAGTTCTCAAGATTTGATGATGCCAGTATGGTAGTGAATGGTTGTGCTGCAGTGAATACCATTGCACCATCATTCTTACAAACGCGATTATATTGCTCCCACAACTTATCAAGTGGAATGATACTATCCCACTTGCAGGCAGTTGTTCCATATGGTAAATCTACCAACACAAGATCCACAGAATTGGATTCAAGTGTTGGTAGAATATCCAGACAATCTCCAAGATGAAGATTTACCATTCAGAAATATCCTTTACAAAATCACATTCTAGCAAACCAGCGACATTTGTGCAAATATAATCATCATTACCAACTTTCTTACCACCCTGTTGCACATTAAAGTAACAGTTATCACTCTTCAGATGCTCTTCAAAGTCTTCCTTAGTGATAAACACAATTCGGGCATCCGCTTCATCCTTATTGATACCACAGAAGATAAGACGCTCCCAGTCTTTTCCAACTGAAACGTGATTGATGATAAACTTATCTTTAACAACGCCCCCTTTGTTGTCACGAGTAGCTAGAGAAAACTTAATTTCAGTGAGATACTTAATGATACGATCGTGACCAGCGGTGGATGTAGCCGCTTTCTTTACTTCATGACCATCAATGGTCATATACTTAGAAACAAATCGCTCACCAAACTCACCCTTTTGCTTAGGTGATAGGTAAACATATCCTTGGAGTGGGGTTCCCTCCCAAGGATCTTGCAGATTATTTTGAATGTATTCCTGGAGCGTGCCGTCTTCAAAAATTGTGGTAAACATTTTGATCGTTGAATACTTGTATATTATAGTGCCCCCCCGCGTTGTTATGGGAGTGCTTGTGCCACTTTTCTAACTGTCCCCCATACGCTTGACCAGTTTGTAAATTCCATATGCTGCACCAGCGAGTAAGAAATAAGGCCAAAAAGAAATAAACAATACGATTGCTGCCAGTACAGCAACTGCGGTCCAACTTGGTTCAATCAATTGTCTTGGTTCATCATCATCGTCATCATCACGACTGGAAGAACTGCCATAGGTTGCCGATGGATTGAGTGATTTGATTTCTTTCGCAGCAAACATCGTCATACATTGTGCTGCTGCATCCTGTCTGTTATTATTGGGACTCACAAACTCAACCACCTCAAGGCGGTTGGATTGAGTCATAATAACTGCTCTCCAAGATTGTTGTGCCATTAGTCGTCAATGTCATCAAGATGATTAAACCAGGGCGAGAACAATGCAGTCAACGCCCAGGCAACTCCGAAGGAGATAATCAGAAAGTATATCATTTCTGATACAGGTAACCACCAGACCAGTCAGCATTCTCAAGCAACCACTCACGATCTTTGATCAAACGCAGATCGTAGCGAACTCCTTTAGCAGGTGCTTTCCAGGTGGATGGTTTATACACTTCGCCAGTCTTCTGATCTACAAATGCGTGAACTGAGCGTCCACCACCACCATTAACAAAGATAACTTTGTGATACTTTTTGCCAGACTCTACAACATAATCAATGTCACATTGCCCATTTTTCAGTTCATCAATCTTACGCTGATGATATTCTTGAGTTTCGGGATCATTGATAAACTTTTGATGCCCACGAATAGAATACTCAACATAATTCTGCTTCAGTGCTTCAATCAGCAGGTAAGTATTCTTGAGAACATTGTCAGCAATCGTCTGTCGTGCCTCTGCCTGGGCAGCGTAGTCAACAAATGCAGTGCTCATTGGGTTTGTTGCGTATTAAAGTATTATAGGGCACCCAGTGCCTGCTGGAATGCCCTATGTGCCACTTATTTAACTGGTTGGGTATCCCCTTTACCTTCAAGGGTTCTTACCATAAGTTCAGTGAACTTTTCCATTTTTTCTGGGGAGACTGTGCTCGGATTATACTTGATCGCATCCTTGAGAGCAACCAACTCACTCCATTCTTCTTGGGTAAGGTAAGAATTTCCTGTCTTGGCAAGGGTCATAGTTTCTTGTGTATGTGAGGATATTCTAACAGTATTTAACCCATTGGACTCATTTCTTAATATTCACTTTAGATTGTAGCAACATTTCTTTACTCATTTGATAATGGACCCCACGATCCACTGCTACCAGGTCTTCGTTGCTCTAATTTGTCCATCAAACTATCAAAAGTTTGAAGATGATCAATTTCTTGAATTATCTTTGAAATTGTTGCACATACTAATGGGCGTTCTTGCCTAGCAGCATAAGCAAGTGCGTTTCTAAGACTTGCTTCTGCTTCCTTTAAACTTGATTCAACAGATTCAGACAGTGCCATTTACTTTCCTCACTTCAAAACTACCATCACCACGATCAATCCATTCTACAGTATCACCCTCTTTAAGTCCAGCACGTTCTAATAGGTCATCGGGGAGATTCACAAAACAATCACCCGTCAATCCATCAACCTGAACAGGAAGTTGCCACTTAACTACTCTGTCTCCAAATGGATTTGGTCTATTTGGGTCATTTCTATCATACTCATACCAATATTTGGAGTGACTCATACCATTGACAGAGTATCCATCAACCATCAGAGAAGATTCTTTATTGTAATATTCGGCTTCCCTTAATTGATATTCACCAATAGTATCGTTAGACCAAAAATCACTCCAAGAAGTCATACATTCTGGTGAAGTATCATCAGCACTACAAGATGAGAATGTAAAAGTACTTGGGGGTTCGTAGTAATCTCTTTCCTTCAAAACATCTTCTTTGGTCCAACCACTATTCAAAAGATTAAGAAGTTCTTCTGACTGGTCTGCTTGTTGTTTATGGTAATCGCGGTTTTCTTTTACTACACCAATGATTACATCATAAATCTCCCGTGGAGTTGCTTCAGCAGAAGACATTGCATCATGCAGCCATTTCTCTAGATTTTCAAGTGAATACTTTTTGTAATTAAAGTCAGTCATTTCTTGGTTTGGGTTTAGAGCAGTCGTGGCAGTAGTAAGAGAAACCATCACGGAAGTATTTTACACGTTGATAGTGCTGTTCGTCAAGTGGTTTTATTTCCTCACAGTTAGAGCACTTTCGTAGTCCCGATTCCAGTGTTTCCCCAGATTCTCCTTTCTTTCTTACGGAGTTTCTTAAGTTCTTTGTAAAGTTCCTTGATTTGCTGATAAGCATCTTCTGGTGACATCTTATGTGCGATTTCAAGTCCTGCAATGAGACCCACTTTATCACCAAACCTTGCGAGTGCTCGTTCATATTGTGACAAATTTTCATACATTGTTCTTAAATCCTTCAATGGTAATGATATCTATACGAGCATCAACAGCATCAATGGAACTTGAAAGTTCATAGAAGCAGTTACTGTTCTCTACATTCTCTGCTTCAAGTGCTTCAATGCGTTCTTGTAGTTCAATGAGTTTAGAATAAACATCAACATCTGAAATAGGAACTTCACTTGGAGAAAAGAACCATTGAATAAACTTTCTAATCATAGGAGTTTTGTCCAGAATTGCTCACCTTTTTGAAGTGCTAATACTGCTGTTGTATGTTCCCTTGCGTGCCTATCAAGGTCTTTTTCTTCAAAATAAAGATTAGACCGATAGACAGCACATCTGAAAATATCAGCCCACAGTTGCTGATTCGGTGTCAGTTTCATTCTTATTAAATCCGAATTTGATTTTCTCTTCTTCTGCGCGAAGTTTGTGAGCAAGACCACAAACTGTTTCCATTACTTTCAGCGTGTCTTCTGTCGTAGCACCTCCAGGCATACGATTACGAACAATTTCAAATAGTGGAAAGAATTGCTCTGCTGCTACCTGTACTTCTTCAGGAGTTAGTGGTTTGTTGTTCATTTACTTTTTTCACCGTATCGTGTAGTTGTTTCAGTGCTTCAATAGTTTCAGGTGTCTCTTCCCATTCCCAGGAATTACCATTCTTATCTACAAAGGTGCGTGTGGTCATACTTTTTAAAACAAACAGAATTAAATTTACCTTTTATTCCACGAAAATAAAGTTTCGTGTGATATGAGTGAAGTTCTACTTTTTTAATCGTGTAGATGTCTCCCTCTATCATTACTTTCCTAGGGTCATCATTAGAACCCCAGGAAACTTGTTCGTCAATGCAACCAATGAAGATTGCACGATCTCCTGCCTTAAAATCTTCCATTAGATATGTGTTAGGCACACATATTTAGAGTTTTCCTCCCACAAATGAGTCATAAGTTTGCGTTTTATCAAAACCCTCTTGAAGACCCTTAAGATACCAACGAGTGGCAGAAATGCAGAGTTCCTCAGTCAGTGAGGTAATAATTCCTTTGCCATCAGGATAGTGAGATTGCCAAGTGCCCCAACGCTTTTTCTCCACGTAGAACGCATCATCATCGTAAAACTTTTTATCCATAATGACTTAATTGTCGGTTCAATTCAACTTGTATGGGGATTAGGTGTTGGTAAAAGTACTTTTCATACTCATTACCCTCTAGTATTTTAACAAGACTTTCAACTTGTGTCAAGGCAAGAACAAGATTAATTTTTTGGTTTTGACTTTCTTGTTCGCTTTTTTGGTTGTTCATCACGATAATCAATTTTGACTTTTTTTTCATCTAATCCATATCTGGTTAGATATCTTTTTAAATGTTCCTCGCAGGAGAACCAACAGATTGTGCTATTCTTCTTTTCACCAAACTCTAATCTGAATGGATGATTTTCGTGTGGGAATAGTGATGTATCAATCATTGACCTGTTACATCCTCATAATCAACTACTCTACCATACTTGAAATGGATTTTACATCGGGGCCAATCTTCCCATTCACCGTCCCATTTTGCAGGATATACTTCAATGTATTTTGTCAAATGCCAAGGGGAAACTTTACCACGATTACCATTTGAAATCCACTTAAAATTTAACCATTGTCTATCAGCATTATATTCTGGATCCCCATCTTCGTATATTTTAAGATCAGAAGTTCTGGAGTAATCAATATGATACAAATATCCGTGAGGATCTAACCAGTAATAGGACATTGTGCCTCCAATGCCATCCTCAATATCTTTTGTTTGTAGTTCTACCTCAGTGAATTGCTCACCCAAATCATAAGATGAACGAACATAATCAAACATCCCCATCGTCTTCCTCCTCAAAAAGGTCTTTCACTTCTTCAAGAGTGTAAGTCTTTACCTTTCCACTATCAATATCATCAACCATTTGATGTAGATACTCAAGGAACTCTTTAGGATATGTATCATCCTCATTCAGAGAAGTCCAGAACCAATCTTTACATTCTTCCTCTGGATCATCCTCTCGCATTAGTGCATAACCATCATAATTTGAAGTCATCAGGTCACTCCAAATCCTAAAGTTACTTCTAAAGGAAAAGAACCAAGTTGGTATAAGGTGTTGGAAGATATATTCTATCCGTGTCATAATGCCTCAGCACTCATCGCATCCATTTCCTCCTCAGTATAATCAGGGGCTTCTGGATTTTCACATCGTGAAAGTTTTGCTTTCAAATCGCGAACTTGTTTTTCCAAATCATAAATCTTGTTTTCCAGAGGAATAACTTTGTTTGCATATTCTTCTGAGAGATACAAGTCATACTCGTCAGCAACCTTTTTCATATCTTCAAAACTACGCATATCATTAAATGCAAGCGAACAAGCACCTTTCATAATACCAAAATCATTATGTCCCATCGTGCGGGCAATAGTTCCAAAGAAGCGGAACAGTTGCATACTGTTAATATCCTCAACAGGAATCTCAAAAGTATAATGCTCCTCTGGAAGAGTTTCATCGTCATAAACTCCACCAGTAGAAGTCCATTCCGTATCAAATTTAACCTTGAGAGTTGCTTTGTAGGTCATTTGTTTGGATCTTTATTCACATACTATAAAACCTCTTGACGGTGAAGTCAAGAGGTAGTGGACAGTTTAGAAAGTGTACTCCTTCCACTCATCGATCTTGCAGTTGATAAGGGCAAACTGCATCTTGTTGTGTGGTGCTCTTGGTTTCCTTATCAGTTTCATTCCAGTTTGTTCCAAGAATGTATGTCCCTTTTTGGTATTACAGGTAGAACAAGCAACCACAAGATTCTCCCAACTATCACCACCACCACGACATCTTGGAATGACATGATCTATCGTGAGTCTCCTTGTAGATCCGCAATATTGGCAAGTATTATTGTCTCTCTTGTAAATCATTGACCTTGATGGTTTACAAGATACAATACGAGACAGTGGAACTCTTACATAATTCAACAATCTTATTACTCTACTGGAAAGCATCTGTGCTTTCTCTTTCAGCAGAAGAACAATTGCTCGCTTCCAACTTGCGATATGAAGAGGTTCATATGATGAGTTTAATACTAAAACCGTTGTATTCGGTTGGATTTTTATTCCAGTCATACCTTTATTAGAGGTTCACATTATCTAGGTTCTAATGATATCCGCAAGGAACATATACCCTTTCAGTCCAAGTTCTTACATATCCGTGTCTCCATTCATTACCTGGAATATATTGTTCACGATGGACAAGTTGGGTGCATACTGGGCGTGGAGCGTAGTAAACAGGACTACGATAGTATGCTCCATTCTCAAATGGTCTCCAGAACTGATTCCAAGTGATGGCATTCGCTGGAAGTGCCATAAATGCCATAACAAAAATAAGATACTTCATCAGTCTCTTTGTCTCCAATCGTCTGGTTTGTCCCCAGTAAAGAAGTCAATAATATCATCAGCACCATTGAATCCTGTGCGATGATTTGAAGGATCAGGATCACCTAAGTCCAGTGCGTTCATAAAGTCATCTAAACTGCCCTCTTTCATATCGGGGTTGGCAGCACGGCGTCTCGCTTGCCTGAGAATAGTTGCAGCTGATCTATTTGCCTTTGCCAATTTCTCTGCCCAAATCATATCTTCCAAACCCACTTCCTTGTGCATCGCAATTTTGTTGCAGATTTCTTCAAGGCGAATGCGGTATTGCGTAGAGAGCATATGTATTATTAAGATAATGATTATTTATTTCTTGATTCTAACTCTTGTTGTAGTTCTTTCGCAAGTCTATATGCTCGTCTCCACATCATATACTTTACAATAGGATTTGCTGGATTGTGTAAGATCCACCACTTTACCTTTTCATATTCTACTCTTGCCAATTGAGTAAGCATATAGAATGCCCTCGCTACGGATTGATCTGTTACAATCAAGTAACCAACACAAAAGAAGATAATAAAGTAAATGTATGAAACATTCATTGTCTTAATGTTTTAAGATATTCTAACACATTCTCACGAACTGCCATGAGTTCATTGTAACAAAGTTGATTGTGAGCACAGTTGCGAAGTTCAGCATCTGGTTTGAGCACACTTTCCTCAAAGAGAGTCAGTCCGCGATTCCACTTTTCAGTTTGAGTTTCTTCATTCATTTTTTTACTACTTTAATGGGGCAGGAAGGAATAACTTTACGGACTTCTTGGATAATTTCGGATTTTTGAACTTCAGTAAGTCCTACAACACTAACAAGACGGTGAACAATACTCAACGCTTGTGTGCATGATATGGTTGTTGTGAGTAACAGAGCAACCATAGTTTTCTCCTATTCTACTACTATTTAAGATAGTTTAATTCTAAATCACTTTTCAACCTTCCAGTGCTCATTACCTTTCTTTGGCACCCAGAAGAAGTATTGCTTATTCAGGGAAGCAAGGAATAGCATATCATCAGTTTCTTGCTCAACAAGACAAGAATGAAACTTCTCCATCTGATTGGCAAACCTGTTCTTTGCCTTGCTTGATAGTGGACTGACGCAAACGAACTTTGATTTGGTTTTCATAATGGGTTGAATGAACTTGAATTCTACTCTGGGTTGGTGCTGGTCAAATGAACACTGTGCCACTTTTTGGATTGGCACGGTGATCTTTGATGAATTTATTGGCAGATGATACTGTCCTGCACAGTTTTAACTGTTCTCCATTGTAAATTACAATCAATTGGTTTCCATATGGGACGGCAGCATATCCGTCTTTAGTGACAAATCCTTCTTTCATTATACTTTTAGAAAAATCGGTGGTTTGGTTGCGGTGAAGGTGCCATAGGTCGGTTGCGGGTAAATTGCAGAAAAATCAGGGTTTCCCCCACCATAGGTGGGGGTCAGTGCTCAGCGGCGCACCACCGATACGGCAGGTTCGCCCTTCTGGAAGATGGTATCCACCACTGCCTGAACCGACTTGGCGGTGCTGATGCCCACCTTGCTGTAAACGGGCACACACACCAGACCGAAACTCTTGGTGTATTGGTTCAGGTTGCCAGGTTGGATGCTGCCATCGCGGAGACCCTTGGCATCATCGTGGTGAAGGCGAATAGCACGCCCAATGGTCTGAGAGATGCCAATGTAGTCCATATTGCGCATGAACAGAACTGCCTCCAAACCAGACACATTGATGCCCTCACTCAGGATGCTGTGGTGAAGAACAACAAACTTCTTGTCGTTGTCCTTGCCCCAGGCACTCAGAGTGTCAAAGAACACGTCACGATTCACCTTCTGACCATCAATCACAGCACCAGTCTTGGCGGTGATGTACATCCAAGAGTAACCACGATCCTCCAGTTCCTTGCAGAAATCAGTCTCGGAAACCAGAGCAACGATCTGCTTAGTTGCCTTGGCACAGATCAGAATCTTACCAACCTCATTGTCATCAATGGTTTCCAGAAGATTCTCGGCATCCCGATCGTAGTTGGTTTGCTTGCCCTTAACCATCTCCAGTTGCTTGACAACAACCTTAGGAGGCACAATGTAACCACCCTGAACCAACTCGGGAGCAGGAACCTTACAGATCACCTGCCCATAAACAGAGGAGTCATTCATACCAGGTTTGCCAACAGCAAGCGAGTGCTTAGGAGTGGCAGTGAAGAAGTAGCAGCGTTGTGCCTCAGCAGCAAAGTGCTCAGTAGCAGGGAAGAAGTGGCGCTGAACGCTGTTGTGTGCCTCATCAAAGTAAATGGTGTCAACAGCAATCCCTGCCACCTGAAGGCGAGAAAGGGAATGATAGGTGGTGAAGATCAGTTTGTGGGAGGAAGCATTGTTCTCAACCCACTGGCGGATCTCATAGGGGCGAGTAGAAGACTCGTGATGAGTTTCGCCACTGTGAATGTGGAATACTTTTGCGTTGGTGATGTGCTCAAGAAACTCGGAGGACAATTGCTCTGCCAGGAGAATGCGGGGAGCAACCACTACAATGGTCTGAGGAGTGTCAGAAAGCAGTTGGCGAATGGCATCATAGATCATCTTCAGAGTCTTGCCACCACCAGTAGGAACAATGATCTGTCCCTTGCGGTACTTGAGCATGGCATTGGTGCCGCGCTGCTGGTGAGGGCGAAGGAGATCAAAGTTCATTGGGTTCATCGCGTATGGGACTATTATAGCACAAAAAGGGGTCCCGCAGGACCCCGTGTGACAGTTATGAAAGTGGATTACTGGATGGGAACCAGAGTATCGGAGGGATCAGTATCCACAATGTGTGGAGGGCGAGAACCATAGATCAGGAAAGATCGTAGCACCGCACCAGTGCCGTTGATGGCATCAAGATTGGTCAGAATATCCTCCAGTTGGTTGATACGGTTCTCAATCATCTTGAGAACTGCAAGTCCATCCTTTGCGTGAGTAGTATTCACATAGAAGTTCAGGCGGGTTTTGACGCCACGAGCAGCATCTCGGAGGAAAGTGGGAAGGAAATCACGAATCCACACATCTTGACCTGCCTCAAACAGGCGATCAACAACATTAGTCACGATTTGATCGTTCTTATCAAGAATTACAATGTTGCAATCCTTGAATAGGCGAATCACCTGAGAACGAGTGTAGTTGGTGAGAAAAGAATTCTTCTCAGTGTTGTTGAAGATTGCCCTCTTCAGGTTGGTGCGAGTTAGGGAAGTTTCGTTCTTGGCATACTTATCAACCCAAGAATCAACATCTTCCTGAGTCACAACCAGATCCTCCAGTTTCTGGCGTTGCACCCAAGCAATACCTCGTGCTTTATAGTCATCAAAAACAGAACTGGAACCATCGGGTTGTGGTTGGTGCAGAAGACCAACTTCATCCATCACATCACCTTCATCAAATCCAGGTTTGATGCGATAGACATCAACGATCATCCAGGCATATCCGTTGTTGCAATACCACATCCAACGGTGGTTACCATTCAGCAACCAGTTCTCAAGTTCATTCGTTTCGGAATTCTCGAGAACGATGGGAGGAAGTTTACCTTGCTTGTATCCCTTCTCTAAGGATTTTGCAACGGTCTCATACACTTTTGCATCATTACCCTTGAATCGTCCTACATTCTTTCGCAGTTTGAATGCACCAGTAGAAACGATTTCAGTGCGAACATATTCTGCAGTCTCGTATTCTGGGCGCACATAAGTTTCAATCTGTGCTTTCAGTTCATACAGAGAACTGTCTTTGGGGATAGCAACGTATTGCTGAGGAATTCGGATTCCTTGATTTAGTTTTTGAGTTTCCATAGTAAAAGAAATTCGGCAGTGTGTCCATTTTGGGTTTCGGCGCCAGTGCCTCAACCACGAGATCAATATACGATGAAACCAGTGCCCCGTCAACCCCTGAACTCATTAGAAAAACTTTTCAATACCGATAAGTTCTCCAAATGAATAATCATACTCTAATGCATCAGCACAAATATAGTGAGGATGATCTGTAGAAACCCCCACACGATCACAAAGTTCCTTGTGATTATCCTCCATCAGTTCTACTGCATAGAGCATATGATTAATGACGTGCTCCTCTGAGTGATATTGTAGAAGTTTATTCTTCAGTGCAACAATAAAATTACCAGATCCTGCAGAGTTGTCTAGGAATGTGCTAGAAGGATCTTTCAACATTTCTTCTGGAATATCATTTACCATATTCTCAACAAGATCCATCGGAGTAAAGACTTCTTGAGTCTCTTTAATCCGCTCATCAGATCTTTCAATTGTAGATCCAGTTTCAATATTATGTTTATTCTTTTTCATTCTTTTCTTCTAGACATTGAATATAAGTTGAAATCAGATCATTCTTACCAAAGTGATATCTGCCATTACATTGATTTGCTGCCTCTCTGAATCTAGGAGCAAATTCTAGCAGATTATCTATAACTTCTGGATCCCTTACTTTGAGGAAATGATGTCCCTTTGCATAGTGAGTAAAGTTCTTTGTTTTAACTCTACCACTTGGACCACAACCATACTCACCTACAAAAACATCTGCTTCAAATCTCCTCTCATAAGGAAGAAACTCAAAGTCAGGATGTTCTTTGTGCATATGTATTCTACCCACACCCACATCAAACCTAGATGTGTTTTTGACTTCCCAGTATTGCTTCACTGCACTGATGCCATTAGGGAAAGTAGAGGGGTCTAGATCTTCATCTAGAACGCAATGTAGATGTGAATGAATCTTATTCAGTGATGATGGTTTTCTTACTGATGTTGGTAGAACTAACCAAACATTGTCCGATAACTCTGCGTTCTTGTTTAAGAATCTGATTGCTAGGTTTCCTCCAACACCATATGGAGGGTTACCGATACTTAAAGTAAACTTCATATAACTTTTCTTGAACCCCAACAAAGGTATTGTAGCAACATTTATTTACCTTTGTCAAGTATCAGAAGAAACCATTAATAACCACCTGAGTCACACGAACACCCCAGTTCATCAGGACCAGGAACGAACCAACAAACAGCAGACGATCCAAATTAGAATACAAGGTAGGGTTTGATAACTGTAGATACTATAAAACCCCTCAGAGCGCCTCTGAGGGGTGACTGTGGCAGTTTTTAAAGTGGTTTATCTCCAGCGAGGACCAACACACCATCCAACCAAACTTCTTCTAGTTCCTTTCTTTACTTTACGAACTCGGTGTCTAGTTCTTGAATCAAAAAGAATTATAGATCCTTGTTCTCTTGGAACAGTGTACATGAGATCATTATCATCTATTAATTGTACATCACCACCTTCATAAGAATTTGGATCAGATAGTTGAACTATGAATGAAAGTTTTCTGATAGATTCTGTATTTGCCTTCAAAAAATCATTAGAATCATTCTGAAGACTACTTTCATCAATAAAGCTACTTTTTGTGCTGCTCAATTCATATAATTGTGAAAATGAAGAGTCTACGTGCCAGTTATAAAATTCACCCTCTTCATATTGAGTGTATTGAATTGAGTCATTATCTATTCCAGATAAGTCATATCTAAAATTTTCTTGATTTATTTTATCAATGTAATACCAAAGAAAACCACCTAACCAATGACTAGTTCCAATCCAAGTATTTTTGGATTTTCTCTTATTGTGGTCTATCAATCCACCAGTCAATGTAGATTCTTCAAATAAATCATCCGCTTTATTGTTTTTGAGATCTTTAATAATGATATCTATAATCTCTTGTGGAAGATTTGTGTTATACCAATATGATTGATATGCCATTAATAAAAAATTAAATATTCAAAGTTATTCTATAATGTTCAACTCAATCTGTCAATCAAACAGCAACGGTCTTCAGAGTACCGTCATTTTCAACAAAGAGGCGATATCTAGTACCATTAGGTGATGTAAGAATGATACCTTGTGAGGTATCAATACCAACAGAAGCATCACCACCAACAACTGATAATTTTGATACTGGAATTGTAGTTCCTATACCAACACTAGTAGTATTATATCTGAATATTTCAACTGAATTGGAATAAAATTCTACTTGCCCATCAGCAGAACTATACATTCCAGAATCGTTATCCCCAGACCCAAAGAATCCATATCCATTATTATTGACACCTAAAGCACCTGGAGCACCACCTCTTGCCCTAAAAGAGTTGGCAGTAGAAATGCCAGATATAAGAGCATCACCAATTACGTGAAGTTTTGATGTTGGATTTGTTCCAAGTCCAACATTACCCCCAGAAGTTGTGGTAATTACTGTTCCACCAGTCCCTACGTTTAATATTCCAGTTGTTGTAACTCCACTATAATTAAGATTAGTTCCGCTTAGAGTAGTTACAATACCTGTTACTATATTTCCAGTGGTTAAATTACCCGTATTATAAGTTAAACTAGTTCCAGAAATTGTTGTTGCCGTATTGACACCAGAAGAGTTTAGATTTCCTGTTACATTTCCAGTTAGATTTCCACTAAATCCACTAGATGATGTTGTAACACCAGTAATTAAAGTATTACCGGAAATATTCACATTATTGGTAAAAGTAGATACTCCAGAAACATTTAATCCATCTTGGATATTTACGTAATCTTGGAATGTGGAGAATCCAACGAACGTAGAAATTCCAGAAACATTTAAACCGTCTTCAATGTTTACATAATCTCTAAAGGTGGAATATCCGACGAATGTGGAAACACCACTTACATTCAATCCATCCTCAATATTAACGTAATCTCTAAAGGTGGAATAACCGACGAAAGTGGAGATTCCAGCAACATTTAAACCATCTTCAATGTTTACGTAATCTCTAAATGTTGAATAACCAACGAAGGTGGAAATGCCCAGGACATTCAATCCATCCTCAACGTTTACATAATCTCTAAAGGTAGAATATCCAACGAATGTGGAGACACCAGATACATTTAACCCATCTTCAATATTAACATAATCTCTGAAAGTGGAATAACCAACGAATGTAGAAACTCCAGCAACAAATACTCCATCTTCAATGTTGACGTAATCTCTGAAGGTAGAATAACCTACGAATGTTGAGAATCCAACAACATAAAGTTGTGCTGTTGATGTTCCGCTACCAACAACTGTAAGAGTATTTGATGGGTTTGTAATGCCTATTCCAACAGGACTGGAGAAATAACCACCGCCAGTTACCTGTAGTCTCTGTAATGCTGTCCCTGTTGTAACTGCAGAACCAATAAAGACAGGACCATCAATAAATGTTGAAATACCAGTTGCGTAAAGATATGTGGTAGATGTAACTCCAGTAACTGTTACACCAAGACCAGATGTTTCAAACTTCTTAGCGTTATCATAGTAAAGTGAGACGGAACTATTGATCCTAAAGTTTGCAAATTTTTCACCATCTGAAGCCCCAACAGTAAGATCTTCAGTGACGATGTTTAGGGGAACGTGATCAAAGGTTTCAATATAATTTGATACTGAAGGTGTTGATTGAAAAGAGATTGATAAAGTTTCAGCACCAAAATATAATCTATTATCACTTGCGATAAATGCATTGTTATGGAAAGTGGAAAGACCAGTTACAAAAAGTTGAGATGTTGATGTTCCACTTCCAGCAACAGTAAGAGAAGATACTGGATTTGATGTTCCTATTGCTACTCTACTTGAAAATGTGGAAACACCAGAAACAGTTAGATCTTCTAGTGCTGTATTTCCTTTAACTGTAAGAGTGCTTGTTGGATTTGTGGTTCCAACGCCAACTCTATCGGTGACACTATTTGCGAATAAAGTATCACCGCCAACTTCTAAACCTCTTTTAACTACAAAATTCTTGCTTACTGTCATTTGGGTTCACTCTCCCCCGTAGTGTTTTTTATATTTAGAAATTTCCTCCGCAACTATCAGTGAATGATGTTGCTACAGGAATTGTGCTATCTCTTATCTCACCATCTAGAGAAGAAAGAGTTACTGAAGCAGTTCCGATGAACCTAGTAGTATAAGTATCCATTTCACTATCACTTGGCGGTCTCCTTTTATATGTGTTGAATGCTGTAACGATGGTATCAATTACGTTATCCCAAGTTATGGCGGAAGATGGGGATGATTGATAAAATACGGCTGCTCCTCCTCTACCAGAAGAGGAATTTGCGGCAAATGTGTTAGGTGGCAATCCTGGAAAATTGCTTAATCCAGATCCTCCGGAACCACCACCATTACTGCCTTGAAGTCCAAATCCAGTATTGCCACTATTACTTTGACCATTATTGGCAGTCAAATTTATCCCACCATTGGGGTTCTCAGTAAAGATCACTCCTCCACCAGTTCCACCACCACCATTATTACCACTTGCAGGTTGTCCTGCAGTTCCTCCTGTCGGACTTGTGGTTCCTCCAGTTTTACCAGAAGAATTGCCTCCGGGAGTTACGGTGCCGGAACCTAAAGTAATTGTACCTCCTCCGCCGGCGCCGCCGATATTGCCAGATTGTCCACCGAGAGCTCTCACGGCCTCAGAACCACCTACTAGTATTCTGGAAGAAGCTCCATTGCCAGGCCCACCAGATGCGGCCACTTCAACTGTAACGCTTTGTCCTCCTGAAACTGGCACTGTTGCCTGAACAGTTCCTCCAGCTCCTCCACCTTTAGCATTTCCACCAGCACCTCCACCACCAACTAAGGCAACTTGTATTGATGTGACGCCATTGGGTATACTAGGTATAGAGGTAGTTGTATACGCTTTTGCTCCTGTAACGCCAGCTCTGGCCTGGGTTCCACCACCAATCTTGGATGTATATAAGTTTAGAGATTGTGAATTTGGTTGTACGGTTGCCGCCTTAAAGTTTACGGTAACTGCATTATTAGCATAAAATTTTTGATTCGTTGGAACACTACAAGCAGTTGTTCTTGATGTAAATGAACTTGATTGAGTTCCAATATTAAGTGTTCCGCTGACCAGAGTGTCTTGATTTGAACTATTAGTTATAAAAACTCTGATAACATCGCCATTTTTTACATTTGCCGTAGTCACCCTACCACCATTATTGACAGTAAATCCAGAAGCTTGTCCTGATATAGATGCGCTAACAGTGGTATTTGCTGTTAATCCAGAGACACTAACTGAAGAATTTGTGCTAGATTGGGCCGTAGCACTAACCTCCGCACCTTTGTTTTGGGATGTAAAACTAGATGGTGACAATGAAAAAGAATCTGGAGTAGTATCTTCAGTAACTGAAACGGTAACTGAATTTGATACTGTAGGTGAAGTTGCGGCGTTTGATGCCGAAGGATTACTCCTAACTGTTATTGAATAAGTTTGATTACCTAAACTTGTTGGAGTTACTGGAACATTAGATCCACTTAATTGTGTTGATGTTAAAGAAAATCCTTGACCGCTACTTGTTACAACCTCCGTCGCATTAACAGAAGACCAAGTTAACCTTGTAGATTGTCCAATTGTTATTGAAGTTGGAGATGCTGATATTGTAACTGATGCTGGAGTAGTATCCTGAACTGTATTGATTGTCCAAGTAGCACTATATGTTTTATTTGGAAGAACTCCAGTCGATGAGTTAGAAACTGTGACGGTGGCAACTGTTGATGCCCCAAAAGATGCTGAAGATGTAACCCTAAGTGTTACCACTGTTCCTGGAGAAACTGATAAATTGTTTCCAAATGTTTGACCGCCATCAACAGAAAGAGATCCCAAATTGGTACTTACTACCATCCCACAATCAGACTGAAAACCACCCACAGTAAATGTGGTTGTTTGTGCTGTACTCCTAGGTGCATTACTTACGGTTGGAAGCGTAAACTCGGTAATATCACAACTTCTTACCGCTGATGTTACACTCCACACATCATCCCTAAATCCAGTTGTTCCAGTAATAACTAAATTTGTATCAATACCATCAACTCTAAATGTTGCTGTTCTAGTAATATTTGGTTCTGAAGATGCTGTGATTCTTAACTTGATTTTATCCCCATTTCTAACAGGATAAGTCCCTATCCCAGTGTAATTTCTAAGAACTTGAGTTCCTCTGGTTACTTGGAACTGAGCATTTCCGCCATTAGTTCCAGTAGTTAATGATGCAACTCCCTCATCAGTAAAAGTTGACATTCCAACCAAAGTAATTTCATTACTATCTACAGTAGATCCTCTCGTTTGGGAAGGTATATCTGTAAATGTGAAAGGATCTGGAATAGTATCAATAGGTCTTGGGCGAGTCGTAACTATGAATCTTCCCGCAAAACTAGAAACTGTGACAATTCCAACTTTAGTTTCAGAAAAATTACCTGATGTTGTTATTCTTGCGGTTAATCTATCTCCATTAAAAACTATCGCATTTGCGGTGCTGAAAGGTCTTCTAATACTAAATCCACCACCAGCTGCTGGTTGTTCGACTCTCAATTCACATCCAGTTACTGCGGTTACAAGAGATATTCCTTGGTCTGCTCCAGTTATCGTAGTAACTATACCCGAAGTATTAACAGAAAATGCTTCATAAACTGATGAAACTAAGGCATTATTAATGTCATTAAAATCAAAAGGATCAATGAATAAATCAACATCTCTGGATGAAACTGACCAAGAAGTTGAATAAGATCCAACTCTAACTGTTGTGCTATTAGTTTTTGTTCCAGATCCAGTTGGAAAGTTTGAATATTCAAATGGGGAAATGAGTCTTAGATAAATTCTATCTCCATTTACAACACTTACAGATGGAACTCCAGTTCCACCGTTCTTAATTATTTGACCAGATCCAGAAGTAATGTCTGCTGGGAATGAGAAACCAGATTCAAGACCAGATACAGTTATTTCATTACTAGTATACCCAACACCAATTTCTCCATTTGTTTGATTTATAAACGTAAATGGTGTGGGATCAACATCTACTATTTTAGTTCTAACTTCCCATGAAGCAGTTTTTTTACCCACACTAACATTAGCCGAATATAACTTATTAAAATCAGTTAATTGACCTGAAGTTGAGGGTATTCTTACAGATAATGTCTGGTTATTAAATATAAAAACTGGAGATGCCTCTGTTGGGATTACATAGGATCCACCATTAACTGAAACTGATGCCCCAGTAGAAACTCTTACAAGTGCTCTATTGTTTATACCAGTGATTGTTACTTGATTTGAAGTAAATAAATCTCCCGGTATAGCGTCTGTTTGATTTGTAAAGGAGAAATCATTTGGGAAATCATCAATAGTTCCCCTATACGCATATTCAGAAGAACCGCCGTAAGAACCTAATAATGGCATCAGTTTTACCTCCTAAATTATGAATACTGAGACTGTGAATAAAGAATAGTAAAGTCAGCGGATGGATTTCCTGTCGAATCTTTTCTAATTACAACATAAGTATACGAATCCAAACTATTCGCATTTCCTGATGTAATTGCAGATCCTCCATAATATTTTGGAGTTATAGAAACACTATCAATTTTAACTGAGTTATTATAATATGGTGTAGCACCTTGAGTTGTTAGAACAGCAACTGTCATAGATTCACCCTTGCTCAAGAAACTTGTCAGTGCTAGTCCAACTCCACCTCTGAAGTTTAGCGACCAATTTCCGGTGGCATTATTTGTGAAGTAATAAACATTATTATCGCCAAGATCAATATTAACATCAGATCCTGTAGTTAATATTGAAGTGCTAATGGTTGCTTTTTCAATGATCTCATAAACTCTCAGAGAACCATTGAAGGCAGCACTTCCTTCAACATATAAACCAAATCCTGCCCTAGCACTAGTAGTACCAACACCGACTGGTGTAGTTGTGTGAACACCAACTGCATCGCCTTCCCAAACATCTGAAACATTAAAGAGTCCAGATCCATCACCGTATATGACACCATTAACATTGAGTGCATAAGATGGGTTTGGTGTAGTATTGATTGCAACATTTCCCGTATTATTGATGTAGAATGAACTGGTAGCACTTCCAACTTGTAGTAAGTAATTATTTGGACTTGTTACACCAATTCCAATTTTGTCAAATACTTGAACATTAGCATCCTTCTCAACACTAATATATCCAAAGGGATACCAGTGATTCTTTCCAGTGAAGACCCATCCAATATTATCACCCGCTGTTGGATCTGATCTAAATGTTACATCGCCAGGGTTTGATGAATCTGATGGAGTTGATATGCCAACAGTGTATTTTCTCGAAATTCTTGCATCACCTTGTAAGAATAGAGAATGAGATTCTATTCCCTTTGGAGAATTTGATGTGATCTTGTTATTAAAGATAACTGGTCCACCAAATTCTGAAATGATAGTCTTATCGGGCCCACCTTCAACTCTAATTGATCTACTTACTGAAACTTCTAGTGGTGAAATAACATCAAATCCAATGGAAGAATCTGTCTCTACAATTTCTTCCCCAGTTGTGGTAGGAATTGGAGTATCAAAGACTTCTTCTTGACCAGTTGAAGAATTAATTTTCTTATTTCCAATATAATAATCACCATCACTATTGATTCCATTGAAAACAATAGTTCCACCAGAATCTTTCTTAGATATTGATAAGAGTTCTTCTTGATCGCTTATTTGCCTATCCTGCTTATCTGGGAATGCTGTTGAATAGTTTCCTGGTCCATATCCAACATATTCAAATGTATGTCCAGATGCTCTTACGATTGTATTTCTTCTAAATTCAACTGGATAAACATTAATTCTCTTTACTACAGATCCAGTAACGTGAGTACCTCTTTTTGTTCCCAGAATGCCTCTAAAGACTTTTATTGGAGAACCTAATGTGGTTGGAACTTGTCTAGAAATTCTCATAATTTCATCATCAATAATGAGGAAATCCCCAATATTAAAATCATAATTTGTTAGGTTAGAGATGAAAACTTCATCTGTAGTTAAGTTAGAAATTTCTGTAGAAAGCGTTGCTGTTATGTTTCCATAAACAGTTATCATTCTACCATCAGTATTTTCATTATCTTGGTTTATAGAACCACTTCTAGAATTAAATCCTTCATAGTTCGCAACGATTGTTCCAGATGTTCCAACTACTGTTGCTGAAGTTCCAACATTAACAACGAATGTTGAAAGACCAACGATTCTATCAATAATAAATGAATTATTGAACAATGAATTATCAGCACCAGAAAGAATAACTCTATTATCCTTTCTTAAACCGTGAGCATTTGAAGTTATGACAGTAGCAATACCACTTACATTATCATATGTAAAGGTAGATACTGATTGTGATTTTCCTGTCAGTGCTATCTGAGATCTACTTAGAATGGAAGAACTAATTCCACCAGTCGCGGGAGAAGATATTGGGTTTACAGATACTGCTTGTATTATTTTTGGAGTAGTGGATGGTACTGAAGTAATTCTATAAACTCCATTATATTGAGAATAATTTTTATCTCTAATCCCACTTAAAGCAAAATTATCTCCAACATTATCATTAATTTGTGCAATAGAAACAACACCTCTGAAGTGATTTGTGGTTGTTGCTATTCCAACGATCGCAAATGTATTTCCTATTCCATAGGAGTTTCCTCCATCCATTATCTTAACATCTGTTATTTGTCCAGATCCATTAACAGTAACTCTTGCGGTTGCGTTTTCACCAGTTCCTCCACCAGTTTCACTTACCAGTTTTGCATTATACAATACTTGGGTTGCACCTATGCCAGTTCCATAATTTGAACCGGAACTTACAATTGAAACACTAACTGCACGATTCAGTCCGTGATCAATTTTTGAATAAAATGTATGAACTGTTCCCTGAGCGTTTGATACAATATTTGTAACTGCAATTCCTACACCAAAATCTTTTAGGTTTGATTCAAGTGTTTCTCTTGTAAGAGATGTGTGTGGATCATTAATAACTACTTGTCCAATCAAACTAGATACAGCACTAGATGCAGCTGGTTCTGGATCACCTATTGGTTCATCTCTGTTTGATTGTGGATACAGATATTGGATTGGTTGTGAGAATTTAAGTGAACTAAATTCTTCCGCTGATGGTGAATTGGATGCGTTTACCAAGGTTAAGTGGTAAATACCATCTTTCTCACCTTTAATGTATTTTTGAGTTTCTTCTGCTTTGTATATTGAATAAATTCCACTCAATTTTCTTCTGGAAACTCTTGGTAATGACGTTGTTCTTAATGAAGTATCACTTGTGAATGTTCCTGGATTAGTTGTTAATTCATAGGCAAATTCTTTTCTAGAAATAATAGAAGTTACTGTAAACTTCCCATTGAACCCTTGGTTTTCAGATCCATCAGTATTAAGAGTGCTTCTAATGTTGTATAGTTCTACACTGTCACCGACTGAGAAATTGTGGGGAAGTTCCGTTCTTATTGTCGCAAAATTTGAAGACCAAGTTGCATCCGCAACAAGTTTGAAATTTCTAAGTTCCGATAGATCAGAAAGATCGACCGTTAAGGTACTAAAATATTTTTGAATTTCTGTTGTTGTACTTCCGATAGTGGAATTTGATTCTTGGACGATAAATCCTTCTACAGGAGGTCTGGAAGTAATTGATGAGCTGGATGGAATAACATATCTAACTCTATAAATCGTATCAAGTAGATTCCTTGTGTCTGGTTTTCTAATAATGAAAGTTCTTGGAGTCGCAGTACCTAGGTAACCAGTTCCGAATTGAACAAGTGCATTATAAATCGTGTTTACAGTAGGAGAAACATTTAAATACCACTGGTTAACAGAACTATCCCAAACAATTGGATGTCCAGATTCTCCAGGAATTTTATCGGATACTCTACTTACAACCTTCAGAACTCCACCTCTGTTGTTAATTTGAACTGCTCTATCATTCAAAGCATCATTAAAAGTTTGTGCTAATTTAATCTGACTTGAATTAGTGAAATCATCAGAAGTTGTGATTGCATAATAAACTTGATTTGGGGTAATTCCATCGGGCAGTTCTCCATTATCACTAATTACCCTAATTTTTTCACCATTAATAAATGTATTTGTAGATTCTAGCGTAATAGTATATGTGCTTGTATTGATATTGTTTGAAGATCCCGATCTAGCGACATAATTTATTTTTTCTCTTGTTGCCTCGCTACCAGTTCCCTGAGTGTTTGGTATAATAATTCTGGCAGAATATGTTGATGATATACCTGCAACTGGGATATTTACATTCAGAGTATCATTTCTTTTCGCACCAATTCTATATCCATCTATTATATAAGGTGGAATGACATTTTGGTTTGTTTCATTATAAAGATATAATCTTGTGCTATTTGCAACTCCAACAGTGGTTAGAACGTCGATAGATCCAAATTCTGTTGTTATTTCTGTAGTATCTGGAATTCTTGGTGGTATAACGTGAGTTATGTATCCAACATCATCTCTTAAGAATGCTTCATCTCTAAATCCAGATGAGAATATGGATGTATTACCGAAGTTGGAGTTTGAGTTAGTGATTGAGAAATCGCCGCCACTGTCAGCGTAAAAATGTTTTGCGTATCCGATAGCAAAAACGGAAACGATTTGAATGAATGAATTATTACTTGCTCTAATGTGCCAGTTTTCATATGATGGTCTATAAATTGCTCTGGAATCTGTATTTAAGTTTGAATTTCCTGGAGAGTTCTTTCCCTCATAAGTTCCAGTATCAGAATTATACTTTATAAAGGCATTGGGATCTTTCTGTAAGCTGATTCCAGTAAATTGGGCAACAACCATAGACTTAAATCCTGTTGCCTTGGCACCATCTGCCCACATTCCACACATACCAAATACGGATCTCAGAGATACGCTGTAAACATATGGTGATGCTGATGTTACAGTATCAACAACAACACTTGCAGTTGCTCCACCCAATGATGTTGGTTGTGGATTTGATGGTGGATTTTGTACTTTATATTGTAATTCTGTTTCACCATTAACAGCAGATATTATAAATTGTCCATTGTAACCAGACGGACCAATCCCTTGTATTTGAATGGGAGTATCTACAGATAAATCTGGTATTGCTTCTGATAGAGTTGCAGTGATTACATTTGATGTAATTGCTCCATCACCAGCCTTAATTGAAGTAATTCCAACCTCAACTCCCTGAGAACCAACAATTCTATATTCATCAACTTTTGCTTGAATATCTATTGGGTTTGTTGGATAATCTGGGAAGATTTCTCTTCCACTGGATTGTCCATATGCCAAACCAACTTTTTCATAATACATATCCAGATCTGTTCTGGTAGTTGAATATGTCTGGAATTCATCATCAATAACAACTGGATTTACTCCATCTGCATATTCAAAAACAGTTAATTTATGGTGAGAAAAGTTAGGTACAAATAAGTTTGAAGTATAATCTTTAAAAGCAGTTCCTGATGGACTGGCATCAAAAACGCTGAAATTGTTCAGGAAACAAGCACCGGTTAATCTGAAGATAGCAGATCTTTCAATGTTAACATTTTCTGGATCTGGAACATATTTTGGTTTTACTTTTGTTTTTCTTAGGTCTATTCCAACAATAGAAACACCACGAGGAACAATTACTCCACCACGAATACTATTCAGTTTATATAATGCATTTCCTGTGGAATTGATATTGAAATTTGTATCTAAGTTAAACTCCGTGAAAAGATTGGACGTTGTGCCATCTCTTAGACGGAAGTTACTTGAACCATCGGGAATCCAACCAGGTCTGTTATCAATGATGTGCTCACCTGGATATAGGAGAATAGTAGTTTTTTCAAACCTATCATTTCTATCCCCACCCTGATAGGAAAATCTAGCAGCCTCTATCAGTGCTCTTTGGAGAGTTTTGAATGGTCTTGTTAATGAATTGCCCTTATTCTCTATACTATCTGTGGAGTCAATACTTGAAGGATCAACGTAGAGTATTTCTCCCTTTGTGCTCTTTAGAAAATTATCTAATCTAGAAAGACCCATTTTATTAACACTTGTAGTTCCGTTATAAGTTATTTATCAACAACAAAACCCCCAATTTCTCGGAGGTTTACCATTGTTCTTTTTCCCATTTCAACTTTTTTTCAAGTTCTTTATCAAAGATCATCAAGTACCTATGTTTTCTTGTTCTTTCTCTCCATTCACCTTCTTGCCCCTTTATAGGACCTCTAGAATGTTTAATAAATGATTCATCGGGTTGTTTAATCCAGAAGTCTGATTTCTTATCGGTCAGACCGTAGTATTGAAAATTGCAAGCTCTGTATATAACTCCAGTGTGGTGACCAGAGTCAGCGTAACTAAGAATAGCACGAACTGAGGCATCTTTCTTAAATCTCCTAATGCAACGACTTACGAACCAGGATGTGATGTTGTATTCTTCTTTTTGTAAATCTGGGTGTATGCAAAGTCTGGATAATTCATATATTCCCTCTTGTTGGTTTCTTTCTAAACCAAAAGCACCGACTGCTATTTCTGGGACGGGCAGGCCAGTAAAGACACAAGCACCCAGGCAACCACCAACCCTAAGAATGTCAGAAACCGAGGATCTGAAAAGCCCATAGTTGAAACCAGATTTAAAATCTTTAGATTCGTCTTTAAGATAATGATGGGTATAAAGAAGATTTTTGATGTCTTCCTTACCTACCCTATCTATGTAAAAATCTGATTTCATTTAAGTATTTTTACTCACTTTGTTTGCATTCTAACATATATTCTACGGTAGTTGCAACATCATTCATTGCATCACGAAGAAATGGTTGTTGTCCCGATTCTTGCCTAACAACTGGGCGAGAATTGTCAGTGAGAGTCCATCGCCACTGTTTCATTGATTCACAATACCAAAGATTGATTTTCATTTTTATAAATTTCTAATTTGAATGATTTACGTTAGAATGACCCATAAATTGAGACATGCAAACTCTACCCAATTTTTTTCCCATATCTTCTGGATTCATTTTTACTTCAGAAACTTCATGATCAACACATGAAGGGAAAAGTATAAGTGAATTGTCTTCTACTTCTATTTTTAAATTGAAGTTTGGAAAAATTAAATCACCACCAGAAAATTTTTTAGGTTTTTTGAAAAACCAAGTCAAGCAAGTAAATGATGAAATGTCGTAATGTTTTTTATAGTGATCTGAATTTTCATAATATGAAATTAACGTAGTATCCCAATTGATACATCGTAAACTATTATTAAAAATCCCAAAATCATATTCATTTATTATGTTTACGATTGTCAAAAAAATATTTCTGTTTATAGTTAAAATATTTGAAGTATTTCTGTCCAAATATAGATTATCCAAAAAAATTCCTTTGTTCTGTTTTAGAATAATTCCATCCTGAATTGCTGTTCCAGTTTTTTCTGGACCATCTATTATACGATAATTTAGGATAAATTCTAGTTCTTCCCATATTAATTTTAATTCTTCATCTGAATAAAAATCAAAAATTCTAATATATGGAAATGGATCAATATGAATATCAATTTCCATGTTTGAAATATTCTAACTCAATCCAGTTAAGAAGTGTTTGGTAATCAGTGACTGAAAAATTTGAAGAACTGGTATCCTCCTTAAGTTTTTGAACATAATATTCAAGTGCTTCAATGACCATTTGGCGGTCTGTTTGTGAAATAAGTGACATTTTGGAGTTTTATGGAACTCAGAGCCCCCGATCTGATTCGAACAGACGACCAATGGTTTACAAAACCATTGCTCTACCACTGAGCTACAAGGGCATTAATCAACAGGCAACATTTCTGGATTTTCCAGTTCAACGTCAAACATAAGAGGATGGCACTCCTCATCAATCAAATAGAATGATGATTTGTATAAATCTTCTGGTTCAAAGCGTCTTTCATTGTCTGCTAGTTCAATAAGTTCTAGATCGTACATAAGACTATCATGAACATCATCAAAAGTAAAGGGAATCTGATTTATGAAGTACATGAGGACTAATTGTGATCCTTTATTGTACCAAACGTATCTAGTATCAATTCTATACTTCATAGAATCAGTCCCACCTTTATGTATTTATTTGATGTAAGTTGGTGGGTGATATTTCACATATTCAAAGAAAGTGAGTTTCATTTCCTTTTGACTCATCCCACAATGCTTAGCTGCTTGTGGTAAATTCCACTTTGCGTGAAACAAGTTTTCATTTGCTTCCTTCACATTCTCTGGAGTTGTCTTGTTTGGTTCCTCTTTGAGGACCTTATAACTGATCTTATAAGGATTCATAAAACTCAGAGTGGGTTTGCGTAAGAAAGAACACTTTCATCAAGAGTAGCACGAACGAACTCTAGAACATTCATAAACTCATCCACGGTGTCGCAGACGACTTCTTTTTCTCCACCCTCATTTGAATAAAGATAAACAGTTCGCTTGATGGGATCAACAACGCACCGTGAAAGGAATTCGTCTTGCATTAGATGGTTTTGGATTACTCCGTAATCATAGCATCCCCTTCCCCATCCGTCAAGGGTGATGAGGATTCCTTATAACTTGAAATAATACTCATAAGTTTTTGAAATTCTTCAAAATCTTCAATGGATTTATTTAAGGTTACATTTGGATGATCTGGTGGAAAGTCATGAAGTAATTCTAAATTTGGTTCTTGATGTTCGTATTCTAATTTTTCTTCCATTATTAATACCTCTCTAGATCTAACCACTGTGATGTATGTGGAATTGATTGTGAAATTTGATAGTGTTTTGGTTTGAGTGTGATTTTAATATCACCTGCGATAACATAACGAGGGTCTATGTCATCTTGATTTAATTCAGTATCAACTTTTAATGGTGATGGAAATGCCAATAAACTACCTTCTACCGGTGATATCGCATACCCTAAACAATTATATTTGTTTAGATTTTTTATCATACCGCCATCATTGGAAAAATTAAAGATCCCTTGTGAGAGTTCATTCTGGTAGTTTCCGGATTCAAAGCAAACTACATCTGATTTTTCTTCAGTAGTTTTTAGATAATATCTAAAAGATATATCACTAGACTTGTGATTATGATGATCTGTCCATCCAGTGTTACAGTCATAAGACTCTACCCAAGAACGAACAACGTGTAAATTTAATACATTTGGATCAGCACCAAGAACAATCAAATAATTTTCTATGGAATTTTTAAGGGATTTAAAAAATTCCATATACTTAATATTCAAATGTAAGAAATAAAGATCTGGAAGACTGTATTCTCTATTTCTTTCTTGTATTAATTTAATTTCTTCAAAATGATTTAATTTAAACTCTTCATGAGATTCAAATAAATCTTGCCCAATTGCAATGGGAAAAATTTCATGTACTTTCATTAGTTTTCTCTTTTAACCTCTAACATCATAATTATAACCTGAAATTGAATATTGTTGAGAACTTCCTGGATAAGATTCTGGAGTTTCTCCTTTATATTCTACTATCAATGGATCCCCATCTATGCGAGAAGCATTGATCAAATAATAACAGTCAATATTAGATCCATTACCAGACTTAATATAAACCTTTTTACCCCACTCAATTTTGTCAACAATTAAATCTTGAGTATATCCAATTTGAGTGAGAGATATTGTGATACTTTCGGGATCAATTAGTCCATTCCAGTAATCAGGTAGACCAATTACATTTGAATTGGTTAATCTACCCCGAAAATATACACCACCCTCAGGACCTTCCAAACAAATATGTCTTAATCTGTGATTCGGTTTATTTGGATGTTTAATATCAAATCCTTTCCAAGATTGGACATTAATTGTTCCATTGAAAGTCCCTACGAAGTTTCCTGTTGCCGTTCCATTAACTTGAATGTTATCTACTTGGAAATTTCCATAATAAAAAGGAGTACAAGCTTCTGCTGGGTATGGTAAATTTCCAGTCAATGCCTTTGCAATGTAGTCAAATCTAGGAGACTTAATACCTGGGGGTGGTTGATCGGGACAATTGTTTGGTGATACAAGTACTGTGGTGTTTAATTCCATTAGTCTTTCTGGTGTTTGAGATCGTAATGATATCCCGAAATTGAATATTCATCATTGTTCCCTGGATAATCTGCTGGAGATGATCCAGGATACTCTGGAATTAATTGCTCACCATCTGCTCTTTCGGCAAAAATGTGGTAGAAACAATCAATTGGCATTCCACCTTTTGATTGTAAATGTACCTTATTTTCAGATATTCTCTTGACAATTACATCCTGGTGAGCACCAATGGGAGTTAAAGATACTGTAATTGATGTTGGATCTACGAAATTTGTCCAGTACTCCGGTAAATCAATTTCAGTTTTGTTTCTAACTCTTCCTCTCACGTAAACATCATTAGAAGGACCCTCTGGACAAGTATGCCTTAATCTCCAACCTTCTTTGGTTGGGTGGGGAATGTCAAAGTTTTTCTTTGCTGAAAGTCTATGCGCACCACAAAATGAAAGTACATCACCTTGAGCAACTATGTTTCCCCCCGCATTAATATTTCCACCTGCTACAATACCAGAATTTACATCAAGATCATTGAAAACAAAAGCATTTCCCCTAACACAAAGTGAATATGGAGAATGATTAAATACACCACAAGCAACAAGAACACCTGGAATAAATGGTGGTGGTGAATCTGAATTGGTCATTGGACCAACCATCAAAGATGCCTGAATTGTAGGAAAGGGAATCGGATTTCCAACAATCATAGGAGATTCTATGAATGCAGAACCTCTAATTTCTGTTGGACCAATTCCTAATGAAACTGGCAATCCAACACCACAAAAAATTCTTTTGCCAACTGCAATATCATCAAATTTAAAAGACATTATCCCAACCTCGTATTTTCTCTTATTTCAACTGTCGAAGGATATTTGGACTTTTTGAGTTTGGTTGCTCCTGTTGCACAATCTGCAAGACCAGCAAACATTTCCAAAGTACCATCACCCACAACCTGAAGAACACCCGAGCAGAAGAATCTAGCAACAGCAGATCCATTCATCTCAATGTTTTTTGCCTTCACTTCAAATTTTTCATCAGCTTCAAAACTGATTACTCCATTCTTATTATTTTTACCAAGAGCAATTGCTTGAATATTTTCTGCCTCCATCATAATTCTTCCCTTATGTGCTTTAAGGAAGATATCACCGCGAAGTGCTTCTATTACAATGCAATTCGTATCATCTCCAACATCATCACCCGATTTAATCTGGGTCACACCAGGTGAACGAATTGTTGTCCACCCGGGTCTTTTTCCATCTGCGTCCAATTGAACATAATGAAGTTCATCATATCCACTTCTTACCACATAACATGATAAGACTTCATCATCAGATATGTGACCTCTACGAGTTTCACTATCTTTGGTTCCATCTCTTACTGTATGATAATTTTTCTTCTTTTCCGCCATTAATCAAAAAGTCAATTTATAATATTTATTAGGATTTTTGAGATAAAGATATCTTTCCAACACAGTCTACCACAGAAATTATTTTTGTTCCAGCTGCTGGTGGGGCGTCTGGGTCAACTTGTATAACTTTAAATACGGGAATTAATTCGGCATTATATCCACTATCACTATCAACAAATATTCTTGGTCTTGAATCAAATCCATTCGCAGTTTTTTCAATATTAACACCAACCACTGCACCATTTCTTATAATAGGTTTAAGAACAGCACCTCTAGATGGTTCTATTACAATAGTATCATTCTCACCATAATTAAATCCGGGATCTTTAACGTAAACAGTTTCTAATTCCAGAACAACGGGATATGCTGTTTTTGACGGTAAATTTATTAATATTCCTCTTTCTGCTGGTGTAAGTTGAGGTATTCTATCCAATATTGCTTCTCTCTCTGGAAGAGAAAGTTGTGGAAAATTTTCCACCCCCGTAATTTCTAATAAAGTTTCTGCTGTAGGTGGACCAGGAGGTGCTGTAATTATAACTGGTTGAGTTATTGGGAATTCTACTCCAGAAGGAATAGTTACAGTATCGGTTACTACTGGAGATGGAACCTTAACAACATCTCCTGGATTTAATTCAATAATAGTTCCTGGATCTACTGGTGCGAAATAAGTTCCATCGGCACCTTTTTTATATGATTGATTTGGTTTTTTCCAAACTCTACCAGTACCACCTTCAGATCCATCAGGTCCAATTAAGTAATCAGTTCCAGAATCAACAATAACAATATTTTCAATACTCTTTATTGTCTCTCCAGCACTATTTGTTGAGGTGCTTTTACTCATAATGGGAACAGCTGCTGCTCCTGCCCCAGTTCCACATGAATCATTAATAGAAATAGTTGGATCACTTGTAAATCCACTTCCACCACTTACTAGATCAACACCAAGAACTTCTCCAGTCACTCCAACCACAACATTTCCTACAGCACCACTGCCACCAGATCCAAAAATGCTTAAAACTGGAGCACTACATTCAACAGGACCGATATTACATCCGCTTGAAATGGAAGAAAGGGCACTACCAGCACCACTAACTAAACCGCTAATATCAAGATTGTTTGGATTGAAAGCACCGGCAGCACTAGTTGCTGCTTGAGCTGCTGATTGCCCAATTGATTGTGCTTGATCAAAAACGGATTCAATACTGATTGGTCCACCACGATTATCCCCAGCACCGTTCCACGTACTCCACTGATCTATTGTTGGACAAGACAATTCTTCCTCACAACTAAAAAGACCGAAAATCTTTTTGATGATTGAAAGAATCTGTCCAGCTAGATTGGCTGCTGCTCCGACAGTTTGTAGTAATGCGTTAACTGGTTGTAGAATGGAATTTATTAATCCAGAAATAAATCCACCAACAGTCCCAACAATATTTGATGCTACACCCTCAGCTAAACAAATGGGCACATTGATTGCTTTATTGACCAAGTTTTTTAATTGATTTCCAACTAATGCTAGTAATCCTTGAATGATTTTGTTGATAGCACAAGAAAGAAGATCTAAAGTTTTATTCTGTGCTTCTTTTACTGCTGGTCTAAGATTTGGAAAAAATAAGAAATATGAATTTTTAACAACATCATTAACTTTTTCTATGATTGATTTTCTAACTGCTTCTACTATATTTTTAATCTTTGAAGTTACAAATGTGATTGCATCAGTAACGGCATTTTCAATTCTTTTTTGTATCTTATCAATACGACCCGTTAACTGAGTGCTAAAATCTCCGCTCAGTTTTGTTAGGTTTTCAACTATCATAATCAATTTTTCAATATCAGCAGAAATACCCTTTACATCATTTCTGCCACACCTCGTGGTTTTTGCCACAGGTGTTTGCATCTTACCATCTATCTTTTGTTGTTCTGATGCCAGATCCTTTTGTCCGGAAGTAGCACCTTGAGTGCTATCAATAGTTCCGGTTGTTGGTTTTTCAGTTTTTCCGGGTGGTTTAACTTGGACAGCTTTCTTTTTTTCGTTTGATGTTTGAATATTTGTGACTGGAACCTTATCATCAACAGTATATCCACTGAATGGTAAAAAACCAATCTTAGGAACCTTTTTCTCTAATGATGTTTGTTGATTATATCCAAGCACACCCATAATAACGGGTTGCTGAGCATCTTCACCATCAATAAAAAATCCAAATACAAATGATCCCTGACGAAGTTGTGCTGATGTAGATGCTCCTGCTGATCCAGCGCCAGCAGTGACAGGATACATCACAGTTGCCCATGGCAGTTCATCATCAGATAAAGCATTTGGATTAAAGGTATGATACCCCACAATCCTTACTTTATATCTTTCACCGAATCCGGGAATGGCATCAGTAGATGCTACTCTTCTACCGTTAATATTATCCTGCCACTTAGTTTGGTCAACAACTTGACCAATCCACCAAACGAAACCGTCTCTTCCTACAAAGTGTTTTTGAAATAACTGTTCTTCAATCATCGTAGATTCTACACTCTAATGCGTCTGGGTGTTCATCACAAAAAAGTTCAAAAGGTGTTGGATCGTGATTATCGTCAGGATGCTTTGCATGATATTTTTCAAGTTGTTCTAATTCTTCTTCCGCGTGTCTTCTAGACTGAGAAGATGCCATTGGATTTTCCACAATTCCTCTATCATAATCAATATGTTTTTGAATGTTTTCCATTTAACTAACCTTACCTGAGAATGAGTCTCTTACGAGAGTAAGACTTGTAAAGCAATCGTTAGGAGTAATTCTATGGCATAAACTTGCTATCATATATTTTCCTTTAGTCTGTTTGTTTGGTTGTACATTTTCAATTTTTGCGAGGTCGGGAAAATCACATTCAATCATATCTCCAGCGTGAAGACTAAAATCTCCTGGAATAATAATGTGAGTCTTAATGTTATATAGCTGATTATACCTCATAACTGATTGAACCATTGTTTTGGGAGCATCATAATTGGGATCAACTGGTTTTGCTTTCCAATTTTTCAATTGCTCCTTCGCATCTTTTCCTGAAGGTAGTGTTCCCAAATCTAAAACGTGAGACATAAATCTTGTCGGAAGTTTGGTAAATTCCTTGTCAACAAATAAAATATTATCCGCAGCAATTTCAATTTTAGGTTTTTGATCTTGTTCCAAAGAATATGTTCTTACTTGATAGTCCATCGCATAAAAATCAAAGAAAATGCTACGATTGTGATACATTCCCAATGACATATTTTGTTGAAGATCTATATTTCGGTCAATTTTAACATTGATAATTTTTCCATCATATCCTTCTGGTGCTTTTACTGCGTTTGTGTAGATATATTTCTTTTTTGGTTCCTGTTTTATGAGAACATCAATAGATTTAAATTTGAAAGCCTCACTAGTTTCATACATGAAATAACCAGCAGCACCATTAATTGCTCCGGCAGACATTGGAACTGCTTTTGATGCCAACCAAGTACAGACATAAAGAGGTTTCCTGTCGTTTCCTATAAAATTGTAATTAACACCTGTCTTATCAATATCCAAAGTTTTTTTTACTTGTAGTCCTGTTGAATCTGTTAATATTTCTCTAACTGCTTCTGAAATATTCTGCTCAAATCTCTTAACAACTCTAGTCTGTTCATTTGCAATAAATTCTTTAGTGCAAAAATCCAACATGTAAACATCTTTTGAAGTGTTTGGTGATGAATTAGTTACACGATTCACATATAAATCCAAATCAAGTTTATTTGGAGTTGATTGATTATCTTCAATAATCAATTTTACAAACTCACCACCTCTAATAGGAAGTCCATCCAAAACTCCAATCATTTCCTTCTTATCGGGTTCCAGACCACCCGATTCTGCCACTACAGCAGTTGCGGATAATGTATTAGATAAGACATTTTCATAATATTTAATTTCGGGAGAAATCTGACTGATGTCCTTTGATTTAACTTCAAACTTTCGTATATTACCCGACGATGCGGCTTCGTTATGTGCCATTATAGTTTATACATTGAAGATGAGATAATTTGTCTTGAGACCATACCATAACTATTTACCAAGGAACCATCACCCGACATTCCAGCAGAAGCACCACTTCTAGCTTTAACTCTAACTGGTGGCATTGAATTTCCTCCAGACCCCTGCATAATAATAAGTGATTGTCCAGATTTATTATATGATGGAGTCTGACTTATATCTTCAGTAATAGATTTATTTACTGAAGGATCTCCAATTACCTCAATAAATTCTAGCTTCCGCTTTGGTTTTTCTAGAGGTGTTGATGATCCTGGAGAACTTGAAGAAGATCCAGAATCTGATGCTGGTGAATCTGTTCCTGAAGGTGCTAGACCTGCACCTTTAAATTCAAAGTGTCCGCCATGACTTCCTGGATAATCATTAGCAATCCAACCATAGTTTCTACCATTTGCTCTAATCCAAGAATTAGAACCACCATGAATATCCATTGCAATTCCAGACATATGTAGTGATCTGCCAGCACCACCAACTGCTCTATTCTTTTCTGGACTTCTTTTACTACTTGAAACATCAGATGCTCTAACTTTTCCACCAGAATCTTTCATCATTTTGGCGAAAGCTTCTGCTGCTCCTTTACTGAATACCACTGGTCTTCCTTGCTCATCTTTAGCACCTTGAATTGTAAATCCAGGTCCAGTATCCCAAATACCTTTCGTTGGAATAATTCCATTTCCACCACCTCTACCACCTTTTCCAGCGGATGGATCACCAATAACCTCAATAAAGCTTTTAGCAAATTTTGGTTGTGAAGAACCTGGAGTTGAAGAACTAGATGCTATATCGGATGATGCTGATGAAGGATCTGGTTGAATAGATCCACCAAATGGAGATTCTTTATTATATCTTGATAATGGATTGAATCTAGAAAGAACATTGTTCTTTGGCATTCCATTATCTCTTGGATTAGTCGCCGCTTCCCAGTGTAGATGAGGACCACTGGATTTACCAGTGTTTCCTAAAGGACCTAAAATTGTTCCTTTCTTAACTTTCTGTCCAGCCTTGACAGATGCTTTTTTATCCATATGTCCATAAAAATGCCCAATCCCTTTATTATCAATCCAATTGACCCAGTTTCCATAACCACCATCATATCCTGTCGCTTCAACCACACCATCAGTAAATGCTTGCAGTGATTCTCCTCTAGTGCCAGCAATGTCAACACCCATATGCATACCAGGAGACAATGCAAAGTTTCGTAGTCCCATACTAGAAGTCACTGTATGATTTCCACCCATCGCTAAAAATGGAATTATGTGGCGATTTATTCCATTGCCACCACCTTTTTTGCCGTCATTGCCTGTAAGTTTTGACGCAATATCTCTTGGAATATTTCCACCCCCCTTAACCTTAGCAAGTGCAGATCTAATTTTTTCTGGGGTCATAGAACTTCTTTGACCTGGATAATAAAATTTACCCTGAGCGTTTGGTAATGATGCAAATTCTTGCGACAACCCCTGCATAAACCGCTCATCACTCATTTCACCCTTCAACCATCTTCTACCACCTCTATTGCCTTCTATATTAACCTTAGTAATAATTAGATCTTGGTTTTTTGGACTATAAAGATCTTTATCTGGATTCAACCCAGCCGCTTTTGCTCTACTAAGCAAATATTGTGGTAATTGTTGATACTTTCCAACAGCACCAGTTGCTATTCTGGCAACTTCGGCAATGGTCATTTTAGTAGCACCTTTTAAAGTAGTGCTAGGATACATTGCTTCATAATTTCCACCAGATTCTTTACCAGCAATCAAATCAAGGAGTGGACCCCATTGCCCTTCAGATACTCCACCACTAGGGGCAGAAGTACCATCACCACCACCACCTTCAGGTCCACCCTTCTTCTCTTCTTCTTGCTTTTTCTTTTCTTGTAGTGATTTAAATTGATTTTCTTGGGACTTAACACTGATGAATATTTTTCTTTTTGCCCAAGTTGTTAAATTCTTACTGAATTCACCAATAATTCTCTTGTTAAATCCAGGAACCGAAAATTCTTCGTTCTTCAACGCCATACCAATTGAAGAACCAATAGATTCCGCAATCGCATCAGTTCTTGACTTAGAAACTCTTTCACCCAAGCTAATATCCAAACCAAGTCTCATTGCCTCACCGACAAATGGTATTGCTCCATATGCTGATGATAGATTTGCAAATCTCTTTGCACTTTCTTCATCTTTAAGAATAGTACCTTTTGCTCTGTTTAGTGTCTGTTGTGATAGTGCTGCTGTTGTAGTTGTTTTTCTTTGGACTGCCGAATTTGATCTTGGAAGACTTCTGCTACTACCTCCTCTTACATTAATAGATCCACCAAATGCTCTTCTTTCAATTGGATTTTCTTTATCTGCTTCAGCAACTCTTCCTGTTAAATTCTCATATATTTTCTTTCCAGCCCATTCACCAATTCCAGCCCCAACAAATCCACCTACAGCAGCGCCGACAACGGGAATTGGAATTAAACCTTGACCTATTGCTCCACCAATTCCAGCACCTAATGATGCACCTATTGCGCCAACAATAGCGCGATCAAGTTTTTCTCCTAATGCTAAATCAATACCAATACCAATCAAAGCACCAATTACGGGAACTCTTTTAAAAATTTTGGAGAATGATTTAAGTCTTTTTATAATTTTAGCGGCCGCGGGAGATTTTAAAGCACTACTAGCGGCACCTACTGCTTTGCCTGCAAATTTAGCAGCACCTTTAGTGGTAGTTTTAACTCCTTGTTCTAATGCTTCACCACCAACTCTTTTAACTAAGGATGATAAAGGACCTTTAATTAAATTAAAGATTACTCCACCCGCTTTCTTAAATAGATTACCTGCGATTCTTCCTGCCTTTAAAAGTAATTTTCCAATTAATTTTGCAGGAGGACCAATAATTTTAGAAGTTAATTTTGCAATAAATTTAACTTGTTTAGGGAATACCGTCGTTAATGTGATAATTCCAAGTTTTAGTACATTCCAGGTATTGGTAAGTCCCTTTCCAATATCCTTGAACATTCCAATAATAATTGGTGCATTCTTTAAAAGAATATTAATTAAACTTCCTACTAAAACATTTAATAAGAAGTTTTTAATCATATCAAAGAGACCAACTTGGGGCGCAGTGATACCTAATTTTTTCTTCTTTTTAGTATCCTTTTTCTCAAGATCTTTTTCTTGCTCCTCAGATTTTTTCTTTCTTGCCTCTAGATATCTTTGACGATCTTCTTGTTTTTGATTTAGTAGTTTTTCAGTTGATATTTCTTTTACTTTTATAAAATCAACTTTGATTTCCTCTAACTCTTTTAGAATTTCTTCACGAATATTTGACTTAATAATTGCACCACCCTTTCCACCATCACCAGACTTTCTTTCTTCAGCAGTTTTAACTAAAGCGCCTTTAGATTGTTTTACTATTGCTGAAGATTTTTTTAAAATTAATCCACCACCTTTCTTGATTTTACTACCAGCATTTTTAGTCTTAGCAAGAAGTTTATTGGTGGATATTCTCTTTTTCTTGTCTTTTACTCTATCTTTAGTAATTTGAACAAGTGCTCCAGGAGCACCTCTGAGAGCAAGTGAACCAGCAGACCTAGCT
>Ga0078894_10000143_pt1 | contig 44147 bp, 51 predicted proteins | sample LauGreSu1BDMLBSD_2_FD_67506 | JGI IMG/M metagenome (GOLD analysis project Ga0078894, IMG submission 67506) | Freshwater lake microbial communities from Lake Michigan, USA - Su13.BD.MLB.SD (version 4) (version 4) | ecosystem: Environmental > Aquatic > Freshwater > Lake | place: Lake Michigan...
GATGTAGAGATTGCACATTACGCTGCCGTCTATGGACAGGATGGGCCAGTAAAAATCCAGCAAAATGTCAAAGGACGCTGGAAAAATGTCCCGTCACCCGAAGGTGACGGGAGCCAGCAACGTATTGCTGGCGGGGTGGAAGCAGAAGGATAACACCAAGTGAATATAATTGTTTGCGATTTCGAGACCTACTATGACCGGAGCTACTCGCTGTCCAAGGTGACAACGGAAGAATATATCCGTGATCCGGGCTTTGAGGTTATCGGCGTATCCGTAAAGCGTAACGACGAGCCTGCCGTGTGGTTCAGCGGCACCAAGATACAAACCAAGCGGTGGCTGGACCAGTTTGAATGGGACAACGCCATCGCTGTGGCGCACAACGCTGTGTTTGATATGGCTATCCTCAACTGGCACTTCGACATCCGACCCAAGCGGATTGCTGACACTCTGTCTATACTTCGCGCTATCGACGGACCTGATGCTGGTAACAGCTTAGCCAAAGCTGCTGAGCGTTACGGGCTGGGCATCAAAGGCGACGAAGTTATCAACGCACTGGGTAAGGGGCGTCTGGACTTCACGCCGGAAGAACTGGACCGTTACGGGCAATACTGCATCAACGACACCGAGCTTACCTACGACCTGTTCCAGAGGATTGCTGTGGGCTTCCCGCAAATAGAGTTCCGGTTAATTGACCTGACCATCCGGATGTTCACGGAGCCGATGCTAAGCTTAGACGAGGAAGTCCTCACAAATCACCTGTCTAATGTGAAGAGTTCCAAGGACGCCCTCATGGCCAAGCTCAACTACGACAAGGCCGACCTGATGAGTAACCCCAAGCTGGCCGAGTTGCTGATGTTTCATGGGGTTGTTCCGCCAACCAAGATCAGTCCGGCTACAGGCAAGGAGACCCATGCGTTCGCCAAGAACGACGAAGCCTTCAAGGCGCTGCTGGAGCATGAGAACCCACAGGTGCAAGCCATCGTCGCTGCACGGCTAGGCGTTAAGTCCACACTGGAAGAGACAAGGACAGAGCGGTTCATCAAGATAGCCGAGCGTGGCACGTTACCTGTGCCCCTGCGCTACTACGCTGCACATACTGGGCGATGGGGAGGGGATGATAAGGTCAACCTCCAGAACCTACCGCGCAAGTCACCGTTGAAGAAGGCAATCATACCACCCGACGGCTATGTGTTCATCGACTGTGACTCATCACAAATCGAAGCGCGCACCTTGGCGTGGCTGGCTGGGCAGAACGACCTCGTCGCTGCGTTCGATAAGGGTGAGGACGTATATAAGATCATGGCAAGTTCCATCTATGGTGTGGATGTTGATGAGGTGACAGACCCGCAGAGGTTCGTAGGAAAAACAACAATCTTAGGCGCAGGTTACGGCATGGGGCCAACCAAGTTCCAAGCGCAGTTAAAGACCTTCGGCGTCGATATGCCAGAGGATGAGTGCAAGCGTATTATCAAGGTGTATCGTGAGACCTACCCGATGATCCCCAAACTATGGCGGCAGGCAGGAGATGCGCTGGACGCTATGGCGAACAACCAGACAGCCCCAATAGGGTTGGACGGTGTGCTGGTAGTGTATGGCAAGGATGGCATCAAGCTACCCAATGGCTTGAGTATTAAATATCCCAACCTGCGCTGGAAGCCGATGATGGGGAGCCAGCACAACGAGATGGTCTACGACCAGAAGAAGGGCCGCGCAGTTATCCCGACACGGATATATGGCGGGAAGGCTGTTGAGAATATCTGCCAAGCACTGGCGCGTATCGTGATCGGTGAGCAGATGCTGATGGTCGCACGCAAACTGCGTGTGGTGATGACGGTGCATGATGCCGTGGGGTGCATCGCACCTGAAGCAGAAGCAGACAAGGCACGGGCCTATGTCGAGGACTGCATGCGGATAAGGCCGAAATGGGCAGTGGCACTGCCGTTAAACTGTGAGAGCAAGATGGGAGCAAGCTATGGAGGATAAGAAGAAAATCGTTCTGACGCAGAGTCAGATTAAGATATGCAAAATGCTGGCAACGGCAGGTCTGGACGAAGATCAAGCTAAGGCAGAAGCCGAAGGTATTCCGTTCGACTATGAAGCTGAGAAGGCCAAACGTGAGCATGAGTTTCTCATGTTTTACGTCGCTGAGATAGCGAAAGATCGTGACTGGGAAGAGACACGGGATAAGGCGTTTCATAGCGTTATCTCTACCTTAATAGGGTGTGACAGACTGTATAACTACGTCCGTGAACATGTGCCGGACTTGAAAGCGTTGCGTGAGCTAGACCCAGCAGAGGTTCTTAAGGTGCACGGCTATGGCAAGAAGACGGTAGAGGAATTGAAAACCCTACAAGAGCGTTTCACCAAGCATAGGAATATATTACCTCGGTTGAATAAGGCTATCCGATCTGAGCGCTATCTTCAGGAATTTACGAAAGAACATAACGACACAATCCGAACTTATAAGGCGTTACAACGCAACGCTAAGCACGATAAAAGCTTCCTAGACCAGACGTGGAAATATCATGTCGGATGATCCAGACTGGTGGCCTAAGCCGTGGATTTACGACGACTGGCTTCAAGAAAAGCTGCGCCGAGACAAAGAGTGGCAGAAAGAACACCGTGCGAGGGCGGCGCAGCGGCGCATGGAGCGGATTAATTCTGGGTTCAAAAGCCTAGCGCCCGCCGGACCGACACGTGATCCAGTGGTGCGAGAGGCACGGCTGGAGGAGTTTAAGGACAACCCGAAGCTACGCAAGTGGGCGGTATGGAAACAATACCGAGCCGGAGGGACCACGCTAAATAAGGTTGGTGAGGACTTCGGGGTTGGGACGGAGCGAACACGGCAGATGGTTCACAAATGTGAGCGGATACTACGCACCGCTTTGAACCGAGATAACCTTACCTTTCCAGTGATTGATGAGGTGCGAGAAGCAACGCTAGGTGTTGAGTTCGTGTTCCGTAACGACCTGACATTCAATGTGTTAGACGGCGATCAGAAAGGTTGGGAACGCCTTGAGCCTGCTATGCATGACAGCAGTATATATAGAGACCCTGTGCCTTGGTGGAAGCCGGAGTGGGGACTTCAAGATACCTCACCGGCTAAACCCAAACCCACATACACATATTACAAAACCATTATCGAGAAGGAGCAAAGTGATGGCGATTAACCCTACAAACGAAACGCTGATTACGGACTTGGAGTTGAGGGTGCGGACCGCCAACTGCTTTCGCAATATTAACTTGCAGGTTAATGGTCAGGACGCACCCCCTGCAAAGGTTAAAGATTTCCGGCATTTCACGGATGAAGAGCTACTGAAGTTTCCTTGGTTTAGCGCAAAGTCATTGGCCGAATGGAAAGAAATCCTGTGGCGCGTCGATAATCCAGAAGAAATCTATGTCGAAAAACCTGAGCCTTTCCCGATACCACGCAAAACCACCAAGGAAGATAAGTTTCATCCCGTGGTTAAGCTACTGCTCAGCCGGATGAGAAACCGACCAGATGAATTTTCTGGCACTAGGAATGACTACTACCACAATGAAAAAGGGCCGAGCGCGAGATGGGCTGATGTCGTGCATCAACTGCAAGAACACATGACACCAGATGAAAAGGCCGCATTGAACAAGGCTGTGCGCGAGATACGCATGATGAGAATACACCACGATGTTATGCAGGAGTTACTGAGATGAAGATTACTAACTATGGCACTAACTTTGCCGACTACGAGATCGACGAAAACTGCCATCTCTATAAGGTGGAGGTCTTCGACCGAGCAGAGGACGCTGAGCACGGAACCCATACCACGGTGGAAGGGGAGCTTGTTACCCAAGACAGGGACATGAGCGGCAACCCATCCAGCAGGCGGACAGGCGTAGCCCTGCACTTCTGGAGCGAGGTGAACGAAGCACCCGAAGATAAGTTCGTCATGTGCATATTCCAGCACAAGGGTGGCGAGTTCATCCAGTTCAAGACACTAACAGAATACGAAGGGAAGGCCGCATGAGCGAGTATCAATTCACCAAAGACTGGTTCAACTGGGCACCGGAAGTCTGGACGCAGCTTATCCCTATGCTGTCAGGTGAAGCAGGTAAGCGTACCTTTATCGAGATTGGCTCCTTTGAAGGCCGCAGCACCGTCTGGATTGCCGAGAACATGATGCAGGATGACGACTGGATTATCTGTATAGATACGTGGGAAGGTGGCGAGGAGCATGGTGCCGAGGATATGGGGGCTGTCGAGGCGCGGTTTGACCACAATACGGAGTTGTTTAGTGCCAAACACGGTCACGAGCGAGTTATTAACAAGAACAAAGGCAAGTCAACACATTGGCTAGCTTATGAGATGTACGAACAAAAAACCCAAGCGGACTTCATCTACATCGACGGCAGCCACATTGCCAAGGATGTGCTGACTGACGCCTGTATGGCTTGGCCGTTGCTCAAGCCCAAGGGGATGATGGTGTTTGACGATTACATGTGGGGCAATCCACGTGACATCCTGCACCGCCCCAAACCCGCCATCGACGCCTTCTGCAACCTGTTTGCGGAAGAGGCAGAGATTGTCCACGTTGGATACCAACTAGTAGTACGCAAGAAGGGAGAGTAGAAATGGATTACGTAACAGCAGTAGCAGTGTTTGTGTTGGTTTTTGCCAGCTACATGGTGGGGCGGTTCAGTGCCAGCAGTGATACTAGTACCATCAAACGTGAGAACGAGCGGCTCAACGCCGAACTAAGGGTGCTAACAAAGCGCGACTCCAAGGGTCGCTTCACAGGGGGTAAGTAGTGCCAATAGTAAAACGGACTAGCCGCGTGTGGACACCTGAAATGGACGCAGAGTTGTTGGAGTATTACAAGCACGGCCTAAGGGCAGCGTACATAGCGGAACGGATGGGGCTTACGATAGCTTCGGTCGAAGGCCGCTACAGGAAACTAAAAAAGAAAGCAGAAGAAAATGACGGATGAAATTAAAGTGCCGACCAAGCGACCATCGCTGATGATAGCCACCCCCATGTACGGTGGTATGTGCACGGGGTCCTATGTGCAGGGCTTACTGATGACCATGGCCAAGATGCGGGAAATCGGCGTCAACGTGGCGTGGTGTCAGATAATGAACGAGAGCCTTATCACCCGTGCACGTAACGAGCTAGCTCGTGTGTTTCTGGCTAGTGACCATGACTACCTCATGTTCATCGACGCTGACATCGGCTTCGATAGCGAGGCTGTCGCGCAGCTTATGCTGGCCGACAAAGACATCACCTGCGGTATCTACCCCAAGAAGGAAGTGAACTGGGATAGCGTGGAACGTGCGGCACTGGCTGGCAAGGACGACCTAGCAGCGCATGCCGGAGCCTTCGTCTTCAACATGGTTGGCGGAGAGCATCAAGAAACAGATGAGACGGGTTGCATCGAAGTCCGCCACGGTGGCACTGGCTTCATGCTCATCAAGCGCGGGGTGTTCGAGCATCTTATCCCCCACGTTCCAACCTATCGCGTATCATCATTCACAGACCCAGCGACTGGTGAATACGCCAAGCCTTTGACCCATGAGTTCTTCGCTACGTCTATCGACGAGAGCGGGGCGCTGTTGTCAGAGGATTACCACTTTTGCGAACTGTTTCGCAAACACGGGGGTAAAATCTACGCCCACCCGTTTATCCGGCTGACCCACACAGGCACCTATGTGTTTGATGGGGACATCCTCAAAAGCGGCGGCAATCTTAAATAAGGAGCAAACGACATGAAGAAGAACAAAGCAGCAGGGATTATGAAACTGTTGAAGCAGGGCTATGCCGCTAGGGAAATCAAAGACCGTATGGCAGTGAGCGAAAGCTACATCTATGCGGTTAAGAAGCAGATGGCGGCACTCGCAGCCTTGCAGGGTAAGGGTAAGGAGCGGGTAGTAGGCACAGCGGAACGTAAGGTTCCCGGCGGTCCCGCTACGATGATACGACCTACTACGGAGGACAGGGTTAATAGAATCCTCGATGAACGCGGAAGTCGGTACGGTAACTTCCTCGACCATGCCACAATCACCTATAAACTCAAAGAAGTGGCGCGTAACTTCGCTGAAGAGAAGGGCAAGACGTTCGCCGTGGACCAATGCGAAGCGATGGATATGATTTTCCATAAGATTGGGCGCATCTTAAATGGTGACCCGAACTACGCTGATAGCTGGATTGATATTGCTGGCTATGCTAAGCTGGTAGCTGATCGCCTAGAAGGAAAAGTCCGATAACATGACAGCTTGGTCGTACAGCAGTATCAAAACATTCGAGCAATGCCCGAAGAAGTATTTCCACCTCAAGATAGCTAAGGACGTCAAGGACGAACCCGGCGAGGCGGCTGAATACGGTACTGCTGTACACCTAGCGGCTGAAGAGTTCATTCGAGATGGCAAGCCCATCCCTGAGAAGTTTGCCTTCATGCGCCCCATCGTGGAACCGCTGGCTGCTAAGCAAGGGGAGAAGCACACCGAGTTACGGCTAGGTGTAGCCAAGACGGATACTGGCTTTGCCCCTACGACATTCTTCGCCAAGGATGTCTGGTATCGGGGCATCGTGGACTTGCTGATTGTCGATGGAACCAAGGGCTGGATGATCGACTACAAGACTGGCAAGAACGCGAAGTATGCGGACATGAAGCAGCTTGACCTGATGGCAGGTGCGCTCTTTATTAAGCACCCTGAGTTGGAAACCATCAAGTCAGCACTAGCCTACGTGGTCAGTCAAGAGTTCCCGAAGAAGACCCACAAGCGGGAGCACCTCGATAAATATATGTCCGTGTTCGACGATCAGCTTTATAACCTCGACGCCGCTATGGAGAATGGTGTATTCAACCCCAAATCAGGGCCGCTTTGCGGATGGTGCCCCGTCACCTCCTGCGAACATTGGAAACCACGGAGGAAGTGATGGCTAGGGATTACCGCAAAGAATACGATACATACCAAGGTACCGCACAGCAGAAGAAGAACCGCGCTGTACGCAACGCAGCCCGTGCCAAGATGGCGAAGGCGGGTAAAGCCAAGAAGGGTGACGGCAAGGATGTCGGCCACGTCGTGGCGCTCGACAAGGGCGGTAGCAACAAGACTGGCCTACGCATGGTCAGCAAGTCAGCCAACCGATCCTTCGACCGAGACGCCAAGAAGAACCTGATTTCGGAAACAAGTCCACGAGAACGCAAAAAGAAATAAGCGTACCAAGGAGCAAGCTGGTGCAAATCGTTGAAAACAAAGCGTTACTCATTAACGCACAAGACCCGTGCCTCATTACAGACAACATCCACAAGAGCGCAGAAGTAGCCGAAGGCGTGGTTGTCAAATGGGGACATAATGAAACGGAAATCCTAGCGCAGCTTGGCTTCGCAGATACCCCCTCGCCTATGCTCAAGTCCTACCAGTGGACGGGTAAGTTCGAGCCGTTCAAGCACCAGAAGACCACGGCGTCATTCCTATCTATCCGCAAGCGGGCGTTCTGCTTCAACGAGCAGGGCACAGGCAAGACAGCCAGCGTGATTTGGGCAGCCGACTACCTCATGAAGAAGGGCTTGGTGAAGCGCGTGCTGGTACTATGCCCCCTGTCGATCATGAAGTCGGCGTGGCAGCAGGACCTGTTCAAGTTTGCTATGCACCGTTCGTGTAGCGTAGCGCATGGTGCAGCCAAGCAGCGGGAGAAGATCATTAACTCTGGGGCTGACTTCGTCATCCTTAACTTTGATGGGCTGGCTGTGGTCAAGGACACAATCGCCAAGGGTGGTTTCGACCTTATCGTGATTGACGAGGCCAACGCCTACAAGAACCCAACGACCAACCGCTGGAAGATATTGAACCGCTTGGTGCGCGACACCGACCCACGCCTGTGGATGTTGACTGGTACGCCAGCGGCGCAGTCTCCGGTGGATGCCTATGGTCTGGCCCGTATGATGGACCTGCCGGGATGTCCCAAATATTATGGCGTCTTCCGTGACAGCGTGATGCGCAAGGTGACCCAGTTTAAGTGGACGCCGAAGAGCAACGCGCAGGCAATCGTCCATAAGGTGTTGCAGCCAGCCATCCGGTTCGAGAAGAAGGATTGCTTGGACCTACCGTCCGTAACGCACATCGAGCGCGAAGCGCCCCTCACCCCGCAGCAGCGCAAATATTATAACGAGCTTAAGAACCAGTTGCTGTTCGAAGCCAGTGGCGAGGAGGTCAGCGCGGTCAACGCTGCGACCAAACTTAACAAGCTGCTCCAGATTAGCGGAGGTGCAGTCTATACGGATAATGGTGAGGTACTTGAGTTCGACGTATCCAACCGCCTGAACGTGGTGTTGGAAGTCATCGAGGAAGCCAGCCATAAGGTGCTGGTCTTCATACCGTTCACCCACACCATCGAGCTTCTGCGCGCCCGTCTGGAGAAAGAAGGCATCACGTGCGATGTCATCAACGGCAAGGTACCAGTCAACAAGCGCAGCGATATCGTCGATAAGTTCCAGCGTGAGCCAAACCCACGCGTCCTACTCATTCAGCCCAAGGCAGCAAGCCACGGCCTGACCCTGACGGCAGCCGACACCATCATCTGGTACGCACCCACAACGAGCGTGGAAACCTATCTACAGGCAAATGCCCGTATCGACCGTGCGGGGCAGAAGAACGCCATGACCGTGGTGCACATCAAGGGCAGCCCTGTAGAAGAGAAGCTTTACAGCATGTTGCAGGGCAACATCGACAACCACCAGAAAATTATCGACTTATACAAACAAGAACTTGACACTGTATAGTCACCCTCGTAAGCAGGGGGAATAACGAAGGAGCAAACCATGACTGATAAGATACCCGTAGAGAAGCTCGTTGCTGCGTACCGCAAAATCCGTGCGGCCATCGCAGAGGAGGAAGAAGCATTCGAAGCTAAGGTCGCTGGCCTTAAGGAAAATCTGGAGCTTGTATCCAAGGAGCTTCTGGACTTCTGCAACGACCAGAACATTGACAGCATTCGCACACCTGCTGGCACCCTATCAAGGCGCGTTCAGTCCCGATACTGGACGACTGACTGGGAGCAGATGTACAAGTTTATTGAAGAGCATAACGTGCCGTTTCTACTTGAGAAGCGCCTGCACAATGGTAACGTGAAGCAGTTTTTGGAGGAGAATCCGGACGTCCTCCCGGTCGGTCTACAGGTCGATAACAAGTATGTAGTCCACGTCCGCAAACCGACAGAGAAGTAAGGAGCAAACTATGACCAAGGAGAAACCAAATGAATGAGATAACTATTTTTGACCAGCCCACTGAGGGCGGCTTCGTTCGGCGTGAGTCGGGCCGCTTGGACCGCATGGGTGGTAGCGGCATCACATCGCGCCGTATCAAGATCAGCAACGGACGCGTCTTCAAGCGCGTCGTGAATGGCGAAGAGATTGGTAAGGCTGTTGACAAGCAGCTTGATGTCATCATCGTCGATTGGCTGCTTGAGCCATCACGCAAGTTCTATGCTGGTGCTTATGATAAGAACGCCAAGGCAACGCTACCTGACTGCTGGTCGAACGACGGTATTAAACCGGAAGCATCAGCCAAGGCTCCGCAGGCTAAGACCTGCATGGAATGCCCCAAGAACGTGAAGGGTTCCGGTTCCAACGGTCAGGGTAAAGCTTGCCGCTATGAGCGTCGTCTGGCTGTCCTCGTTGCTGGTGATCCATCGGGCGATGTCTACCAGATCACGGTCCCCGGCGGGTCTTTGTTTAGTAACAACAACGGCAATCTTTATGGGTTCGAGGGTTATAAGAAATTCCTTCTGGCCAATAACGCAGCACCCGATACAGTCATAACGAGCCTTATCTATGACCCTGAAACCGACACTGCCAAGCTGTGGTTCAAGGCAGCGAGCTTTTTGAACGCGCAGCAAGCTGCTGCTGTGGATGTTGCGCAGAAGGACCCTACCACAGACCGCTTACTCAAGCTGACGGCTGCGGCTGTGGATGGGGCCAAGGCTATTGCTGCTGCTGTTGCTGAACCTGTGGCTGCCATCGCACCGCCCACTGCGTCGGTTAACCCCTTCGGTGACGACGACGATGAGGACGAAGTTCCCGTTAAGCGCGCTGCCAAGAAGGAAACCCCCGCTGCTCCCAAGGCTGAACTGAATGAAGTTCTTGGTGACTGGCTCGATGAGGATGAGGATTAAGCCATGCAAGGTTACACCATCCGTGTAGCCGAGGCGACTAATAACGCTGACGGTAGCCTCGTGGGAGTCCAGCTTGGACGCTTGTGTATCAAGCACGACATCTCGGTGTCGCAAGTGGCTCGTGACCTCGGGGTTACCCGTCAGACGATTTATAGTTGGTTTAGTGGAAGGTCCGAGCCGCAGGCGTATTACGCTACGTCTGTGCGCCGGATGCTCGAAGAGCTTACACAAGCCAACACCTGACCCTCGGTACAATTATAAATTATTAGCGAGCGCTGCTCGCAACGGAGAAGATTTCGATGGAGAACGTAGACCTCCTAGACTTTGTACAGCCAGCCACTGGTTGGTTCGCTGTACTTGGTATTAAGGGGCCACGTGACGTCCGACAGGAGCTAGTTTCCACACGAAGGGAAGTTGACGAACTGGTAGAGCGATATGTCGCAGAAGGCCGCAATGTCTTCTTCGGTGTAGCCAAGTACGCAACGGGGGATAACCGCACCAAGGAAAACGTCAGAGCGCTTAAGGCTTTCTGGCTGGATATTGATTGTGGGGAAGCCAAGGCACAGGTCAATCCGGAGACGGGTAGGCCGGATGGGTATATCAATCAGGCCGCTGGTTTGCAGGCACTTAAAGAGTTTTGTGCTGTCGTTGGGCTACCAAAGCCCACGCTGGTCAACTCAGGTGGTGGGCTGCATGTTTACTGGCCGCTGGAAGAAGAGATCACGCGGGCCGAATGGGAGCCTGTAGCTGAACGATTCAAGGATATATGCCGTACCCAGAACTTCTATGTGGACGACAAGGTGTTTGAGGTAGCGCGTATCTTGCGCATACCGGGCACTTATAACTTCAAGGAGGAAACGCCACGGCCCGTAAGCATAATAGCGGCTGGCAAGCCAACAACGCTGGATGATTTCCGGCGCATACTCGGCGTGGTGGATAAGCCCAAGCGGTCTATCTTCGACGACAACTATGAGGCCAGTCCTCGCGAACTCGCGATGTACAACGGCATTGGCTACAGCTTTAAACGTATCATGCAGCGCACGGCCAAGGGGGACGGGTGCAACCAGCTTCTCCACGCCTATAAGAACCGATCCACGATTGGCTATTACGAGTGGTTCTATGCGCTGTCCGTGGCTGCGATGTGCGAGGATGCTGACAAGGCTGTCCACATGATGTCGGATGGTTATCCAGACTATGACCCAGATACGGTTGAGAGCAAGGTAGCTACCATCCGGAAGGCGACTAGCTGTGCCAAGTTCAAGAGCGTCAACCCAGAGCTATGCGAGGGCTGCCCACACTTTGGTAAGATCATGGGGCCAAAGGACTTAGGTAGGCAGATCAAGGAAGCCACGAACGACATAGTCGAGGTGGAAACCGAGGAGGGCGAAGTAGAAGCCTTCACCGTGCCGAAATATCCCAAGCCTTATTACAGGGGCGACGGAGGCGGTATCTGGTGGGAGCCGAGCAAGAAGGCCGAAGACGATGAGGCTATGCCAGTACAGGTCTATGAGTACGACCTCTATCCGGTGAAGATCATGGATGATAGTATAGATGGCAACGTCGTGCTGTTTCGTTTGCACCTTCCCCATAACAACACGAAGGAATTTATTTCCCCGCTCAAGCACGTGCTTGACCCAACGGAACTACGTAAGGTGCTCAGTTCTAAGGGCGTCATCAGCACTGGTAAAAAGCAGGCACACCTGTTGGAGTTCACGGCACTTATGCTCAAAGACCTCCAGATCAAATATAAGGAGCAAATCATGCGTCAGCAGTTCGGCTGGGCCGACAACAGCAGTAAATTCATCATCGGCAGCCAAGAGATCAGCGTCGATGGGATTGCCTATTCACCACCATCCAAGACCACGAGACCGCTTGCCAAATTCATGGGGCCAGTTGGCTCGTTCGAACGCTGGAAGGAAATCTGGGCGCTATATAACACACCGGGCCTCGAACCTCATGCCTTTGCCGCGCTCAGTGCCTTTGGGTCACCGCTGCTCAGGTTCCTCGAACAGACAGGGGCGGTTATCAACCTGTTCAATGCTCGTTCCGGTACTGGTAAATCCACGATCCTTAATATGGTGAACAGCGTCTATGGGCATCCCAAGGAACTGCGCTTGAAGCAGAATGACACGCTCAATGGGCGCTTGCAGTGGGTCGGTATACTTAACAACATCCCGCCGACGATGGACGAACTGACCAACATGGGTCCGCTGGAATATTCGGATTTCCTCTACGCCCTGTCGAACGGTAAGGGTAAGGAGCGCATGCAGGCTGGTACCAACGAGCTTCGTGAGAACAATACCACATGGCAGAGCATCACGGTGGCTACATCCAACGCTTCGTTTGCGGAGAAGCTCTCGGTCATCAAGAACAACCCAGAAGGCGAACTCATGCGCCTGATTGAGTACCCCATCAATAAGGTCGAGGCGCTTAACACGGCTGGGGCCAAGCAGATGTTCGACCGTGACCTGTTTCACAACTATGGCCATGCTGGGGTGCATTTCACGCGGTATGTGCTTGAGAATATGGAGCGCGTCCAGCGCAGGTGTAACAACCTGCAAGAGAAAATCGACAGGGAACTTCAGCTTGAGCCGAAGGAACGCTTCTGGTCTGCAACGACAGCAGCCAACATCGCAGGCGGTCTTGTGGCTAACGAGTGTGGGATCATGGACTGGGATATGGACCGCGTCTACTTGTATGCGTGTGGCTTGATTGACGACCTACGTAAGAACGGCGTGACCCCAGTGGACAACGTGCGTCAGACGGTGGCTGACTATCTGTACCGCAACATCCAGAACATTCTCGTGGTCAACGGGGAAGTGGACCGTCGGACCAATATGCAGGCCGCACCGTTGCGCGAACCGAAGGGTGAGTTGCTGATTCGCATCGAGCCGGACACCAAGCGCATGTTCATCATCGCCAAGTCGTTCAAGGACTACTGCGTCAAGTTCCAGCTTAACTACAACGAAACCGTCAAGAAGCTGGAGACGGAGGGGCGCATCATCGAGAAGAAACCCATCCGGCTGTCCAAGGGGACGGCGATTAGCGGGGAACCAATCCATTGCCTGTGGTTCAAGATTGACGACGATTTCGTAGATACCACGCAGTACGAAGAGGCTGGAAAGGTCGATGCTGATTGAGGGCGTAACCTATGAAATTAACTGGCGGGGGTTCAAAAAAGGGACCTCCGTCTTCTTCCCGTGCTTGGATTCAGATCGCGCCAAAGCACAACTAATGGTGGTCACCGAGCGCCTGAGAGTCAAGGTATTGACGAAAGAGGTCATCGAAGAGGGAATTAGGGGTTTACGCGTCTGGCGGATGTGAGTATATAGCCCGGGACAGTTTGCTCCTGTCGCTTGATCTGAGACCCCGCTGGCCCTCCCGGCGGGGTCTTTTTATTGTTCCTTCTTCACCCCGTTATAGACCGAGTTGAACGCTGCGTAGTACTCGTTCTTCTGGCCACGGTAGTAATCCAGCACTGCTTTCTCTTCCTCATCCGTCTTGGCCAAAGCCATGGATGCCTTCTGCTCTTTATTGATTCGGTCAAGATTGGCTTCAACAGCCTTGTATGCGTCCATGATGCGCGGGTCGGTATCCATGTAAAACTCAGCGCCTTGGGCCATCTGCTGCTCTGGCGTTAGCTTGCTGAGACGGTTCATAATCTGCCGGACAGTACTGGAGTTCTCATAATATTTGGTTTGTGGCGCGTACTCAGACCCTGTACCCACGAAGCTCTTGATGCCGGGGATGTCAGCCATACCCTCGGCTTCTTTGATACCAACCATCTGCTTGGCAAGCTGGTAAGGCCCACCGAAATAGCTCTCGATAAAGTGGCGATACACCTCAGGCTGGAAGTCCATACCCCCGCTGACTGCTGCGGAGCCGCCAGTTACTGAGTTAAGCGTCTTAGCCAAGCCCTTCCAGAAGTCCCCTGTGGTTTCACGCCCAAGCTCAGAGCGCGGTGCGCTGTCAAACGTACGCTCCTTGTAGATGGGCGACCCGAAGAAGTTCCGGTTGATGATGTTTTCCATGAAGGGCTTACCAACCAGCGGCGTCATCGCAATCCCAACGGACTGGACATCTGTGCCGGGGATACGCGTGGGCAGCATAAGGCTGGTAAAGCCGGACACAAGCCCTGTGGTTGCTTCAGAAGGCGCTATGGCCCCAGCCATCACGTCGCCAATCTTGTTACCAACGAACTTGAAATAGCCCAGCATCGGGTCAATCGGTATCTTGGTGTAGTCATCCGGACCGTCACCGTAGTATATGATGAAGCGGCTTGCGCGCAGGCCCGCACCAAGGTCTTGGTCGAGATGGTCCTCTTGCCCGTCATCATCGGCATCACCGGCCTGCATCGCGTTCCAGATTGACTCCATCACACCGACAGCAATCATCCCACCGAACACCTTAGTAAGTGCTCTGGGGTTCGAAGCGATACGCAAGGTTTTACGGGTACTCTCAACGCCAGCGCCGAAGAACGGGAAGATGAGGTCGAGGCCGCGTGCCATTTCACCACGACGCGTAAGGTTCAGTGAAGAGTCCAGAGCGAGGCGCGCTGCATCCGCAGGCTCGATGCCGTAATGTGTAGCCGCCCGGTAGGTTGCAAAACGTGCGTTAAGGTCCATGACATCAGCCAGACCGTCCACCCACTGGTTCAACCCTTCCCAGAGTTTAGCCGGACGCTCCTTGGCGGGCAGGTTCTCTAGCCCTTTCATAGCCCGGATAGCACGTGAGGCCACACTGGCGCTCTCCTCGACATTCAAGAAGCGCGTTTGGAGCGGTGCACCACCAGCGTCAATCATCTCCTGCAACTGCTTGCTCGTTGCGTCATCAAGCGGGGCTTTACCAAACACATAGCGGCCAATGGCAGAACCTGTGCCGGAGAATGGCAGGCTGTACAGGAACGTTCGAGCCGCCAGATTTTTACCAAAAGCAGGACTACCCTTGAGGTTCTGGTTGGCCATAGCCGTTGCAATCGCAGCCGACGTATCGCGGAACGGAGCCACAAACATCAGATACAAGGGGTTCTTGTACGTCAGCATCCCCTTCATGAAGTTGTTAATGATGGCGAGCGTTTTGAGCGCACCTTTCATCTGCTCCGGACGCATATTGGCAAACATACGCTTGAGGTCTGCGCCTGCACCCTGCTCCGCAAACTCAACGTAGTAATTGGCCCCATTGTCTTTGATGAGCGTATAAGTACCGGGCGGGCTGTTCCGGTACGCCTTCTCCATGTCGATGGCTTCCCAGCGCCCACCGGGCGTGTCGTTGCTCACCATCACCCGCTTGGGGTTGGTTTTGGTGTAGACGTTGAGGATACCCTCAAAAATGCTGGGGTCTTTTTTCCATGCGCGAATAATCGGGCGCATGGCTTGGTTCTCGACGTTGCTACGTACCGTCGCTTCTGCATCTTGGAACAGATTAAAGAGCGGGTGGAACGGCATCGAGCCACGACCAAAGGCTTGGCGGATTTCATTCACAGTCCCACCGGGGGCCGCAGCGCGCAACGCACGCATAGCCTCTGCTTGGCGGCTCTCGATCTCGGTATCGCCCTCTAGGTCTGATGTGAGCATATCGCCATCCTTGGCGAAACCCTTGAGTGGCATGTAATACTTCTGCTTGGCACGCATGGCATCAGCCTGCGCCTGTGACATTTTCCCAGCCTTGACGCGTTCAGCCAACGTGAAATCCACAAGGGCATCAGCCTTACGTGCGACTTGGTTGAGCTTGGCGAGCTTACCTTCTTCCTTGAACTTGGCGAGAATTTCGCTGGCCTGCGCCGTTGTGAGACCTGAGCCGCCTTCAGGGAAGTTTTCAGGGTTGGTTTCAGCCACATCCCGGTTGCGATCCGGAGCGCTGCGTGCCCATAGGTAAAGACCCAAGTCGCCGAGATCGACGCCAAGTTTGCCTGTCATCTCGATGATCGGGTCGAAGAAGTCCCGCTGGAGGTTACGCGATTTACCAGCCTGTTGGGTTTGCAGTGTTTCTAACTTAGCCGCAGTCTGAAACTCTTCGGGAAGCGTCTCATAACCAAGGCTGGACTGCATCCAAGTGTCAAGCGCCTTGGAACCTTCGAAGCTATCAGCAAGCTTCCGCCGCGTTCTAGCCAACCAATTAGGGACGAGGTTGAGGGGAGTCCTCTGCGGCTCAAGCGTAGGCTCTGGGGTAGGTTCCGGTGTTAGTGGACTCGGCTCCGCATCTGGGCCGACCGTAGGAGGAACAGGAGGTACCCCACCGACTCCCACTGCTTCCGGTCCAACTCCGCTAACCCCGCTGGGAGCGGCACCGACAACTTCGGGTCCTCCACTAGGCGGAACGCTAACTCCAACTCCTTCGTCGATAGATGTTGTAGGTCTTCCAGTTCCTGCATCTGGGGTCTCCTGCTGGGTACGCCGATTAAATTCTGCTTCGATCTCTGGGGCGTTGTTGGCAGCATATTGCTGCATCTCTAGGTCAGCCGTGGATGTACCCCGACCTTCACCCGCCATGTAGCGATCAACGTATGACTGAGGTGTAAATTCAGGTGTAGTCAATTCAGGCGCGGCTGAAACATTAACTTCGGGTACGGCTGCGGCTTCAAGGACCTCAACACCATTCTTTGCCAATGTCGCCCGTGCCACCGTTACAGGATCAAAGGTCTCGCCCCGCGCTGCTTGCTGTGCGATCTGGGTGGAAATCTGGTTGTATACCTTCTTAGATATGCTCGTCGCCTCAATACCCGGCAGCGACTCCACAATGGACGTAGCTACATCCAGCGCTGCTGCTTTGCGCGCTTCCATGTTGGGTGCTTCGTACACGGAAGTAAGGTCTGGGGCGGCTGCTACCGGTGCTACTTCTGCAACCGGTGTTACTTCTTCAACCGGTGCCACTTCATCCAGCATCTGGCGGGCTTGCACCAAGGCACCCGTATAAGGCTCCGCAATATCCGGAGTATATTTAGTTCCCGCCGCAATATCATCTTCACGCGCAGCGATAAACGAGCGCGCAGCCTCAACATCTTCTGGGCGTCCAGTGGCGAGAGCGTTGGATACCGTCCGGCTAAGCGCATCTACAGCGGCATTTGCTCCACGAGATAGCTCAGGACCAGCGGCTTCGGCCAGTGTGGCTCGTACAGCTTCTGGTTTTACACCCGTCGTAGGGAGAATTTCTGGGAGTGTTGCTTCTCCCTCAGCCTCAGCTTCTGCGTCAGCTTGGGCAGCTTTTGCCTCCGCCCTTTCACTACGTGTAGATAGCGCACCCGAGACACCACCGAAACCACCACCCAATAAGAGCGCGCCAAGGGCCGCTTGACCGTATTCACTTTGGGCTTCGTCATCTGCCAAAGACAGACCTGCCTGCCAGCGCTCAAGACCTTGTTGTGCAATTTCCTGTGGTACTTCGAAGGCGATACCCTTACCAACGCCGGTAGCGATACCCTTGGTGAACTTAATCGTACCATTTGCCGCTGCGTCAGCCAGAACTTCTCCAGCCTCCTGCGCAGCCTTACCGCCAGCTTGACCCAGCAATGGCTTCATGAATGGGAAGGCTTTAGCAATACCTGTGAAGACTTTACCTCCAGCCACATCAAGCGCGGTCTGTCCGGTAGCTGCCAAGATAGCTTTACCTACCGAAGTATCCTCAGGCTTCTTACCTGCGGCTATGGCCGCTTCCTGCTCCTGCGCCTGACGCAGAAGGTTCTGAGACGTATACTGGGCACCCGAAACTGTGCTCGCAGCGGCAAGACCGCCAATAGGAGTAGATACGAACGAAGCACCGACACCTGCGGCAACAGGAGCCGCAAGCTGGCCGATTGAGCCGCCGAGCAACTGCTTAAATGCTTCCCAGTTCTCACCCTCACCAAAACCTACTTGGCGAAACTTAGACTCGCCAGCCTTGATAAGCGCACGACGGTTCTTCTCGCTCGGATCAGCGGCAAAGGCCGCAGCTTCGTCAGTAATCCCAAGGGTTTGGGCACCCTCCATCAAGGAGCCAAAGAAACCAGCGGCTTCCTTTTGGGGGCGAAGCCCTTCTGGTAGCATATCGGCAGGTACGGCTTTAGGGGCGGCTGGAGCCGCCCGGAGACCTTGGGGAAGGAGATTGGCTGGTACGGGAGTGGGCATGGATACCTTCCTAGCTTAAGGGTAGACCCACTGACCACCCTGAAATACAATCGTACGACCTTTTGTGTCCTTGGCTGTTTGGCCTTCGGAGAAACCGCTCGCACCCTGACGTCCCGCTTCCACGATTGCCTTCGGGTCTACCGTATTGGTCGTAGAAGAAGGATTTCTTGCTGCGTATACCCGCTTAGCCGCTTCATGTTGTGGCGAACCCGGAGGATACACCAACAAGTATCGTGTGACCGTATCGTTGATGTCTTCAGGTTTGGTGAGGTTAGCTTGGCGAATTTGTTCGTTGAGGTTTTTCTCAGCCACAGCAACTTGGCGTTCATCGAGTTCCAGCTTTTTAGTAAACTGTTGCTGCGACATATTTGTCTTGGCCGCTTCGGTAGCCATGTTCCAGAGTGGAATAGCTTCCTTGCGATCCTTAGCACCCAGTTCAACCATAAGCTCAAGCCCACGATCCTTAAGCGCCTTGCGTTCTTTCTTGTCCGCAGAAGCACCGGGAAGCGCAGCGGCGGCAGCCTCACCCACTGCTTGAAGCAGCGAAGGTGACTTGGAACTTGCCATGTTAAACCCAATGGCCGCCAGCGTCTCCCACAGGGATTCCTTGCGTAGCTTGTTCTGATATTCGTCCGAAGTCAGTTCTTCAGCACGAGCCGCCAACTTAGCACGCGATGCTCGTTCTTCCTCAGAAGGGCCAAAGCGCTGTTGCAGCCTACCAAATATATCTTCGACGGATGCGACCTGCCCCTCAACGGTATTGATATCGCGCTGGGGTGCTATGGAGGGAGCGTCACTGGGACGTGCACCTGCGCGCACTTTTTCACCCAGCTTAGGTCCGGGTTCGATATGAACGCTGTTACCCTTAGAAGGCAATACGTCGTAGTCGGCACCGAATACGCTCTTCAACTGCGATATGAACTGGGGTTTGCTCATGCCGGGAGGGACGCTAACGTCACGTGCAGCGTCGATAAGATGGTAACTGCCAGCTACGCCCCCTACCTCTGCGTTCCTAGCAGGAGTACGGGCACGGCCTGCTATCTGGATATTAGGGTCTAGTCTGCGAACCGTCTGCTCAATGAAATCACCGAACCCACCGCTAGCGGAACCACCATTAGCAAACGCCACAAGGCCACCACCTGCGTAGCCGTCGTTAAACCCACCGTTGCGACTTTCGTCGAACATATCGTCAGGAAGCGGGAGGTCAGAAAGTCCACTGCCAGCCATATACGGGGGAACCATACCGCCCATAGCCATGCCCATTGGTGCTTCTTCAGTAGGCATTTCTTCCATAGGCATTTCAGGGGCAGGCATCTGCTCGGCCATCATGGCAGCTTCTGGTGTAGCGCCGAGACCCGCTGGAGCAGGAGCGGGAGGCTGCATACCTCCCTGTGGTATAGCACCCATACCCGGCGCGACAGGGGCCGGAGGAGCAAATACTTGTTGGGCTACCGTCTGTTGTGGAGCTTGTTCCGTTTGCGCAGCCGACCGCATACGGTCGATAAACATACCCGCCATCGTGCCAGCCGTAGGGTCAACGATCCCCATCTGCATGGCTTCAGCAATCTTCTGCTTGTTACCACCGTAATCCTTGGCAATCTGCTCAGGGGACTGGAGGTTATAAGGTTTGGTCTCCATTAGTTATCAACCCCCTTTGTACATATTATAAAGGCTGGCAGCGCCAAGACCCGCACCAAGAAGCTGCTGCCCAATACCCGGCTGCTGAGCGTAAGTCGAGGTCGTCGAGTTTGGTGCGACTGGAACGCCACGTAGCAAGCTGCTATACTGCTGCAACTGCTCCATCGGATAGTCGCGCTGACGTAAGAAATCTTGGTACGCCATGTCGAGGTACTGCTGTTGGAGCGCCTGCTGTTGCGCCGCAGTCTGGGTCTGTTGACCAAACCGTGCAAGGTCGGCCTGTGAACGAGCACTGCCGATGTTGGTGAGGGTCTGACCCATTTGACCCGCCTGTCCAAGCCCTGCGAGGCGTTGACCCGCCCCGAATTGACGCGACTGCTCCGCCATGCGCTGACGCTCAAGGTCCGCCTGCTGGTTAGATTGAAGTGCAGCGAGGCCCGTTTGGGCACCCAGACGCTGAGTATCCAGTGCGGCGCTAAGATTCTGCTGGCCCGTCGTAAGCTGCGCCTGCTGGTTGGCCAATGCTGCGCGCATCGCCTGTTCGGCGTTAAGCCCCTGTGTCTGAAGCTGGGCTGCCAAGTTCTGGACATTTGCCTGCGAAGCAGAGTCGAGGTTAGCAAGAGCGGATTGCAACCCTGTCTGGGTGCTAAGCTGCTGAGCCTGCATCTGGGCTTGCTGATTTGCCTGAAGCCGCGTGACGTCCACACCCTGATTGGCCAGTGCTGCGCGCAACGCGTTGTCTGCGTTCATGCCCTGAGCTTGGAACTGCTGCGCTTGGTTGTTGACCCGCGACTGCTGCTCGTTCGACAGGTTCTGCATTGCCGTCTGGAGGTTCTGCTGCGCACCCAGTTCTTGCACACCGAGCCGAGCAGCGAGGTTCTGCTGACCTGTAGTGAGGCCAGCCTGCTGGTTGGCCAGTGCCGCCTTCATGGCGTTATCCGCAGACATACCCTGCGCTTGGAACTGCATAGCCTGATTGTTGACGTTGGCTTGCTGCTCGTTGGACAGGTTAGCCAAAGATGCTTGCAAGCCGGTGCTGACGCCCAACTGTTGTTGTTGAAGCGCTGCTTGGAGGTTCTGTTGACCTGTGGTCATGCCCGCTGCGCGGTCGCGCTCAAACTGTTGTTGCGCACTTTCATACGCCGCCTGCCGACCACGAGCATCAATATCACCAAGCTGCTGGCCGAGGTTGCGTTCGCGTTCTAATCCAGCAAGAAGCTGGCGAGACCCACCATAGGTGCCCTGACGCGATGCGCCGAGGTCTTGGACAAGCTGCGCTTGCTTCGCGCTACGGATAGCTTCGCGCTTCTGCGGCTCCATTACGGCTTCCGCAAATGGCGACATGTACTTCTGGGCTTGCTCTAAACCAAAAGCCTGCGGCCCTTCCATGCGGAACTGCTCAAGCGGACCTTGGCCGTAGCTTGTCTGCGCAGCCTGCATCATGGGGGCATTTACATCATAACCACCAACACGCTCAGCAGGTCCCATCTGGAATGCTTCAAGGTCTGGACGATAGCCGCTCTGCGCAGCCTGCATGTCCTGTGCCGATACGCCCTGTGCACCAACGTCACGGGCATTACCCATCATGTAGGCTTGAACCTGTGGGCTAAACCCAGTCTGAGCAGCCTGCATCTGCGGCGAGCCATATTCCCCGCTTTGCACCATGCTGGGTGCACCCATGCTGTACTGTTGGAGGTTGGGCATCCCGATCTGCTGCGCGCCAAACCGACCGGCGTTGTACTGTGAAGCCTGTAAAGAGCCAAGACCCGCAGCGGCAGCCAAACCACCAGCTTGCCCAAACTCACCCGGCGTCTGTTGGTTCAGGATATTCTGCTGTAGGTTTTTCTGTTGGTCAGTGAACCCAGAAATGCGCTCTTGTTCGTAGGGGGTGTAACCCTTGGTTAGTTCAGTACCCGCACGCTGCATCAACCCTTCAAAATAGGGACGTGCGTATTCGGGGAGGTTAGACTGGGTTACCTCTTGTTTGACTGGTTGATTGCTGCTGCCACCCTTAGCCATTCTGACCTCCAAAGCCCGCTTCAGCTACGGGTAATTCAAACACTTGCCACAATACACGATATCCGTCATCTTTAAAAGCACGTGCAAGCCCAAGCCTGCCCGATGCTTCGATAACATCACATCCGCTATCCCGTGCCCAGTTTTGCAACGTGGACAGCATTTCGTCTTTCCAACTAAACCCATCGTCACCAGCAAGAAAGACTAGATCGAGGCAATTCTTGCGCGGATACTGCCAGAAGCGGGTGATCGTCACACCCTTAATATCGTCTTCGTCAAGGACAACCCATAAATGTGCCTGCCCGTTAAGCACAATTTCAATGATATCTTCTGGTTCGTAGCGCCCAAAAGTATATTCCGCAGCGCTACTGAGGTAGGGAAACACGCGGGGCCAAAGCCCCCGAGCCAATTCAGGAGGAACCAGACTTACTTCCATTATACGAGACCCCGACGTAGTTTAGTATCTTGCCCGCGCTTGGCTTTCTTCCGAGCTTTGTGAGCCTTATCCATGAGCGCGTATAGTTTATCAGCGCCACGCTTCGGGTTGCCCTTACCGATTTTACGCACTGCTTCCGCAGGTATAATAGCTTCGTCACGCGCAACACGCGCAGGCTGCTTACGACCAATACGAGCAGGGATACTATCACTTACTCCATCACCGGGACCTTGGATTGGCCTACCACCAATACGGCGCAGGGCTTCAAGACCCGCGTTGCTGCTGCCATTACCAAGTTCAGACACCGTGCGCGCATCGAGCACAAAGGCTCCATCGGCCAGTTCGACTTCACCGCCATCAGCGAAGCCTTCTTCCTGTTCACCCATATACGGCACAAAACGCTGGCCATACATCGGGGAACCCTTAGGCGTCTTCTTGTTGGTGGGTAGCAAATAGTTCTGCATGATGGGTGTGCCCGGTGCAGTGGACGATCCCGGCTGCACAATCTGACCCTGCGTGTTGTAAACTTCGGGCATATCGATATCGAAGTAACGACGCTCCTTGGACGAACCAAGGATTTCACTGGTGTCCTTAGCAAAGCTCGGCGTGCGCTTCTGCGCCGTGTACGGTCCTTGGTAGGAGTTATCCATCATACCGTTTGAACCCATGGTGCCCATTGAGGGGGTCATCGCACCACTGACACCTTGGAGAACACCCGAAGCAGCCAGCATCGGCGCAGCTTTAGAAACAATACCGGGAGTGCCACCGGGCAGACCAGCGCGAACCGCTTGGCCGAAACGCGAACCTAAACCGCCTGTGAATTGTGCGCCTGTTGTTGCCGTTGTCGCCGTAGGCGCTACGCCTGTTAGCGCTGCTTGTGTTCCTGAACCGATTGGGCCACCACTAAGTAGGGCTGCGGGGTTAGCCGCACCGGCAGTACCCGACCCTATACCGGGAATAACCTTATCAGAAAACGCCCCCGCATACCCGCCGGGAGCACCAGTCACAGCCCCTTTTGCTGTTACGTTTACGGCGTTTTCAACAGCGGGTGTGCCTAATTTAGCTAATTCACCCAAAGCGTTTGCACCTTGGGAAATACCCTGACCCATATTAGCGCCAAAGAAACCAGCTTTATCTCCGAGCAAGCCAAAACCTGTTTCAGAAAGCTTACCACCAAGACCCGCCATACCAGCCATACCAGCACCACCGAATGCACCGAGGCCAGCCATGAGGCCCTTCTTCAAACTACCAGTGCGTGCAAACTGACCTGCGCCTACGATACCAGCAGCAAGGGGAGCACCGACGCCAGTAGCCGCTAAGGCTGCGCCAAGGATCGTTGGGAGTAGTTTACCAAGCCAGCCCGCTTCGGGCAGACCTGTCTGTGGGTTAATAGTAAGTGAGCCACCTGTGGCCATAGCCAGACCTTGGAGGCTGTTAACTTCACCCGGCGTCATGTGGACAAGCATGGAGTCATCGCCACGACCGAAGCTACGGAGTTGTTCCGCCATTGGGTTAGCAAGAACGGAGAGACCACCCTGCGAAGGCAAGCCGCCAGTCATGCCCGGAACCTGCTGCCCAAGCATGGGAGGGTTACCAACCGGTGGTTGCCCAGTGTTCATTTCTGCGTATGTTGGCGGAGCAGCCTGCATGTCCATCATGATTACCTACCTTGTACCTACGCTTATAGCGTTAATCTGCTTAAAACCAAATACCATTCTCACACGGCCTTCGACACAAAGAACGCTTCGACAATAGCCGAAGGTGTAGCTGGGATGGCTGGCGTCACCCCCGCTGAGTAAGTCACAGCAGGGAGATGCTCCATAACTACAGAAGTGTCGGATACCCGCCACATAACTTCGACCCAAACACCTGCTGCCTCTGCGTAACCACTAAATGGCGTCACTGCGATAAGGTAAGAAGGGTCACCAGTCGATTTACGTGGTGGAATAGTGAAGCGGCTGTTTGAGTTGGGCACATCCGTCGTGGTAGTGCCGTTGTTATACCGCAGCCAGACATCCACCGACTGCGCATCATTGGTCGGGTTCTTAAATGACAGGCTGTATATGAACATGTACATACCCGGAGACGCGAAGGTAACCTGCGTGTCGTTAGCGCCTGTGATTGATATACCATCTGCGAAAGACGTAATCTCCAGTTCTACGGCGTAGGCTTGGTCGATAGCTGCCGCTGTCTGATCTACGTTGCTCAAGAACTGGTTATGTGGGAACGTCAGACCAATACCGCTACCATAGAAAAAATCGGCTGTATATGACTGCGCGTTGTTCGGAGTGCGTGAATCCAACTGTGAGAAATAAGTTTCGATGACGCGGATAACCTGCCGCATATACTGTGCGTCGTAGTCCGAGGGTGGGTTGGGTATCGGAGCAGCTTTGAACTTGTCTAATGCCATTAGCGACGTCCGTCTTGCCGTGCATCAAGGCGGGGTGCGCCAAGTTGCCATTGAACATTAAGGTTCTCGGAGCGCACTTTGAGCGCCATCTGGCGGGCACGTGCACGGACAAAGACCTGATCGGTGTAGACGCCAACCGAAGTCTCAATGACACGCTGAGTGTCAGCCGCATCTGCGCTAAACGAACTGCCGGGAAAGTTGCGTGGGCGAATAGTCAGCGTCACTTCGGGAGATGCAGCGGTCGAGCCATCAAAGCCAACGTCAGGTAGTATGCGTCGGGTCAGCATGAAGTTGTCGCCATCGTCAAGGTCAAAGTCAGATGACTGGATGTAGCTGTCCATCGCTAACACATCGTCGTTCAGGCCGTTCTCATGGTTGTAAAGGAAGCCATCGCCAGTCGTTATGGTCGAGCCATCAACAGTAATAGGTGTGTTTGCACCTTGAGGGTTTTGGCGAAGCGGTGTGTCGAGCCATGCCGTACGGTCAATCGTGCCGTAATACCAGATACGTTCTAGGTGGTTATAGATGACATAGGCGTTGTTATAGTCGCTGTCTGCCGTCGGATAGAACCACCATATTTCGTTCCACTGCTCATTGGTACCACAGATAATTTGGTCGGACTGGTTGAAGTTGAGGTTATTGAACACGTGGTTACGCAGCGTGCAGGGCAGTGTCTCGACGCGACCGGTGTAGGCATAGAACTTATCCTGCCCCATCCAGTAGGTGATGTTGGCAGCCGAACCTACCGCACGTGGCGAAGCAATCGAGATATTGTCCGCGTATTCCTGCAAGCCAAATACGTCAGTCGTGCCAAGGAACTGGAGCGTGTACAGGTTGGTGTCAGTCCAAACCAAGATTTCCTGACGGGTAGGTAGTGCCCGCACGATGCGCGAACCGCGAGAGACGCGTAAGTCACCAGCCGTGTTGGTCGTTGATGGCGTCCAATCGCCCGGAGTGTCTTGGTCAGCCCAACGGATTAGCAGCGGGTCGAAATCCCCTGTGCTGGTCGAACCAAACGGCACCGCACCAAAAGCAATTAAGTGCTTGTCCTGCTGGGATACCAGTAACTGCATAACCTGCACAGGGACGGAAGCAGCCGTATACCCCTCACCGTCGGCGTAGTCTTGTAGTGTTATAGCGTGTGTAGCCAACGAAGTCTGCGGATCGTCCGTTGGACCTCGAACCCACCAATAAGGTGCACCGTTACGGATGTTCATTACAAGGTCGTTGTCGAAGTTGTCAAACCACCAGTCGCGCTGCGGAAGGTTGATACCGCCTGTGGTGCTACCCAGACCCCAAGCGTCACGCCCCCAAGTACCCGCACCCCAGCCAAGGCCAGCGGTGGTAATTGCATTACCCGGTTCGATCTCAGCCTTAACGGTATAGCCCGAGCCGCTTACGGAGGTAGTGGATGACGCAGGTGTTGCCACTGTGAAGCTAAAGCTGTTCGCCCCAAGCTTGGTAATTATGTGGACTGCGTTCAGTTCGATGATGGGGATACCACCAAGGGCAGATGCAAACCCAGCGACAAGCACGGGTTCCCCTGTCACCAGCCAAGATGGGAGTGTAGCGGTTGTGGTCACTGTGACTACAGCAAGGGTGTTTGTTACCGCAAAAGTGTTAGACCCAGCGAGCGCTTCACCAAACGGCGTGATGTCGTAGTAGTAACCACCGTTCTCGATATAGGCTTTGGTGTCAGTCCCAAGTGCCAGTAGGTTATCGTTGAACGTCGTGATCCAGTTCCACATCTGGCGACACACGCCGTCAAATGCAGTGGGGGTAGACTTCACCCAGCCGCCAATCTTCTCCGGATAACCTGAGCGAAACCGAATTTTGTCACACTCGTACCAGCCGCCCTCGTTGGAGTAGTCGGTCTGGTCACGGTTCACACCGGGCTTAAACTGGAGCTTGATGAAGGCCATTAGAATAAGTTTGCCTCAAGATCGATTGTTGCGGTGTCGAGTACGGTAGTCGTGCCAATCTTGCGTATTTGTACGGTAAATGTACAGAAATTTGAACCCCCCGGAGTAAACTCTTCAACGTACCAATTACGAGTGGTAGACAACGCAAGCCATGTCCCAGTACCACTACCACCTGACAGCGTACCCGATGTTACGGTTACCAACGCTTCATAGTTTGACGCTTGACTGGTTGGTGTACACCACTGTTCGAGGTTCATGGGATTGATGCCTCCCGCCTCTGTAGACTGCTCGACCTGCCCTCCGGCTGTGAGGAAGTAATAAGCGTAAGCGGCACTAATACCAGACCCCGATATATACTGGTCAGTTATAGATATAACGACGTTACTCGTACCGTAAAAATTCCGGATGCTAATTGTGCCGGATGAAGGCACAGCACCATAGGTGCCACTTGTCCCAGCGGGGACGTAGCTGCCGCCAGCATAATACTCACTCAACGAGATAGGGTTCGACCCACCAAACTCGGTCTGAATATCAGCAAGTGTAAGAGGTCCGCTGGATGGTAGTGCCATTAGATGCTCCCGAAGGCTGTGACGTTATTAAGTGCAGTAAACGCTCCGTTGCTTTCCAACTTAGCGATGTTGGTTGCCCCATATTTGAAGTACAGGACGCCGCCGCTTTCCACGATAGAGAAGTTGGTTGTGGCCAAACTTGCTGCGCTACCAGTAGTATTCTGGTTGAGTGTCGGGAATGTGCAGTTCGTAAGCGTACCGGACGAAGGCGTGCCAAGCGCGCCACCGGGGGCTACATAGTCAGTGCCTGCGGTAGCGGCAGTGAATGCCGACGTTCCGTTCCCCTTCAGGACACCCGTAAGGGTTGTTGCGCCGGTGCCGCCATTAGCAACGGGGAGCGTACCTGTGACGTTAGTCGAGAGGCTGCAATAAGTAGTCGAGGTAGACCCAGTACCACCATTGGCAATAGGCAGCGTACCAGTAACCGCGGAGGTTAAGTTGACACCAGTTAGGGTGCCGCCAAGGGTAAGTGAACCCGAAGAGGTGACTGTGCCTGTGAGAGTGAGGCCGTTGACTGTGCCCGTCCCACTAACAGACGTAACAGTGCCAGCCCCCCCAGTAGCCGCAATGGTAATTCCCCCCGCGCTGTTGGTAACACTGACGCCAGAACCAGCCGTGATTGTGGCAGCGGTGTAACCCGTGCCGTTACCGATCAGAAGCTGGCCGTTTGTCGGTGTAGACGTGATGCCCGTCCCGCCGTTGCCTATTGGTAGTGTGCCAGTAACCGCAGAGGTCAAGCTGACGCCTGATAGGGTGCCACCGAGAGTAAGCGAGCCAGATGCCGTCACCGTGCCTGTGAGAGTGAGGCCGTTGACTGTGCCGGTGCCAGCCACGCTGGTGACCGTACCCGTAGTCGAACTAGTACCCGCGCCGATTGCGCTCCGGAAAGTCGCAGCATCCAAAGCAGAGACCGTGTTGTCCGCATTGAAGCGTGGGAACGTAACCGCGCTGGGATTGGTCAGGGTAAACATATTACCCCCAACCGTAGTAGCACCTAGACTTGTGCGTGCACCGGACTCTGTTGTAGCGTTTGTTCCGCCATTGGCGATAGGTAGTGTGCCTGAGACCTGCGTGGTCAGGCTGACGCCGGAGAGCGTGCCGCCCAGAGTAAGTGAGCCAGATGTAGTGACCGTGCCGGTAAGTGTGAGACCGTTGACTGTGCCTGCACCAGCTACACTGGTAACTGTACCTGTGGTCGAGCTAGTACCCGCACCAATCGCAGTACGGAAGTCCGCAGCATTTAGGGATGAGACCGTGTTATCCGCGTTAAACCGGGGGAACGTAACCGCGCTGGGGTTGGTGATTATAAAGATATTGCCACCGAGCGTTGTAGCCCCGAGGTTAGTCCGTGCATCCCCAGCAGTCGAAGCGCCTGTGCCGCCATCGGCAACAGCAAGGTCAGTGATACCTGTGATCGAGCCACCGCTAATAGTGACAGCGTTTGCGTTCTGCGTGGAGATCGTGCCAAGGCCGAGGTTAGTCCGTGCACCCGAAGCAGCGTTAGACCCGGTGCCGCCAGAAGCAACGGGGAGCGCCGTACCAAGCGTAAGCGACGTAAGGTGAGTGACAACGTCCACCACATTGGTGCCGTTATTGTAGACCCACATGGTCTTACCGGCAGGTACGGCAATGCCGGAGCCGGTTGTGTTCTTTACCGTGATTGTGCCGTCAGTGCCGTTGTTGACGATGTAGGGCTTGTTGATCTGGCACCCGGAACCAAGCACAAGGTTATACCCAGAAGTCGCAGTGCCTGTCAGGTTGAGGCGCATGTTGCGCGCCGACTGCGTAGCATTGGTATTAGACAGCGTCAGTGTGACATCAGCGCTGGAGAACGCAACTGAAACCGAGCCAGCAATAGCCTCTTCGAGTGCCGTGCCAAGGTTGACGTTCGTGACGTCGCCCCACGTGGTCGAGTTCTCGCCCGTGGTCATCAACTGAATTTTAAGGTTGCTATACGTACTTGCCATCTTCGTTCCTTACGTCGGTATCTGAGTCCAGACTACTGTATTTCCGTCATTAACTTGTGTCCAGTTAGGCGTTTGATTATCGTTGATCTGCTGCCAAATAAGCGGGCTAGTAACAGACCCAATAGCCGAAACCCCTGTGACGAATACCTTAGTCCCCAAGCTTAAACTAACAGTGCCAATAAATCCAGAGGCAGAAACACCAGTAACCGTTACGTTTTGCTTGATTGAAGCAACAGCAGTGCCAATAGACCCAGTAGCCGAAACGCCTGTTAGGGTTACACTACCTTTAGCGGCGACTGTTGCTGTGCCAATAGACCCAGTGGCCGAAACGCCTGTTACGGTTGTGTTGGCTTTACCTGATACGGCTGCTGTGCCGATAGACCCTGTGGCCGAAACACCGGTAAGAGTGATGCTCGCTGTCACAACAGCAGTAACGGTACCAATGGAACCGGTAGCCGAAACACCTGTTACGGTAGTATTAGCCTTGGCAGATACAGTGGCTACGCCGATAGAACCGGTAGCCGAAACACCAGTGAGGGCTACATTCTGGGCAACCTTGGTCGTTGCCGTACCAATAGAACCGGTAGCCGAGACGCCTGTCAGGGTTGTGTTAGATTTACCTGATACTGTAGCTGTGCCAATAGCAGCAGCGCCTGTAACTCCGTTGAGGTCTGCGATAGCCTCGGCAGCTACGACAACCGTACCGATAGACCCCGTGGCTGAAACTCCTGTTACGGAGAAGTTGGCCAAACCAGAGACAGTGGCGGTACCAGCAGCCGCAGACGCCACGACGCCGTTGACGTTGGTGTTCTGAGCACCAACGACCATAACAACGCCGATAGAGCCAGAAGCCTCTACCCCGCTAACGGGCACGGGGGTAACCGAGCCAGCAGTAATAGTGCCGAGAGACGTTGCACCCGTGACCCCCGCTAGGGTTACTCTGGCTTTACCAGTCTCAGTTGTGTCGCCAATGGAGCCAGTAGCCGAGACACCAGTTACAGAGAAGCTGGCCTTACCAGTTTCGGTTGTGTCGCCAACTGCGCCGGTAGCCGAGACGCCAGTTAGGGTAGTGTTGGCTTTGCCGGTCTCGGTCGTATCACCAATGGAGCCGGTGGCTGAGACGCCGGTGAGAGGTACGTTGGCTTTGTTGACCTCGGTTGTGTCCCCGATGGAACCAGTAGCCGAAACGCCAGTTAGGGTAACCCTAGCTTTGCCGCTTTCAGTCGTATCACCGATAGACCCAGTGGCAGAAACGCCTGTGAGGCTAACTGATACAGATACTGTACCGAGAGCAGCAAATGGTGCAGCCGCGAAGGAGGTAAAACCAAACATGTGTAATCCCTCCTTCCGGCTAGGTTAGTATTGGTAGGAGTTAGCCTCCGAGGTACTGTGCACCGGCAGCGGCAAGTGTAGCGATTACACCGAGAACCCCAGCTATCTTAGCTTTCTTACCCAACTTGGGTTTCGGCGCTTCATCCATAGGCAAGATTTTGCCTGCGGCTTTCTTGAGGATTGCCTTTTCAGCTTCTTTCTTCAATACGCTTTTAAAATCAACCATTGTAGTTCTCCTTACAACCAAGCAGCATATTTCTTGGTTTTCAGTTTGCGGTCGTCGAGGCCATGTGTACCACCATTTATGCGCTTTGTCAGGGCAAGAATTGCAGCGTCGTTGATGCCTTGGTCGCAGATGGACCATAGCTTATTTTTGTCAAAGAACCACAATGCGCTCTCGAAGGCGAGTTCCGTAGCGACAAGGTCTGGGTTGTCCATGATGTCTGGGCGGTTCACGTACTTGGCAAACTCAGAATAGTTAAATTTTCCAGTGAGTTGCAAGGCTCCTCGACCACGAAAAGCGAACCCTTCGCCCGACGCTTCGTCGCCATTACCCATGCGGTTGCCGTAGACGCGGTTAGCAATCTTTGCGGGCTTGCGCTCATAGGCTTTAGCTAGGGCATCAGTCGGGAAGTACTTACGGAAGATGCCACGCAACCCCTTAGCGCCGTAGTTCAGGTTCTCGCTGAACGCCTTGAAGTTACCCGACTCATGCGCCGTTTGAGCAAAGAAATGCGCAGCCCGATTAGGTGATAGCTTATAGTAAGCCGCAGCCGCCTTAAGTGTACCCGGACCGAACGCACCATCTGCCGTTACTCCGATCTTCTGCTGAAGGTTAATCAAGCTCATTTGCCAGCACTCCGCCAATCAGGGAAGTCATTTTCGTCAACCACGCCGTCGCCGTTCGCGTCATATCGCAGGTCGTTGCGGTACTTCTCCCACGGCTCCATGTCGTCGTCATCATCTTCAGGCTCGTCGATAAAGACAGTGCCATTTGGGTCGCTGTATGGCTTGGGTGCTTCTGGTTCTGGCGCAGGTGTGTCCAGTTCAAGCGGTGCTTCCGGCTCAGGTTCTTTGTCACGAGCGTTGGCGTTAAGGCTCAAGCCACCAAGCAAGCCAACAAGCGCACCGATGATGGTCTGGAACGCAGGGTTAATCATCTCAAGGATGGCGGTGCTGTCCACAACGTCGTTTGGCACAAACAGGCCTACGACCAACGCCAGCACAACGACAAGGATAACTGCCGCCAGCGTGACGATTGCCACGCGGATAACAAACTCGACGGTGTCATTGACGCCATCATGCTTGCTTTCAAAACTACTCAGGAAGCTCATCACATTCTCCTTCATCTGACTTCTTGGGCTTGATTGAACCGCTGCCCTGCCCCGCCATAAGTCCTGCCAATGCCCCCACGATAAACGTCGCTATTGGGTTAATCAGCTTAAAAAACTCCGCGTCGTTGGGGGACTGCCCCTCCATCGGCTGCGACACGAATATCAGCGAATATAGCACCGTCGCCACAATGAACATCAACGTGAACGACAGGACAACGCCGACAATAAACCGCAGCAGTTCCTCTGGCGACCAATACTTAACCTTCCTCGACACTTTCTTCACCCGTATCAATTAGCCATTCGGTGCAGTAGCCCATAGCTACACATTTGGGCTTCTTGCAAATTTCGTCCTGCCAGTTCTCAGGGTCTTGGCAGTCATAGCGATATCGGTCTTCGCAGCCTGTGAGAGCCATTAGAGCTATCAAAACAACAAAACGCATCCCGCTAACCTTTTACCGAAACTTTGGGCCGCGCAGCCGTAACATAAACAGGTACATCATGCTAGTCCTATGGTAGCAGTAGACGTCTCCCGATCTAGGGTAAGCACCCCATCGCAGCACATAGACCAGTCTTCGCCAGTTTTAGCCCCGTAGCTGGGCACATTGATAATTACATGTTTAACGAGATATTCTTTGTCATCCTCAAATACCCGCCAGACATGATCTACCGACCCACGGTTTTTCAGCCCTCGCGTTGTATTAAACCGGATGCGGAAGTGTGCCATCAAACTACCTCTGCGGTATCAGGAAACTCGGTAGGTTCTACGTATGGGCGAGTATGGATGTTCAGATGGATAAAGGTAAACGGCTTCAGTGATGGGTTCCGTGTAAAGCTGTGCGCAAGCCATGACGGCGTGAACATTAAAGTACCAGCCTCAAGGTCAAAGTTAACCATTCTGGTTGCTATGGTTATCTTACTAAGGTCAGCTTCGGGCAGGTTAGATGCAATTCGCATTGAGCGTGGGTCGTGGATAACCAACTTCGGTGCGTCCTTTGGGCACTCAAGGACGTAGAAGGCTACAAGGTCGCAGTCGCTGTGGCTGTGGTATTCCATGGAAGAAAGTTTGTGATGCTCCTGTACCCACGCTTCTGTAAGATGCGTAGACATTCCCTCCATCTGGTAGCCTTGCTCACTCAGAAGGTTCCACGCTGTGTTAAGTACGTAGCCAAAGAGCGGTTCTAAGTCGGTACTGTCATACAAATTACCATGCGCCATTGGATATATCGGATTGATAGCCCCGTGGGCTTTCAGCGCTTGTTTGCTAACTTTTCGAGCAACGTCGAGAAAGTCAGGCTTCTTGATGCTGTATACAGGTGATACAAAATATTGCCATTGGTCGAGTACATCACTCATAGGGTGTGCCTTATTTAAACGGAGGGCCAGAGACCCAGACCACGATGGTTTTGCGGATTCCGCGTGTAACGGGTGTAACGCGGTGTAGCGTGTAAGAAGGGAACGCAGCCACCAACCCTCGCTCACGCTTCACTGGTGTGGGGTCTTTCTCCCTATGTATCTGCAATTCGCCCCCATCGTACTGGTTAGGGTCGGTAAGTTGCAGAACAAGGCTAAATTTACGCGGCGCATCATGGTTGGAGCCAGCATCGACATGCCATTCATAATGGTCACCCTCGCCGTCGTATACCGTAAACTGCATATCTTCGACAAAGCCAGTTAGGTCGAACCGGTAGAACATGGCATTAAGCTGGCGCGATATCCATGCCAGCTTATCGTAGAACCACCCTGTATCGGGGTTAGAACTGATCCAGCCGACCTTTGACTTCCGGTAATCAGCAAAGTCCTCACTTTCAGTGCTGCCCGTAATTGTGGCCTTATGTTGGGGTAGCGCATCACAATACGCCTCAATCCTGTCCAGTTCCTCTGGGGTAAAGCCGTTCTCCCATATAACGAACGGCTCATGCTCACGGGTGGTTGGCGGCATGGGTGCAAACGTATAGAGCGACATATTAAAGCTTCTTGTGCAGGTTGTCGCGGTACAGGCTTTCATGGACCTTATTGCGTCTATTCCGCAGCTTTTGCGTTTCGACTATTTCTTCTGCCGTAAAGACCCGTGACCGGTGTTTTGGTAGCAGCGCGTCTTTGCGGATTGGAATAACCTGCGCTAGTGGCGTCCCTGCCGGAATGATTCCAGAGAAGCCTGCCTGTTCAAACGTAAACGGGAAATTGATGAACTCCTGCCCCGGATACGGCGCGTCCACAATACCACTAAATATTGTGAACCTATTTTCAGTGCGGTTGAGGGGCGGCACAAAGAGCAGTGAATATTCTGGTGGAACCTTAATCATCCAATAATTAAGGAACTTCATAGGTGGCTTCGGCACCGATGGGTGCGGGCATTTGTCGGATGAGATTTGATTAGGACCGTGGGTCTCGACCATTGTCTTATGGAACTTCCACTGAAAGGACACGCCTGAAGCATCGTCGTTGGTCACGAACTCTACGTCAGCGGCTAGCGGAATGATGTAACCCACGCACAGCGCATCGAGAAATGGGTTGCAGCGTTTCACTGTTGAGGTGTTAAACCCACCATTCCCCAGCTTTGTTGGCAGAGCCTTAAACCAATCTGGGATTTCTTTCTTCGCAGGGTACGGCGCTGGGATAAGGCCGTAGTCCTCCTCCGCACACAGAAACTCAATATCTTTCGATTTGAAAATGCTTCGCAGCATGGTTGCTCCTAGTTCTGTCCGTTACCCGGCTTATAACTGATGCGTCCCTTTTCCACCTCCGCCATGCACCTGTCAACCTCTTGTTTGCCGCGCAAGATGTGGTCATCGTGCAAGTTAAGCTTTTCGCAGTTATTAATCCAATCGCGCTGGTATTGGGGAAGTCTATCGAAACACCCCATCACAATCTTTAGCCTAGCGTGGTCCATTACCAGTTAACGGTGACTTGGCCTGCCGCGCTCCCGCTACCGACTGTTACTGGTATCTGTTGGAATGGCCAGACTTTAGCTGCATTTGCACTGTTGGTTGAAGCTGTCGAGCCTGCATTACCTGATCCGCCAGCATTGAACGACCCAGCATTACCCGGTGTAGCGCCCGTGCCTGCGGCTCCTGTCGTACCAGCATTACCTGCAACACCAGCATTACCCGGAGAGCCTGCGCCACCTGAAGTGGCCCCAGTACCTGCTGCGCCTGTCGTGCCGGGGTTACCTGCAACACCAGCATTACCCGGAGAACCCGCCGCGCCATTAGTGGCACCTGTACCAGCATTACCTGTATTACCTGCATTACCATTAGCGCCTGCGCCGCCTGCGCCACCGGGGTTACCCGCAGTCGCACCTGTGCCTGCGTTACCTGTATTACCGGGGTTGCCGTTAGCGCCTGCGCCACCGGGGGAACCTGCGTTTCCTGCTGTCGCGCCTGTACCTGCGGCACCTGTGTTACCTACGTTACCATTAGCGCCTGCGCCACCGGGGGAACCTGCGTTTCCTGCTGTCGCGCCTGTACCTGCGGCACCTGTGTTACCTACGTTACCATTGGCACCAGCATTACCCGGAGAGCCTGCACCACCAGCAGTAGCGCCTGTACCTGCGGCACCTGTGTTACCGGCAGGACCTGTGCCTCCAGCGTTACCGGGGTTGCCGCAAGCAGCGCCGCCGCCGCCGCCGCCATTACCACCGTTACCGTTGGTCCCCCCGCCCGAAACAGTGCCCGCATTACCCGATGCACCGGCATTACCCAAGCCGAAAGCGCCGCACCCACCAGCACCGCCACCGCCGCCTCCGCCACGAGAGCCTGCATTACCAGCACTACCGGGGTTACCAGCATTACCACGAGGTCCGCCAGCACCACCATTGCCGTTAGTTCCGGGATTACCTGCGTTACCTTGGCCACCGGGGTTACCCGCTGCGCCACCGTTACCGCCAGCACCTCCAGCGCCATTGTTGCCGGGGTTTCCGGTCCCGCCGATACCACCGGGGTTACCTGCCAGACCGCCGTTACCACCAGCACCACCAGCGCCGTTAGTTCCGGGATTACCTGCGTTACCTTGCCCGCCGGGGTTGCCAGCAGCACCACCATTACCTGCGGCACCAGCAGCACCATTGGTACCCGGATTACCTGCGTTTCCAGTGCCGCCGGGATTCCCTGCGTTACCACGGGCACCACCCGCACCACCAGCGCCGTTGTTACCGGGGTTACCTGAGTTACCTATGCCACCGGGGCTTCCTGCCGCGCCAGCATTACCACCAGCGCCTCCGTTACCGTTACTGCCGGGGTTTCCAGCATTGCCAGTACCACCGGGATTGCCCGCTGCACCAGCTACGCCATTACTACCTGTACCAGCGTTACCACCGTTACCACCTGCGCCTCCGGGCATTGTAAGGTAAGAACCAAAAGATGAGACATTTCCAGTATTACCAGCCGCGCCGGGATTGCCATTTGCTGCACCAGTTCCATTGTTACCTGCTGCACCAGCATTACCCGGAGACCCAGCACCGCCATTAGTTGCGCCTGTACCTGCTGCGCCTGTCGTACCTGCGTTCCCATTGGCACCAGCATTACCCGGAGAGCCTGCGCCACCACTAGTCGCACCTGTACCTGCGTTGCCTGTCGTACCCGCGTTCCCATTGGCACCAGCATTACCCGGAGAGCCTGCGCCACCATTGGTGGCACCTGTACCGGCAGCGCCAGCCGTGCCGGGGTTACCATTAGCACCTGCACCGCCCGGAGAACCTGCGGTACCGGGGTTAGCTCCCGTACCTGCTGCACCAGTATTACCTGCGGTACCCGCTGCACCTGCGCCGCCCGGAGAACCTGCACTACCAGCCGTGGCACCTGTGCCCGCTGCACCTGTGTTACCTGCGGTGCCGTTGGCTCCAGCATTACCGGGAGAGCCTGCACCACCAGCAGTAGCGCCTGTTCCAGCATTACCTGTATTACCTGCGTTACCATTAGCGCCTGCGCCGCCTGCGCCACCGGGGTTACCAGCTATACCTGAGCCGCCACCGCCACCACCACCGCCACCGTTGTAGCAACCAAAGCAGCAGAAAAACCCATCCCCGCCGGTACCGCCGCTACCCCCGCCGGGTGTGCCACCGGCTCCACCACCAGCGCCAAATATCCCATTAGCGGTGCCGCCAGCACTACCACCGGGGTTACCAGCACTACCACCGACACCCGGACTTCCGGGACCGCCACCAGCGGTGCCGCCGCCGCCGCCATTACCACCGCCACCACCATTACCACCAGCACCACCAGCGCCGTTGTTACCGGGGTTACCAGCATTACCTGTGCCTCCGGGGTTACCAGCATTACCTCTTGGTCCGCCAGCGCCACCAGCGCCGTTGTTACCGGGGTTACCAGCATTACCTGTCGCACCGGGGTTACCTGCGTTACCACGAGGTCCACCAGCGCCGCCTGCGCCGTTGTTGCCGGGGTTACCTGAGTTGCCTATCGTGCCGGGGTTACCAGCATTACCACGAGGTCCACCTGCGCCACCAGCGCCATTATTGCCGGGGTTGCCCGCATTTCCGGGAGTGCCTGAGTTGCCTGCGTTACCACGGGCACCACCTGCACCACCATTGCCATTGGTACCCGGATTACCGGCGTTACCTGTGCCTCCGGGGTTACCTGCCAAGCCAGCCGCTCCGCCTGCGCCACCTGCGCCATTGTTGCCGGGATTACCCGCATTACCAGTGGCACCGGTGTTGCCTGCTGCGCCCGCAGCGCCTCCCGCACCGCCATTACCATTGGTACCCGGATTTCCGGGGTTTCCAGCCGTGCCGGGGTTACCAGCGTTGCCAGCGTTACCCGCGCCACCGCGCCCTGATAAATTCACACTATACACACCGGTAGGCACGATAAAGGTGCCCGGTGCGTTGAACACCTGACTACCCGAAGCCGACCCTGTGGCATTCATGTGATTTAAGGGCATTTTACTTGCCTAGCTGACAGAGGTCGCTCAGGTTGGAATTTTGGATTGCTTCAAGTCCATAAAGAAGAACCATAGGCATGCTGTTTGCCGGAAGATCGTCATGCACTTCAGTGTAATACACAAACGGAAATGCCGCGATATCTTCCGTCTTGCCGATGAACGCCCATGAGTTCAGCGGGGCGAAGCAATCTGCATGGTTGTCGGGGTTAGCGTAGTTCAAGTGAGTGAAGTCCGTAATGCCTTGCTCAGCAAACCAAGCGATAGCCTTGGCACTGTCGCTATCATCAGACCCGGCTTCAGCGCTGTAATCCTGATCCGTGTACAGGTAAATTTGTTCGATTTTAGTAATAGCCATTGCAAATCCTCCTTACATGTTGGCCAGTGATAGCGCACCGAAATAGGTTGTACCGCCATTTACGGTAATGAAGTTTAGAATGTCCGTTTTGGTAGCCGTTGTAGTCAACGTAGGTGTCGAAGCGTTGGGGTACTTTACCGATGCAGGCCATGTTGCCGTGCGTGACCCAGTAGCATCCTGTGTTAGGATAAGCATGAAGCTGTACGACACACCTGAAGCCGGTGGGTTGGTGAACGTAAACGTGCAGTTGCCCGTCATCGTGATATTGAAGATGTTGGCCGTGGATAGGTCAACTGTGTACGCCGTGCCGGACGAGGCAGCGGTTACGGTTTCCCGGTAACGCTGCATTTTCACATTGGTTACATCGCCGCCTGTAATGGCAATAGCAGATGCGTCTTGTGTAGATACAGTGCCAAGGCCAAGACCCGTGCGCGCCGTTGCCTGCGTGGTTCCACCCGTACCGCCATTAGCTATGGCAAGGACAGCCGTACCTGCTGCAATAACTGAGCCATCCTGATATACCGAGTCTTCGGACGGGTAGGTAACAAACACAGTAGACGTACCTGCAAGGGTAATCTTAGTTGTGCCACCCGCACTAGACGACAAGACTGTTGTACGTGCTAGCGTAGTACCAGAAGACGTATAGGTACCGATCCCGACTTCCCAGTTATTCCCGCTAGTAATCGTGTAGTACGTGGTGTTGCCGTTCCCGATAACCGCAAACGACTGGAAACCAGCTACGGCACCAGCAAGAGTTACCGTGCCAGTGCCTGTAGTGGTAGTCGTTTCTTGTACGCGGTTAGCGAGGACGAGAGCCATTATGCAATCCTGATGATAGCCGAGGTGTTGTTATTCGTCGGGAAGATGATGGTAAAATCACCTGCCGTCGAAGTCTTATCTGAACCAAAATCAAGCACAGCCACAGAAGCATTGGTCAGCGTGGTGTTCGCCGTGCCATTAGCCGATGGGGTTGTGTTGTAGATCAACGCGCCGCGAGCCGTAACCGTAGCATTCGTGAATGTTAGGTTGCTGAAGGTTGTGAAACCTGTACCTGCCGAAGCGTTGGTATTCGTAGCGGTCACGCCACCATTGGTCAGCGCAGCGCCGCCAGCGGTATAGTTCGTGCCGGTGCTCTCGTTGGTAGCCGTGTAGGCAGTCGTGTTGGCATCAATCGAAGCCGACGAGGTGTACAACGCTAGTTTGAAGGTGTCGCCACCAGTGTTACGGAAATCATGGACAGCCAGCAAAATTTCTGCCTTGAAGCTGGTTGTCATAGCTTGGGTAATAGCCATGGGTATTCTCCTTACGTATCAATCAGTTTTACAAGCTCAGGAAACCCAGCTTCGGTAAACTTAGCTGCCAGAGTTACGTTGCGCGAGCGCATGGCTTCACGCATAAAGTAGATGAGCACTTCGCGCAAGTTTTCTTGGAAGGCACGGGCCTGATCCGCAATTACTGGGGGTGCGTTGTCACCTACGTTAATAATTTGATTTAAAGCACGCTCAGCAAGCTCTTCAGCAGAAAACCCACGGTTGTTCGTGGTCATTACCTGCACAGTGCCTAAGGCGGTTTCGAGTTCAGTAATCATCGTACGGGATACCTAACTTGTGGTGTACGGTACATATCCTGCCTGTTCTTACCCTCGCCAAGCTGCTTGAGCATTGCCATAGCTTCGTCGTACCGTTTCTGGTACCCCGCTATAACATCCGTTTCACCTTTCATAAAGGTGTAAGCTTCGAGCAGAGAACCATAAAGCAGCACGCTGTCAAAATTGTCGCCCAGCCATGACGTACCTGCCGTCACAATCGAAGCTGGGTAATAGAAATAGTGAAGCTCTACGTTATAGTTCTGGTCGGGTGTAGGCCCGAGAATATACGAATTTTCGTCGAAATAGGCGTAGCAGTAGGGGATACCCTCATCGTTGGGGTTAGGGAACGACTGCCGAATAAAACTGACGTCCTTGTTGAGCATATACTCATAACGTCCGGTATCGTCGATAACCGCCATGGAGAAGTTAGCCAGCCAGTCTGTGGGCACCGCAAGGTATTTGTTACCTGCCGTCATGTTGCCCGTCACGTTCTTACGCAGGTCAAGCAACTGCACCGTGTTAAAGATGCGCTGCTCAGCCTGTTCGATGAACGTGTTGATCTGTTCGGTAGACGTCAATGTAACCGCGCTGGAGCCGTCAGAGCCGGTCCATGAGGTATTGGGGAAGTCGTTTTCGACGTACCCCTTAATCGTCTCGAACAGTTCAGCGTAGTTCATTAGCCCATCTTCTTGCTATGCCCAGTACCCTTGGTCGCTGCACCCGTACCACGGGTCTTCTGCGTCTGGGTATTGGCGATCTTGTTCGGATAGCCGTTGTTGCCGAGGTCGGCCTGTGTGTAGACCTTAGGTTGCTTATAATCAGCCATTTTTATTGACCTTTCCCATGTCCTTCTTCGGCTTGCTGCCGCTTTTCTGGTTCGCAATCTTTGCCAGATTACGGCCCATGCTCAACATCTGCTTGTTTGTCTTGCCACCTTTAGCCATCTTAATTCTCCGTCTCAATCGTTACGGTCCCTACTTGACCACTCCCTAATAGCGTATTTGGAAGTCCAAATAAACCCAAAGGATTATTTAGGCCGACAGGTGCCCAACCCCACTGGATTACGCGGCTACCACCTGATGGTCCACCAAATGCCAGCACGTTATCATTAGGCACTTCGCCCTGTGTTTCTTCTTGGAGGCCGGTCAAGCCGCCTTGGAGATATGTGGTGTCAGGGCGCGGGTTACGCAGCGCCTGAGGATCATCAACCGGATACATACCGAGTTGAAGCTGTGGTTGATCTGGTTCCCAGCAGGACGGGCACACGAGGATATTGACGTTCTTCGTCTTGATGACGAGACGCCGAAGCTGCTTCAGCTTATATCGAAACCCGCAGCGGTCACACTGCGAAATTGCCCATTTACCGGAGGCAAACCTATTTGGCATGCTATCTCCTTAATAGAACATCTGACGCGGTGCGATACGCAATGACGCCTTCTCGCGGTCCTCGTCGGCAGCTTGTTGCCACAATTCTTCGTATTCCATCTTAAGCATCTGGCTGCGCTCAAGCGCGCCGGGGATTTTCTTCGACAGATGATACGCTAGACCTGCCACCATGCACGGTAGGAAGCGGAATGGGATATCCTGCGTAGTAACGCCGTCACCAGCGTCCTGTAAACGGCGCAAGCGCCAGTAGACGAAGGTGTAATAGTTGGACTGCTCTGGGGCAGGCCATACGTTGATATTCGGATACGCCACCCCGGTGCTGGGTTCGGTCGCGCCTGACTGACGGTTGATCCACACTTGGATGGGACGCCCTTGGGCGTTCTTGTTTGGGATCGTCGAGTATGTGTCGATGCTGATACGGGTAATGTTGATATCCGTCTGGCCTTGGCCAGTCTGCGTGCGGATCACGTGATCGAGCAAGTCGATAGTATCTACAGGAAGGTCATAGACAATCTGCCCCTGCACCATGGGGATTGAGCCTTGCTCGATGGTCCACAAGTTAATGCCACGGTTTGCCCACTCAATGGTAAGCAGGTTCAGGCTACGCCGCGCCGTACGCAAGTCATAACCCGTCCGTAGCTCGGCACCACAGCGCTCGAACGCTTCCTCAACGAGTTCATTGAGGTTCAGGTTAAATGCTGTAGTGCCGGATGTGGTCATCTAAATCTCGCTGTCTTCTTGGCAACGCTCTTGGGTTGCTTGACGAACTGCTTGCCCGCCTTTGTACCCTCACGCTTCGCCTTGGTTGTAGCAGCATATTCAGAAGATGTCAGCGCCTGACGTGCTTTCTTTGGTAGATAGCGTTCGCCTGTTGCTTTCGCCCCCTGTGTGGATGGCTTACCCGACTTGGTCCCCCAGTCCTCTTTGGTCCATTTGGACAAGGACTTCTGCGCTTCTGTCTTCGGGCCGCTATAGCTGCCGCCAGACTTCTTATACCGCTGGGTCGCAAGTTGGGCTTTACGGGCGGACCATTGACCCGCGTTTCCACCCTTGGTGCCAGCTTTTACACTAGCAACAATGCGCTTCCACTTAGGTTCGTCCGACCGTGCCATTACTTCTTCTTAAAGCCTTTCAACATCTGCGCGAACCGTGCGCGTTGGCCTAACTTGCCGGGAGCCTTAGCGGCTTTGGCGAGCTTTCCTGCTGGGATTTTCTTTCCCTCAGGAGTGCCAAGCTGCGCACGGAGTGCGCCGGGTTTTTTGATCGCTTTGGAGATGTCAAGCTTCGCTTTACCCCCCTTTGCGTACATCGAGACATCATCAGGATTGTCCTTCCGTTTGATTGTCTTCTTACCCGGCATTTTGGATGGGTTCATCGCCCCCATGCCCCGACAAGCGCGCATTAGACCATCTTACCCTTGGTTTTGCCTTTCTTGGCAATACCATCAGCCGACTTATGGCCACCGACGAGACCGCCTGAAGCGTAGCATTTGCCGCCACCGGCCTTCTTGACCATTGCACGACCTTTGGTGTCAGCAGATTTCTTGACCATTGCTGCGCCGAACTTGGGTGCCATTTTTCCACCTTTCTTGTAGCCCGGACCTTCCGAGCGGTTTGCACTTGCGATTACCTTAGCTTGCTCAGCGGTAGGCTTGAGCTTCTTAAGTTCAGCTAGATGCTTCTTACTGCGAGCACGGTCCGCAGCGGAAGGTTGTGGAGGGGTTGAACCACCTTTAGCATATTTCATAGTCTTTTCCTTTTTAACTTTGCCACCCTTGGCGTACATACCAGACGATACGGCATATTTATATCTGTCCTTAGCAAACTGAGTCGCACCGGGAGCTTCTGCTGCGACCTTAAGGCGCGACAATTTAGCCGCCTTGTCGTCAACGGGTTTCACCGCCGCCATGGTCTTTTGGGCTGTGCGGATGCGCGCTTCTTGACTATCAGCAGGACCAACGAGTTGCGTTTTACCGGCTGTGTTACGACGCATAGCAGCACGATTGGCTTCCCGACGAAGCTCCGCCTGTTTTGCGGCTGTTTGCCTACGAAACTCCGCCCGCTTGTCTATATCGGGTGTGCCTGCACTTTTATTTGTGCTCGCAGGCGACGTAGTTGCACCTTTATTTGTGCTCGAACCGCCCGACGTAGGTTTACGGCCTTCGCCTGCGATGTTTGTGGTGAAGCTCTTACCGTTAAAGGTGAAAGTCTTACCTGCACCTAGACGTGAACGTGCGTCCTTAAACGCAGCAGCAAAGCTCTGCGGCTTACCGATGGAGCTATCCATCTTAGGCGCAGTTAGCGCAGGCATGCTGTCCATGACTTTAGACGCTGGCGCTTCGGTGGTTACCGCCTTTGGCGCACCAAACTTGCGGGTCTTTGTCAGGTTGCTTTCTGCCGCAGCCTCGGCGGCGCGTGTAGCTGTACGGTCAGCGCCTGTGCGCTTGGCACGGTCATCTTCTGCATCAGCAATACGCTGGGCGCGCTTAGCTTCAAGCACTTCGAGTGCCCTACCGCTTTTGCCCGCTGAGTCCTTTGCGAAATCTTTTTTGATGTCCGCCATGCGACGGTCGTAACGACCTTGTGCGCCACCAGCAGAAAACTTACGCATTTTACGTGCCATTGCTATGCCTTCCTCATCTCATCAACCTTGGCCTCAAGACGTTCAAACGCCTTATCAAACCGGTCTCCTAGCTTATCGACCAGTGTGGTCATCTCCGAACGAGTTACATGCTCACGAGCGATTTCTTCACGGGTTTTGTTGAGCAGGATGCCAAGACGGTCCAACTCGTCAATCTTGCCCTTAAACAAGAAGCCCATAACCGCCACCACTGCCGAAAGAAGAATGTTCCATACCATCATTTCCATGTCAGCACTTCCAAGCTCTGAGGCTTTTGTTGATGCGGCTATTGGGGTCATTCGCGGTCTTCTTACTCGTAAGTTTCTTCTTCATCCCTGACATGCGCGCACAGAATGACTTCTTGCGCGGACCACCTTCAGGCTGCGGAGCCTTGAGACCGGGCTTACCCGGATTGGCTTTGTTATAGGACGCAC
>Ga0078894_10000144_pt1 | contig 44121 bp, 52 predicted proteins | sample LauGreSu1BDMLBSD_2_FD_67506 | JGI IMG/M metagenome (GOLD analysis project Ga0078894, IMG submission 67506) | Freshwater lake microbial communities from Lake Michigan, USA - Su13.BD.MLB.SD (version 4) (version 4) | ecosystem: Environmental > Aquatic > Freshwater > Lake | place: Lake Michigan...
GATGATAAAAATGAAAATAAATTTACGTGGATTAAAAATATATACTGGAAATTGGAACAATATAGTTGCATCTTGGTCCAACGAAATAAAAAATGGTTCCACGACAATATTGCGACTTTGGAAAAATTGTGGAAGACGGTGGAATTAGAACGCAAAACCGGGTTTGATCATAGGGCACCCCAAAAGCGTGTCAAGAAGATAGATACGTCTTTAGTAGGAGAATCCAATGGAGGTTGTTTGATCAATATTAAAAAAATAAATGAAACGATTTCGTCTTCTCCGCCGATGGAAAACCGGATTTTTAAAATACGCACGGAATCGATTGACGAAACGCACGAAAATATGAAAACACCGTTGTAATTTTGTTAGGCAAATACAGGTAATTCGGGTCCGGCTTGAGGTCCTAAAAACAGATTTTCTTCAGTATTATAATAATTTATTCTCACACCTGTCATGGTTTCTGGAACAGGTGATAAAGGTTGGGAAATATTGGATAAGACTTCTTTATCTCTGTACAAGGAATCGCAAAAGTCGGCACGAATACATTCACCGTCGTCTGGATTCTTGCGATATCTTAGATTATTTGTGATTTGTGCATATGAACCTACGCTAAAAATCGGATATTTCCACCAAATATCTTGGTAATTTTTTTCACTTAGCTTATTTGAACCGATATATGGATAAGTATCCGCTAAAAGTGGTTCATCTTCGCTGATTGGATAAATACCTGGATTTGCTAAATTTTGGAAACCTTCATATTTAAAAAAGAGGCAAAATAATATAATACATACTAATAAACCAAATAAAAATAATAATTTATTCATGTTCCTTATATATATTATAATACAAATATATTTATTTATATTATAAAAAAGGGTTAAAAATAAATTAACTATATATATACAATAGATAGAATGAATAGTGATAATGATATGCGTGTAACAAAACGTAACGGAGAATTAGAGGATATTGCATTTGATAAAATCTTGAATCGTGTCAAAAAATTGGGACAAGAGGCAAATATTCAAATAAATTATTCCTCATTGGTCATGAAGGTGATTGACCAGTTGTACGATAAGATTCCTACCACAAAAATAGATGAATTGACCGCTGAACAATGTGCGGTGATGTCGACTCAACATCCGGATTATGCGGTATTAGCCGGACGTGTGGTGGTTTCCAATCATCAAAAAAATACAGAGGCGTCGTTTTATAGAGTGATGGAAAAGTTGTATTGGTTGAATGATGTACACGGAGAACATTCTCCTTTATTATCGCATGAAACGTGGTTACATATTTGTGGAAACCAGGATGAATTGGAAGAAATGATTGATTACAATCGTGATTATTTGATTGATTATTTTGGTTTCAAGACTTTAGAACGAGCATATTTGTTTAAAGTAAATGATGTCGTGGTTGAAAGACCTCAGCATATGTGGTTGCGTGTTGCAGTGGGTATTCATGGAAATAACATGGATGCCGTGCGTGAGACGTATGATTTAATGTCGCTAAAATATTTTACACATGCTACACCAACGCTGTTTAATTCGGGTACACCTCGGCCTCAATTGAGTTCGTGTTATTTGATTGCGATGGAGGACGATAGTATTGACGGAATTTATAATACACTAAAGGATTGTGCTAAAATATCCAAATGGGCTGGCGGAATTGGTTTGCATATTCACAATATTCGTGCGAAAGGAACACGCATTCGTGGAACCAATGGAAAGTCGAATGGGATTGTACCCATGTTACGTGTGTTTAATAACACGGCAAAATATGTTGATCAATGTTTACATCCAGAAACAATTATTTATACAACTCAGGGACCAAAAGAAATACAAAATTGTAGTTCTGGAGAAACAAAAATATATAATTTAAAAGGAGAAACAGAAACTATACTAAATGTATTAGAACATTCTTATAATGGTGAATTTCTTGAAATAGAAATAATGCATTCTTTATTTCCCTTGAGAATCACACCTGAACATCCAATATATGTTTTAAAAAATCAACCAAAAGGTTTGAATTATAAATTTATTAAAAATCGTTTAGACAAAAATATATGTAAATTTGATTGGGTTGATGCTAAAGATATAAATACAAATGATCTTGTAATATTTCCAATACCAACAGAAGTAAATGATATTACAAATATTTCTGAGGATGATTGTTATATGTATGGAATAATATTAGGCGATGGTTGTATGAATAATGACGATACACAAAGCGGTACTATTACAATACATACTTTTAACAAAGTTCATTTAAAAGATTTTATTATAAAATATTTTGAAGAAAAATGTGTAGATTATAGGGTAACAGTTGAAGAAAATACGACAAAAATTCGTTGGAATAGAACGATTCATTTACCTTTTAGATATAATGATTTTTATGATGATAACAAAACAAAACGAGTAAATCATAAATGGTTAAATTTACCAGTAAATAAATGTAAATACATTTTAAAAGGTTTATTACAAACAGATGGTTGCTATTATAAAAAAGAATTGGTCTTTGACAATACCTCTTTGAATTTAATAGAATGTGTGAGATTTATATGTATGAAAATGGGAATGTTAACAAGTGGTTATATTCGGGATAGAGTCGGAGAATCGCATGAAACAAGTAGAGGTATTATTGAAAATAAAAAAATAAGTTATACATTAAGAATTCCAAGGACAAAAGAAATTTGTGAATTAATGAATGTTGAATATGATGAAAAACAGTTTTTTAAATTTTTACGTTACGGTAATTACTTGTTGTCAAGAGTTCAGAATATTAAAAAAACAGTTTATGACGGAATTTTATACGATTTACAAATGAAAAAAGAACATAATTATCTAATACATAATGGTCTTGTCCATAATGGCGGGGGCAAGAGAAATGGCTCCTTCGCAATTTATTTAGAAACCTGGCATGCAGATATTGAGGATTTTTTAGACATGAGAAAAAACCACGGTGATGAGGAGTTGCGTGCCCGTGATTTGTTTTATGCTTTGTGGATTTCTGATTTATTCATGGAGCGAGTAAGGGAAAACGGAAAGTGGTCCCTCTTTTGTCCACATGAATGCCCTGGTCTTGCCGATGTATACGGCGAGAAATTCAAGGAGTTATATACGAAATACGAGTCGCAAACCACTACAGCCCGAGTCGTCAACGCACGTGAATTATGGTTTAAGATCCTGGATGCTCAGATGGAAACCGGCACACCATACTTATTATATAAAGATGCCGCAAATATTAAATCAAACCAGAAAAATATCGGCACAATTAAGTCGTCGAATTTATGCTGTGAAATTCTGGAATATTCAGACGATAAGGAAACAGCGGTCTGTAATTTGGCGAGTCTCGCTTTACCTGCGTTTGTCAACCAAGAAACCAAAGAGTTTAATTATGAAGATCTACATCGTGTCACCAAAGTGGTTACTGGTAATTTGAACAAGATCATCGATATTAATTTTTATCCTACTGAAAAAACAAAAAGAAGTAATATGTTGCACAGGCCGATTGGTATTGGAGTCCAAGGTTTAGCCGATGTATTTATCATGATGGATATACCATTTCATAGTGAGCCTGCGAAAATCGTGAATAAACTCATTTTCGAGACGATATATCATGCGGCACTTGAGAAAAGTAATGAAATCGCAATATCCCGCAAAGAAATTGTAAAATATGTACGATCAAAGCTTTCGCCAAAAGATATAGAAAATATAATCAAAACTTTAAAACTGGAGCAAACAATTACAGATTATCCTGAGTTGTCGTCTATATTGGGTCAACTCTTTTTTAACAATATAACGACTCAAAATATTATTGTTGCAGAAATTACCAGAATTCAAAGCGATGAATTATGTGGTTCGTATAGTTCATTTGAGGGTTCGCCTGCATCAAACGGAGAATTACAGTTTGATTTATGGGGCGTAAAACCGAGTGAAAATAGGTATGATTGGAATGAATTGCGGGATTCTATCAAGAAATACGGAATACGAAATTCGTTATTAGTTGCACCGATGCCTACTGCATCTACATCGCAAATTTTAGGATATAATGAGTGTTTTGAACCGTTGACAAGTAATTTGTATACGAGACGAACGTTAGCGGGTGAATTTGTGGTGGCGAATAAATATTTGATGAAGGATTTGATTTCGTTGGGTTTGTGGAATGATAAAATTAAGAATAATATCATTGCTAATAAGGGAAGTATTCAGCAATTAACGGTCTTACCGGAACATATACGTGAAAAATATAAAATTGTTTGGGAGATGCCGATGAAACATTTAATTGACATGGCGGCGGATAGAGGTGCGTTTATATGCCAGAGTCAAAGTTTAAATTTATGGTTGGAAGATCCTAATTATAATACATTGACATCGATGCATTTTTATTCTTGGAAACTTGGACTAAAAACCGGGATTTATTATTTAAGAAGAAAAGCGAAACACCAGGCACAACAATTTACGGTTGAACCTGAAAAACGTGGGAACAATGATACTGAAAATGATGAAATTTGTGAAATGTGTTCGGCATAAAGTGATGATATCAAAAAATATTTTATAATAAAATATTTATAATATATATATTCCTTCATATGTATAATAGCACAACTCGAACTGTATTTCTCATCTTGATAATATGTGTTGGTATCATAATCATGTATTCTTTATTCAAAGGTGTAAAGTTATATCATTCGATTTACAAGATTAGAAAACAAAACCAAACAAAAATATATGAACGAACGGTTAATCCTGCAATTCCTAAAAAATACAAAAATGATCTACGTTCAAATAAAATTTCTACAGATAGTAAAAAATATAGTAGTATGGAAATTTCCAAATCCAAAAATTCCGGTTCCAAAAAAAGTGCTGCTTAAGGCGATACAACGAGTAAAAAATAAGTATATTCATGATGAGCATACTTATTTTTCATAGTTATCTTTTTTTATTTTTTAATGTGAATCGTATCCGCCGTCATAATTAGAACCATACGTCGCACGGGTAGAATCTGCACAGACTCCATAATATTCTTCGTCGAATTGATATTTATCACGAGGATCGATATAATTGTTGATTTCATCGTAATCCAAGACAATTGGTTCGACGTATTCTTGTTCTTCTTCTTGTTCTTCAGGATCATTTGAATCAGAATCAGTAAATTCTTCTCCGGCAAATTCTTCTCCATCTAAATTCATAAGTGCATCATACCTGTCATTAATCATATCAATAATTTCGGAATCAATCACATCGTTTTTTTTCATAATGTGTAATACATGAAATAATGATAATTGGTTCAAGTCATAATTATTGTTGTCAATGTCTTTTTCAATACCACAACCACGTTCGCCTTTGTATTCATTATTGCAGCAACTCATACAGTAGTCAATAAATATTCCTTTGTATGTTCCATAATATAAACAATTGAGGCATTCATGGGGTCCTGTTTTAGGTAAGTGATTAAGTGCCCATTGCTCGGAAAATGAATTAGCATAATAAATACCATGATAAGAATAACAAATTCGATTATCGTTAATTGAATAATGTGTAATGTTTCTATCATCTGTTTTATAAGTAATGCATCCGTTTTGGTATTGTGCGCCATTTGTGTTGTTAAATGTTTCCATTATTAATTCCTTGTAGTGTTTTTAAGTTTGTTTTGTTTTAATTTAAAATACCAGTAAAAAAGTAAATCAATTTTTTTATTAGGGGGATCAGCCAGACCCACCTTATCTTAACATTTGTCTAATTGTCCGGTTTTTTTCACGTAAATCTACTTCATAAATAAGTTTATAAAAACAACGTAAAGTAATTATCACGTCAAACAACGAATTATGCAGATTTTTTGGTTCAACTGAAAACAAATGTTTATGTAATTCACTCAATTTTGGATACTTATAACCCCGACTCGTTTGAATTTTACAAATATCGACCGTATTTTTCATAGTACAAAAACATTTCGAATTAAAATGCTCACTCTTTTCAAAATATTCAATTATTTGGTCATACGATTTATCGTGATCAGATTCTTGCTTTAACCTATAAAACTCAACAATCAACATTTTCACATCGAATTCTAAATTATGTCCAATAATATAATCCGCTTTTTTCACCTTTGAAAAGAATTTGCTCAACACATCATATAAAATAACGCCTTCTTTCTGACATCTTTCCTGAGTGATTCCGTGAATATTTATGCATTCTATCGGAATCACTATGTCTTGCCGAATTTTTATGATATGATCATTGATACTTAGACTATTCTTTTCAATGTCGTACATGACATAACTAAACTGAACAATATGCGGTTGGTTACCCGTATCATGTAAATTTTTAAAATCATTGATTTTACCAGTTGTTTCCGTATCAAAAACTAATATTTTCATTCTATATGATTTGATTAAACTATTTGTTAAAAAAGGTTTAAATCCTTATTTTTAAATCAATTTTTATTTTATTCAGAGCCACTATACAATCCGTATCATTAGACATAATTTTTACAAATGCCAAAACTACGTCGATGCCATATTGTAATTCCATGTTCTTTGATTCCATCTAAATGTTTTTTTGCACCATAACCTTTATTGCTGTCTATATTATAATGTTCGATCAAATGAGGATTTTCCTTGCACAAATCTTCTATATATGTATCACGTGCAACTTTGGCTAATATTGAGGCAGCTGCAATTGTGGAATATTTGTTATCACCACCTTCAATACAAACATGAGGTATTTGCTCTAATATTTTTCGTTTTTTATTAAAATAAGTATATGGATTAAAATAATTCCCGTCAATTAATAATTGTATTTTTGTTTCACTGTTGTTGAATAAATCCGGATTTTTATTTATGATTTCGGCAATACATTTATGCATAGCTTTTTGCGTAGCTTGTAATATATTGATTTCATCAATGACAACTTCATCTTCATAACAAACAACCCAGGCAATAGAACTGTTTTTAATATATTCAGCAGTTTCTTCTATTTTCTTTTTTGAATGAAATTTTTTACTATCCTTCATTTTTGAATGATCAAAACTATCATCTTTAGGTAAAATAACGGCGGACACATATACTCTTCCAAAAAGAGGACCTCTGCCAACTTCGTCAATGCCAATTTCGATTACATTTGATTCATTTGTATAACATTTTTGAAGAGGCTCGTGTTTAACTCTTTTTAACGGGGGTTTTTCATTTTGATTCATTTTTTCATCGTCTTTTTCCATTTTAAATAATATTTATATAAAAAAAATATTTATTTTCAATTTTATTTTTTTCACAATATAAATTATACATGAACAAATTATTATTTCTTTTTATAATCATATTACTTGGACTTGTATTATGCCATTTTTTAGGAGGTAATTGTTATAAAGAAGGATTTCAAACGACTTCCAAATCTCAAGTGGAAGATATCACTGGTGTAAGCACAGCTCCTCCACCTCCGCCACCAAAACCATCATCCGGCTCTGGCTCTGGCTCTGGCTCTGGCTCTGGCTCTGGCTCAAAACCTCCTTCATATGATAATTATAATCACTATGATGGTTCAAGTTATCCTACAAAATATTATGGTCCAAATGGAACGACCGCTATTATTGTAAATAAAAATGGAATATATACTTTAATTATTACTGATACTACAGGAACAACTACCATTTATACCGCAGCGACACCATTGCCACCATCTTGTAATCCTCCACCTCCACCACCTCAAAGTGGACAATCCGGAAGTAGTGGACAATCCGGAAGTAGCGGACAATCCGGAAGTCTCCCACCAAAAACATGCATCACAAGTATTATATTTTATGGACCAAATGGCGGTAGTGCAAAAATAACTACAGATAATAATGGCAATTATATAATTAAAGTAACGAGTCCCGATGGAGAGGTTACCGTATATACCGTAATAAATAATCAATCCACGCCTCCACCACCACAACCACAACCAGATTCTACCCCATATGTAGAACCATCAAAATCTAAGCCAAACCCATATGATTCAAGCTTACCAAAAGGCATACCAAAAAGTATGATTCCTGCAGGTCAGGAAGACTTATACATCTTAAAGTCAGAAGTCGTTCCACCAGTATGCCCTGCTTGCCCTTCATGTTCATTATCCATGAAAGGATTTATGGGAGGAGCTGCTTCCGGAGCTGGTTCGGGGGCTTCTCCAGGAGTAAAAGACACATCTAAATGCCCACCTTGCCCTGCATGTGCCCGTTGCCCTGAGCCTGCGTTTGATTGCAAAAAAGTTCCAAATTACAAAGCAGGAAATCCAGTAAATAATAGTTTTTTACCAATACCAGTTCTAAACAGCTTTAGCAGTTTTGGATTATAAGTTTTGGATTATACATACAAATAAATACAAATAATAATTTACGTTGATTATTATTTGCATCACACAATAGACAATACACTACACATCTACATTTAATTCCCGAGATTTTACACATTTTTTATCCATTTGAAAAGTCTCCATTTTTTCTTCTTGGGGAACTATTTTAATAATACATTTCGACTTTTTGCCATACAGCGGTTCTGTACATCCTTTACCTTCTGTTCCTTTATCAGGGGAATGTTTATTTTTTTCACTCTTGTCAAATTTAAATAATTTTGGAATATCATCTGTGCATCTTGACCTGAAATGTTCATATCTTTCTCTCACATCACAATATTTCAAATTGGATTTCTTTTTTAATTTTCGATTTATTAATTCATGCAATTCATATATATATCTTGAAAAAGTATCCCGATTTTTCATAGCTTCCATCGTAAGTGGCAATTCTTTCAAATTCGTTTTTAAATTGATTCTACAATATTTACAAGGAAGGACATTTTTTAAACTTAATATGAAATTCCGATATTGATGTTTTTCTTCCATAGTAGGTTCAACTGGATAATTAAAACTAATCGTATGCAATAAATGCCACGCACCAGGACCCCATACTGTCGTCAACATTCCATCACCACTATTATAATCGTTCTTTGAATAAGTTTTTTTAGTCTTGTTTAAACGACCAGTCTTATTTCTATTATTTTTATGAGATTTATTTTTCATTTATTATTATATATTGTAAATATAAAAATATTTACAATATTTATGAGTGAATTATCCAATATAAACACTTATATAGAAAATACAAAAAACGTTTGTTTTTATATTACATTATCCATTATTCTTATATTTATCTTTATATTTAGCCCTTTGAATCGTTATCTCATGGCCTCCATCATCGGAAAATTAATTATTCTTGCACTATTGTTATACGCCTTATATCAAAATGTAAACTCCAGCATGATTTTTTCTAAAAATACCAACATTGCATTCACCGATGGGTCGTGGACAAATATTAAAACAAACGTAATGTGCAGTTACGTGTTTTCACTATTTATACTTTTCTTAATATTAAAAGTCGCTCGAAGTATCTTTTATTAATTCTTCAATCAATACATTTGAATAATTTTTACTGGACCTACAAGACTCATCATCCTTATTTAGAGAATTTAGACAACTCTTTTTTTTTATATTCATTATTTTATTGTAGTAAATCAAATCATTTTTATATTCGTATCTATTTATTTCAACCAATTTACCGTCTTGATTTCTAAATATCATTTTTATAAATATATATATTCATTTTATCATGAATATATGTTTAAATATTTTTTTTTATTAATTTATCAAATTAGTATTTCGTTTGAAGTTTTCAACTAATTTAATCTTTATATACATATATAATGGCAATTACAAGTTTAGCAAGTCTAATGAATAGTTTTAAAAGTTTGACCAATGGCACAAATAAAAAATATTTTTATATCTTCATCTTTATTCTCTCTGTAATAGTTATCGCAGGAATTTATTACATGTATACAAAAAACAGTTCATCAAAAAATCAATATATCGAAAACTTTGAAGATAATTCAAGTGGTAAAACCGCAGAATTAATGTTGTTTCACGTAGATTGGTGCCCTCATTGCAAAACTGCTAAACCTGAATGGGACCAAGTCAAAGCTGAATACCAAAATAAGGAAATCAACGGATATAAAGTTATCTTTACCGATATCAACTGCACCAATGAAACACCAGAAATTCAAAAACTAATTGACACTTATAAAATAGAAGGTTATCCAACCATTAAATTAATCAAGGACGGCCAAGTGATTGATTTTGACGCAAAGCCAACCAAAGATACCTTAAGCAAATTTTTGAATACTGTATTATAAATTTCCACAAGTATAAAACACCAGGCATATAAATAAATCATTCATTATCCTTTGTTTCTACATTTGTTTTTACTTCTTCTTCTCTTTTCAATGAGAGAAAATCTTCAGCTGTTTTTATTCCATCATTCAATAATTCTAAACGAGTTTCACTCGAAGAAGCGGTTTCTTTGATAAAGGAAATACTCATGTGTTTTGTTTTATACGACACTTCATTTGGAATGACTGGTTGTTTCGTCTCGGTATCAAGTGTAGATATCATTTTATTTATAAAGGTCATGATATAATCTAATATAGTGGATTCATTATTTACTATATTATTACAAATTTCCGAATTTTCATAACTATTGCGAAATCCCAAAATCTCTTCAAAGGGACAATTGTTGTTTTTAATACAATAATTCAACGGATAGTTTGAAATCATACCTGCATCAACATAACATTTATCATCAATACATACCGGTGAAATCACCAATGGCAACGCAATGGTCATATGCAATGCCCTTAATAATTCTAAATCGGGATGTGTTTTATAGGATATATCAATTAATTCAAAATTGTTTAGCTCAAGAGAGAAAAAGTGAACTTCTATTTTTGAATATTCGTAAAACTCTTTCATTGTTATTTTCATTGACAAATCTTTTGAATCAAAAAAAGGTTTATAAAATATACTAATGACTTTTTCATCAAATAATCCCTTTTTGCTATAAGCCTCAAATATTTGATTTACACTTAGATGATACGTATCGTGCCAAGGACGTTTTATAATATAATCATTGATAACATCCCATTCAAACCGTAATGCAATTAATAAACCCATTATTGCACCGGCAGAAGTCGCATATATAGTTTGAATTTCATCGATATTCCAAAATTTATTTTTTTCCAACTGTTGTAGTGCTCCCAAGGCTTTGATGCCACTTGGTCCTCCACCCGAAATGACTAAATGTTTAATTGTCATAATTTAAATAATTAAATTACTTTTAATAAGTTTTTTTCCTATTATTTTGTAAAATGGCAAATATATTTACTCTTGAAAATGTTTCAGACTTTTCAGAAAAAATAAATATTGATGAATTATACGAAAAAAAAAGACAATATGATTTGAATAAATTAGAATTGTATAATAAAATTTTAAATAGAATTCATGTCAGAATTCGAACGACCTCCCGTCAAAAAATGAATGAACAATTCTGTTGGTACCTTGTTCCAGAAATGATTATTGGTGTTCCAAAATACGACCAAGGTTCTTGTATTGCCTATTTAATTGATAAATTAAGAGAAAATGGATTCAATGTGAAATATATTCATCCCAACACATTGTTTATATCTTGGTTACATTGGGTTCCTTCTTATGTAAGAACCGAATTAAAGAAAAAAACTGGAATTATCGTGGATGAATATGGAAATAAAGTTGAAGAAATCGAAATGATTGGAAATGAAAAAGTGAATGATATGTTTAATATTAAACAACAAACAAAGACCGTTAAAACACCAGGCAATTCACAAAAGGACAAAAAATTCACACCTATACAATCTTATAAGCCCCAAGGAAATTTTATATACAATGATGATTTAATAAATTCTTTAGGTGAAAAAATAACATAAAAATGTTGTCAAGGTTTTTAATTCGATAATGTCACTGGATCTATTTATTTGATATTTTTATAATTTTTTATTGATATAATATATAAGAAATATATGAAATCTAAATCCAAAAAACAAAGAACTGGAAAAAAAAATAATACAAAAAAACGTTTAAGTTTAGACAAAGAACGAATTGTATTTGAATCTTTCGAAGATGATTATGAAAAATTTGTAAAAGAAAGTATTAAGAAAAAAAACAAAAAATATCTATCCCATGTAGAGAGATTATTAGATCAAAGTAGAACCGCTATTTATAAGAAACAAAATAGTGGTGATTTATGGCAAGCCCCATTGGTCAAATTATTTCAAGTTCCATTTACCCCGTCAACAATTAAGGCAAATGACGATTTTTATACTTATATAAATTTCAGATGGTTACAAAATGCCGAAAGTGAATTTGACAGCAAAGGTAATCCACAGAATAAAAAATATTTCTCTCAAATTGACGATTTCCGATTAATACAAGATAAAACATATCACGATGTTCTAAAAATAATGCGTGATTATTGCAAAAAGAATCATAATCGTGAAGCAAAGTTGGTGAGTAATGTAATGAAATCATTCGAACAATTAAACAATTATTCAAATACCAGAAAACACATCGATCAATATATAAAAAAATACGAAGAATTAGCAAAGAAAAATGATTTATGGGAATTTTTAGCAGAATTAAATAAAAACGAAATAATCTCTTGGGGATCTCCAATCACTTGGAAAGTAACCGCTGACCAAAAAGATGCCAAGACCTATCGCAGTTTTATATCTGGACCACAATTATCTATTTTTGATATTAAAGTATATTTTACGGATGACGGCGGATTAACTCCAGAGGAAGTTAAATACAAAAAAATATTAAAGGCAAAATATTTAGATTATATTAATCAAATCTTTGAAGCTTGTTTAGGTAAGAATCACGGTTTAAGTGCAACAGACGTATTTGATAAAGAAGTCGATATTATTAATGCAATGGGATGCACTTCTATTAAATCGGATGATGAAGGATTTTATAATATTGTTAAAAAAGGCGATGCCTTAAAATATGGTTTGGATTGGGAAAAATTTAGCAAGTGTTTAGGATACACAAAAACTCCTGACTTTTGTATTGTAGGTAGTTTGAATTATATAAAATGCATCACCGACAATTTAACTAAAAATTGGACCGATGATAAATGGAAAAGTTATTGGTATTATATTTTCTTCCGTCAAATCATCCGTTTTGATCGCAAATTAAATGATATTCATTATGAATTTAAAGGAAAATACATCACTGGATTACCAACCAACTTTCCTTATGATTTATATCCTGTTTTTGGCTTGTCCGTCACTTTTAATACATTAATCGCAAATGAATATTCCGCAATTCATAGAAATGAAGAAATTATCCAATATGTTAAAAATATTGGTTATGATTTGGTAAAAGTATTTAAAAGAATTATTATAAGAAACGACTGGTTCAATCCAATAACGAAAAAACATGCATTACAAAAATTAGATCATCTTAAACTTGTTATTGGACAACCTGATGAATTGCGCGAGGATCCTCTCTTGAATTATGTTGCAAATGATCCTTATGACAATTTAGTATTGATTAATAATTGGAGAATGGAAAAATTTGTCAAATTAGACGGTCATCGTGTAATTGATATTCCAATGGTAGATTGGGCCGCAACACCATTTAAATTAATTGGTTACCAACCTTATATCGTAAATGCATTTTACACTCCAACATTGAATTCTATTTATATTCCTTATGCATATTTACAAGCGCCTTTTATCGATTTACAAGAAAGAGGTATTGAATATAACTTGGTTCGTATTGGCTATACTTTAGGACATGAAATGTCTCACTCGTTAGATAGTATCGGAAGTAAATATGATTATAAAGGAAACTTGCATAATTGGTGGAACGCAGCTGATAAGAAACATTACGATAGTATTTTAGCTGATATTATTAAGCAATATGAAGCATTCGCGTTAAAAGACGGAATTAAATTCGACGCTTCGATTGGAATTAGTGAAGATGTAGCAGATATTTCTGGTTTAGCAATATGCGAAGAATATTTGAAGGATTTCCAAGATAAAAATAGTTATATTGTTCCTATTCGAGCACTATCATTCCAAAAGTTTTATACTTATTTTGCTGTTCAACAGAGTCAACATATTTACAAGAGTGCTTTAAGAGCCCAATTATTAACCAATCCTCATCCTTTAAATAAATATAGAACAAATGTTCCATTGTCTCGTTTAGAAATATTTAGAAATATTTACAATGTTAAAAAAGGGGATGGTATGTATTGGCCAGATATGAGAACTGTCTTTTAAATTTATATTTAGAATTATTTAGAAATTATCATCAATTATTTTGAATTATAATTAAATAGATATGGACGGATGAATTTTAATGTAAATATTAAGGATTATTCAAAAAGAATCATAATTAGATAAATTATTTTTAAATTAATTTTAAAACTAATTTATATTTAAAAAATTTTCATATTTCAAAATTTTTTTTTATCAAGTATATATATAAAATGGCAAGAGGTCGTCGTACAAGAAAAGCAGGTCGTTCAAGAAAAGCAGGTGCAAAAATGGCTGTCAGAAAACATAGAACCGCAAAGAAATTTGCAAAGAAAGCTTTAGTTGCACAAAAGAGAGCAAAGAGTGCCGCTAAAAAGGCTTCCCAAGCTCAAGCTCAAGCTCAATCTCAAGCTCAAGCAGCTTCCCAAGCTCAAGCTCAAGCTCAAGCCCAAGCTCAAGCAGCTTCCCAAGCTCAAGCTCAAGCCCAAGCTCAAGCTCAAGCCGGTGGAAGACGTTAAATATAAAATATAAATAAAATTTATCGTTTTTAGTTTCGGTTTTTAGTTTCGGTTTTTAGTTTCGGTTTTTAGTTTCGGTTTTTAGTTTAATTATTTGATATGAACAATATCAAATAATAATAATTTTCATTTACCTCTGGCCTGGATCTACATGTATTACGTTACGTATATGTGTACAATTTTTCCGATATTTTTTCCATTGTTTCAATTTGCTTTGTCGTTGTTTCAAATATCTTTTTTTCAACTATCGCCTCATATATTTTTAACCCTTTTACAAAATGTTCCTCACAATTACTATACAAGTCTCTGATATAATTCCTACATTCAACCACAATGTTTTGTAATGAATCCTCATTTAATTCCGGATTTACTTTTATTACCTTTTCATTTATTTCTTCGTGTGTAGTTGATACATATACAAATAGCTTGTTCAATATTGATATTAAATATTCATTCTTTTCATCAATCATAGAAATCATTTGTTTTAAATTATTTGCATATTCTTGAAATAAATCATCTCTACAAGAAATCGTTTGGTCCTTGTCATCTATTTCGTTCATAGCACAATACTTTTTCTTACTATAATCCGTCAATGGTATATCACTAAATTTTTCAATATTTTCAGGCAATACCAAATTACCGGTGTATGCTGTATAAAATTTATTTAAATCACTTCTAAATTGTCTTCTTGTCTCAGGGGTCATTCCTTTGAATTCACCGGTTTCAAAATCGTAATCATAATCAAAATACAATTCTATTAATTCTGGTATTCCGTATTGATCACTTAAACTATCAGTTAAAGAATTCAAGCTACACAATTTCGCAGGCTTAGTATTTATGACAACATCTTTATCAAGAGAATCCATATTTTTAAATAATTCATTTGCTAAAATATCGACACGCTGACCACACAAACTTGTATATTGAATCTCAACCTTTCCTGATTTAGGAATCTTGTCTTTTTCTTGGAGACTATATCTTTTCACTTTACCAGAACTATTTGTATGAATATATTCAGGATTAATTGTCATTACTATTGCGGCAAATACATTTGCAACCTTTATGTAAAATTTCGCAATTTGATTACACAATAACGTTTTTTTATCACTTTCTTCTTTAATTATTTCATTCATGTCACTCTTATTTATGAAAACAATGTTTTCATTTTGTTCAATGGGATCTTCATAGTCTTCACCATTTAATTTACCATTCTCCACACGTTCAACAATATTGTTTACTTGTAAATCATTAAAATGTTTATTAATAATATCCGATGTCAATACAATTAACTTGTTACAATATGATTTATTATGCAATTTTACCAAACTTTTGAAATCCATGGTTAAAATATATTTTGTCGCTATATAATCAATTTCATCATCCATCATTTTTTTATGATTTATTTTTCCATCCTGAATAACACTTCCCCCCGTAATATTTGATTTAGAAATTTGATTACCCATATATCATATTTATATAAAAATTATAAAATAAAATTGAATTAAAATTATCTTTTCTAATCAAAATAATAACTTAGAATGAGCAAAGATAAAAGTATAAAAAAAAGAGATGGAAATATAATTAATAAAAAAGAATTATGGAATGTTTTTGACAGTGAAATTAACAAAAAAGATGAAATACCTTTAGAATGTATTTATCGTGCTGGAGGAGACCGCGAACAATGCGACCGTTGTGAATCTTCTTTAGCATTTTCAGATGAAGGATTTCTCACTTGCACTAATTCTAAATGTGGAATTATTTACAAGGATATTGTTGACCAAAGTGCAGAATGGCGATATTATGGTGCTGACGATAATCAAAACTCAGACCCTACCAGATGTGGAATGCCAATAAATCCTTTATTACAGGAATCATCATTCGGGTGTAAAGTCTTGTGCTATGGTTCTACCAGTTATGAAATGCGCAAAATTAGAAGGTATACCGAATGGCAATCCATGCCATATAAAGAAAAATCTCAATATGAAGAATTTCAGAGAATTACCATTATGGCACAAAATTCAGGTATTCCAAAATTAATCATTGATGATGCAATTCGTTATCATAAGAAAATTTCCGAATATGAATTAACCTTTCGCGGGGATAATCGTGATGGAATATTAGCGGCGTCCATATATATATCTTGTCGTATTAACAATTATCCGAGAACAGCAAAAGAAATTGCAACTGTATTTAATTTAGATGTAACCAGTGCAACAAAAGGATGTAAAAACGCACAACTAATTATTAACAATCTTGAACGAGATATGTTGCACACTGATAAAACGTCATTTTGTAAGACAAAACCAGAAGCATTTATCGAACGATATTGTAGCAAATTAAGTATTAATAATGAGTTGACTAAATTATGTCAATTCATTTCAATGACTATTGAAAAAAAGGGTTTAATGCCTGAAAACACACCACATTCAATTGCTGCTGGAGTTGTTTATTTTATTGCACAATTATGCGGGTTGAATATCAGTAAAAAAGATATAAAAAATACAAGTGAAATCAGCGAAGTTACGATTAATAAATGTTTCAAGAAAATTGAAAAAATGAAGGAGGAAATTGTTCCAGCTGTTATTCTTAAAAAATATGGATCCTATTAATATTATTTTACTAATTTACGCCAAAAAGCCAAAAAAGGCAAAAAGACAATAATTAATTATTAGTTAAAATATATTTAAAAATTTATTTTTTAATTATATTATTAAAACAAATGGAGTTTATTGAAAAAATAGCAGAAACCGAGGAAAGTTTCAATTCAATTGATAAAATATGTATTATACTAACATCAACCGTGAATGTGAATCCTATTAAAAAATTCATTTTTGACAGAGACCCTGCTTCCAGAATAGAATTATATTTAAAATCTATTAGAAAATGGTTAGAACAGACCCATTTTAAAATTGTCTTGGTTGAAAATTCCGGTTACAAGTTCCCCGAATTGGATGAATATGTTGAAAAATATAAAGACCGGTTTGAATTAATTTTATTTAATGAAGCTGATATTAATTTTGACGATTTCAATTCAATCGGAGCACATGCATTAGCCACCGACAAGGATTATTTATACACCAGTAAAGGAACAAGTGAAATGTTTGCGATTTATTATACAAAACAGTGTTCACAACTCATTCAAAAGAGTGAATTTATCATTAAAATCACTTGTAGATATTTTATACCGCAATTTGAAGATTTTTTCAAAAATAAAAATATCGACGATTATTTAGCAATTAGACAAAACAATTGTCTTCATTGTGAAATTGTCGGTGCTCACAAAAGTAGGTTAGATGATTTATTTATTCCTGCACATTTCAGGGGAACAGATGGTTTATGTCATCATCATTTAGAAGAATTATATGAAGACCGAATTTTAACCAGGTTTCCTCAAGACAAGGTTTTGGTTTGCGATGTATTTGAAATAGAACCAACTCGACAAGGTGGAACACTTGATTTGAAAACGTTTTTATAATTGTCTTGTCTATAAATGAGTGATTTTGTAATCGTTAAAGATAATAAAAATAAATATTTGATTACTACAAATGGCGAAATCAAATATTATTCCAAATCGTATATTTATTGTTCCATATAGGAACCGAAGAGAACAAAAGTTTTTTTTTTCAAATCAAATGAGTTTCATATTAGGAGATGCAGAGGATTATGAAATATATTTTGTCCATCAATGCGATAATCGTAACTTTAATCGCGGTGCAACCAAAAACATTGGGTTTTTAGCAATGAAAGAAAAATATCCGGATGATTACATAAACATTAATTTTATTTTCAATGATGTTGACACATTACCGTTTCACAAAATATTTGATTATCAGACAACACCAGGGGTTATTAAACATTATTATGGTTTTGAGTCCGCATTGGGCGGAATTGTAGTTATTAAAGGCTGCGATTTTGAAATCGCCAATGGGTATCCGAATTATTGGGGCTGGGGAATGGAAGACGCATGTCTTCAAAAAAGATGTTTACAATTGGGCATGCGAATTGACCGAACTCAATTCTATAAAATAGGAAGTCCTGAAATTCTCCAATTGTTTGACGGGGTCTCTCGTATTGTATCCCGAAAAGATCCGGTTAGAATGAAAAATGATACAGGAATAGATGGTATTCGATCCATCGACAATCTATTATTTACGATTGATGACAAATCGTTAAACCCAAATGATAATGTTTATTTGGTGGAAAACAGTAAAATAATGGTGATTAATGTTACTCATTTTATGACTTTAGTAAATTACAATGAAGATTCTTATCATGATTATGATCTGAGAGAACCAGTTAGAAATATAATGTTTCCCAATTCAAATGTTAAAATGACAAATCAAACGGTTGTTAGTACAGATGATTGGAAACATATTCCGTATTATCCTACTGTTCAAGAGAGAAAAGAAAATGAAATTAAACAGTTTACCCAGGGCATAAAACAACAACAATATAAAAATCAAGCAACCGTATTGCCCCAACAACAAAAACCGGTGTCGGCAAAATACTACTTTTCAAAAGAATATGCAAATACTTATTATCCGAAACCACGTGCAACCTCAAGTGTAAATATTCCTTTAGGCGGAAATTATCGAAAATAATCGATCGGGTCTTTCTGGTAGGACTCGGTAAATTACGTCTTTCTCTCTTCTCTCATTATTATATGAATAAAAGTAAAAACAATGATGAAATAATTCTTCAAATTAAAAACATTCCGTTTTCCAGGGTTATAAATGAATGGGATAAAATGAAAAAACTCTGCAGTAGTCAACATGGTGCGACGGGTGAATTAAATGGTCGCAGTAAACTCGGGTGCGACTTTTTAGATTACTATTTTTTCTCTCATCGTCTTGAAACGATCGGTAATAAGGGTATAAACTTTTACGATTTTTTGGAAAATATAGACCATTATAAAGGTAAAAAATATATTCAAACATTATTGACGTTTTGCGAGAAAAAGAATCGGTATATAAATCAAGATATAAAAAAATACTATTACATTTATGGTCTTTGTTTCGGAAGATGCAATGCTTTTAAAATTACGAACGCATTGGAAATATATATCAAATACAAACCGACCGTGATTTTGGATCCTTTCTGCGGATTCGGTGGAAGATTGGTGGGTGCTTTATTGCTCAACGCCGATTATATTGGATTTGACTTGAATGATGATTTGAAAAATGCATACGACAAACTCTTGGATGATTTTGGAAAAAAAAGTAATGCAACTGTTTCTCTCACATTTGCCGATTCTTTATCGATAAATTATGGCGAATTAAAATATGACATGGTATTTACTTCACCTCCCTACGAAAATATAGAAATATACAAAAATAGCACAAAAAAAACGATTCATGAATGGAGTCTTTTTTATAAAACTATTTTCCAGAAAACATGGGACGGTCTCTCAAACGGCGGAACATATGCAATCAATATAAATGAAACTATTTACAACAAATCATTAGTACCTCTTTTTGGCGAATGCCACGAAAAACTTGAACTTAAAAAATCCACCAGAAATACCAAATATAAAGAATATATTTATATATGGAAAAAACAATATTAAAATACTTTATTTAATTAATTTATTACCATGGGTTCAAATAATAAATTAATTAGTTGTATAAAAGACGTCAAACATAGCTTTTACATTAATTTAGAAAATCGTGCAGACCGTAAAACACACGTGGAAAAAGAACTACAGAGTATTGGAATCACTCCAAACCGGTTTAATGCGATTAAAATGCCGAACGGTGCAATCGGTTGTAGCTTGAGTCATTTGAAATGTCTTCAAATCGCAAAAGAATCTGGATGGCCTCATGTTTTTATTTGTGAAGACGATATTCGGTTTCTTGATCCTGAATTATTCGTAAATCAAATAAATACTTTTTTCAAAAATCATCAACATGATTGGGATGTTCTATTGGTGGCTGGAAATAATATGCCACCATATAAACAAATTGACGACACATGTGTGAAAGTATTTCAATGTCAAACTACCACTGGATATATTGTTTTACAACATTATTATGATAAACTTATTCATAATTATAAAGAAGGTATTTCAAAATTAATGAGAGAACCAAATAAACATGTTTTCTATGCGATTGATAAATACTGGTTTAATTTACAAGAAATTGACAATTGGTATTTAATTGTTCCTCTAAGTGTGATCCAACGAACCGATTACAGCGATATTGAAAAAAAAATTGTTAATTATAAAAGAATTATGACGGATTTAGATAAAATGGAATTAGTAAATCGTATGAAAAAACTCAAAAATCCTTAAAATACTTTTCTGAAAACACATTGAATATATTTTTTTTGTATTTTTCATCAAGATAATATCCAATGGAATAATCTTCCAGATATTCTTTTTCTATTATACTTTTTTTTGTTACAAGATCTTTCACGGATTCTTTTGATAAAAAATAAAATCGCCCACTGCAATATTTTGTGGTTTCTATTTTTAAATTATTCGGTAACTCTGGGTGAATCTTGTAGTATTGTGAAATATGTGGTTTCATCACATCTATGATTCTTCCACCATAATGTAATTCATCCTTTTTTTTGCTTTCTAATAACTGAATCATGACATTAAAAAATTTTTCACAGTTGATTATGTTTTGATCATCATCCGTTTTAAATATATATTTATATTCAAACTTATTCATTATTGCGAAATACGATGTGATGACCTTGTGTGGTAACGAATTATAATCATCTTTATTTTTTACAAATAATACACGCGAATTATCATCAAATATATATTCCTTTTCTAAATTAGGATCACCTACCACGTGATAATAAATTAATCCGTGTGGTAAACTTTTTATCCATGTATTTTTTTGATAAATTGCCTTTTCTTTGTATTTTTGACAATTCATTATCAATAATATAAAATCTTGTTTGACTTTTTCCATCATCGTAAATATATAAATTATAAATAAATATTTATATATTTTTTACTTATTATTTTTAGTTATATCGTTTTTTCTTGGATTTCGTGAGTTTCTTGGGTTTCCCTGGGTTTTCCATAAAAACTTTCAAAACTATCTAATATATAACTTTTATCAAATAAAGATTTATAATTATTTGTTATTTTTTCAACATCACTCGTATATTCTTGACAAATCAAATAATTCATTCTCATTCTATGAGTTCTTTCGTAATTTTTATTTATTTTTTGAATAAGATACGGTATTCCCAAATTAGACATGTGCTTAATATAATATGTTTTTGAACTGTATTTTATATTATTACCTTGAGGACTGCAGTAATGTGCACCTAAAGTATAATTCATCTTTTCAACATCATTTCTATAAAAACAAACATGTTTGTCTTCCTTTTTATTATCTACCACTCGATTGATAGTATTCAAGTCTACATCACCTAAATTTAATTCATTACTTTCACCTATAATATCAACGCCTTTTGTGGTTAATATACTTGTATTATCCCTTAGTTCATTCGCTAAATCTTCCTCGGTAGCACACAACCATTCATCCATATCTACCATTATTATCCATCCATTTTTGACAGTCATCCAAAAATGGTCCTTCAACCATGTTTGTTTATGTTCATTCAATTCATAATTAGTTGAAAAAGTTGCAACTTCACAGCCCATTGATAATATAATTTCAAGCGAGTTATCTGTGCTCTCATTATCCAAAACTGTAATTATACTATTGGGAAAATTTCTCCTATAATGATTTATCGTATGTGGTAACATGATTGATTCGTTATAACATAGTATAAATATATTTACATCCATATTTAATGACATATTAATATTATGAATCAAATAATATTTATATTATTTACGAAAAATTTATTTTATTCCAATTTTCAGGAAACAAATCAGTTGTATCATTTTTACTATTTTTTTCAAACCATAATTCAGGATAACATACTATTTTTTCCGGATTTGAATTTAAATAGGCACCCCACCAACTAAATGTACTATTTGCAATTATATTATGACTACAACAACTCATCATTAATAACTGCTCCCAATCCTCTATTTGATCATTCGCTTTTATAAATATACACATCGGAAAATCCTCTCCCAACTTTATTATCGTCTGATTCACCTCTTCATTATCTTCTTTTTCACAAAAATATAATATTTTTATCATTGATTTTGGCTTAAGTTTTGCTATCATACAATTGATACTATTTTTATAATATTCATACGGCATTAAGGAATACACCTTTAATAATTTTTTGTAATCCCCCAAGCGAAAATGCATCGTAATAAATTCCTTATAATTATAATTATATTTCTGGGTTATTTTCTTCTTCAATTCATCTATTTTTAATAAATTATAAATATCCTTATAATACAACTCGAAATATTTCGGACTCTGAAAATACCCGTCAAATATTATATTCTGTAATAAGGATGTTTTCACTGGCAATTCTTCATATCTAAACGATTTTTCCCGAACAATATCCATTTTTAAAACAATATTCTGAATATGTCCTCGTATATATTTGAAAAAATTATGCCAATATGTATGTCTGGGCGTTACACCACTATTCAACATATATGTATTTCTGAAAAAAAAGGTTTCATTCGTACACGACATTGCATATGCTATTGTGGTAAATATTTCAAACAATTGATTCCCTAACCCACCTCTTATATTACATGTAATCATATTGATTTATGTATATATTATATTTACTATTATTTATATTATTTATATTCTTTATCATTTCATAATTATACAATTCTTCCGGATAATTTTAAAAATCTTCAGTAAAATTAAACGTTTCTTCCGACAAAGTTTTATCAGCTAAAGCATAAGAATCCACCTTCTTTTCAAAAAAATTCGACTTTGCCTCTAAACTGATCAACTCCATGAAATCAAATGGATTCGTAACATCAAATATCTTATCATATCCTAATTGCAAGCACAGTCTATCCGCTACAAATTGTATATATTGTGTCATCATTTTGGAATTCATACCAATCAATCTACATGGTAATGCTTCGCATATAAATTCCGTCTCAATATCGACCGCCTCCCTTATTAATTCGTGTATCTTAGATTTCGACATTTTCTTAACCAATTTACTATACAAGAGTATCGCAAATTCACAGTGAAGTGCCTCATCTCGGGAAATCAACTCGTTCGAAAATGTTAATCCGGGCATCAATCCACGCTTTTTCAACCAGTAAATACTACAGAATGCTCCAGAAAAAAAGATACCTTCTACGCAGGCAAATGCAACCAAACGTGTCGCAAAATTACTGCGATTATCCTTTATCCATTTTTGTGCCCAGTCCGACTTCTTTTTTATACATGGGAAATTATCTATCGCACGAAATAATCTGGTCTTTTCCTCATCATTTTTTATATATGTCTCTATCAATAAACTATATGTCTGAGAATGTATATTTTCCATTGCTATTTGAAATCCATAAAAAGCTCTTGCTTCTGACAACTGAACATCCGACATGAATCTTACCGCCAAATTTTCTAATACAATACCATCACTCGCAGCAAAAAACGCCAATATCATAGATATGAACATTTTTTCCTCATCATTTAAGCTTTCCCAATGGGTTAAATCTTTTGATAAATCGATTTCCTCGGCTCGCCAAAAACAATCTACTTGTTTTTTATACATTTCCCATATATCTTGGTGTTGAATTGGAAACATTACAAAACGATTATCGTCAGGAGAAAGTAACGGTTCTTGATTAGTCTTTGACATCCTAAATAATATATAGCAAAGATTTTATATTTTTATAAAATATATATTATTTTTCAAAAACAAAAAACAAAAAAGAAGATTCTTTTTTGATTTAGTTTTCTTTTCTTTAGTTGTCTTTACTTGTCTTTTTTTTGCAAACATATTCCACATATTTGCAAGTAATTATTTTTGTAATATTCAGTATAATAATCCGCACCTTCATTCAACTCGTCAATATGATTTAAATAACTATTGTCTTTTTCGTATATTTCATACAAGAGTTTTCGTTGATGTTCATTTTCAAATTGTTGGGTTTCGTGTTCATTGAAATTTGTATATATCATACTTTTATCATTCCCATCAACTATATTTAATGCACTTATTTTTGAAATAGACGCCACAAGTATTACGATTATGAGTAGCGTAAATATAAAGATTAAACTGATTGATAGTAATTTATTTATGTCGATATTATTGTATTTTTTTAGTTTAGGTGAATAACATCCATATTCACCTTTTTTTGTATATGGAATATTTGACTCCAAAGCATCATATTCATCCGAAGAGGAAGATGAATATGCTTGAGTATTGATATGCACCGGATAATTCATTTGTATTTTTCCTGACTTTGTAATTCTAATTGGAAGTGGAATTGGAACTGCTATTTAATTACATTGATTCTTATTTAAAAAAATATTTCAATTTTTTTACATCTGTGTAATATAATGGAATCTCAGAAAAAAGATTTATTAAAAACAATAGAAAATGAAATTAATGATACGATTAAAGAAGCTTCGCATCACGTAAGTAATGATTCACCTGAGAATCATGGTGCGTTGAATGTAGACAATATTCACGGGGATGAAAATTATTTGTCTTTAGCAAAACGCGATAAATATTTGAAAAAATTAGAGGAAGAAATTGTTTTAAAAAAGAATTTTTTAGAAAATAAAAGAAAAGATTTAGAAAAAATTTCTTATGAAAATGAATTTTTAGAAAATGTGAAAAAAGACTATGAGAAATATTACAAATATATTATCCAAGAAAAAAAAGAACAATTGGAAAAAATGGCGTATTTAGATGAATATATTAAAGATATCATGGAAAAAAATAAACTGACGGATGATGAAATCGAAAATTCCAAGAAAGAACAGCGTGATTTATTGAATGAAATGAAAAACATTAAAACGAAAATGGATAATTTAATGATAGATAAACATTTGTAACCCGATAATATATTTTCTTGGTAATATATATATAATGAGTGATAGTGTTCCGGAATCTGATAAAAATATATTTAATGAAATTATGGGTAATTTGGATACAATCGGAACCCGATTAGGAGAAAGAAATGATTTTTTTGATTATGTATCAAAGACGTTTATACCAACTATTCAAAAATTACTTGATTTAATCAGTGACTTAGGAGTCCAAATTAATAATTTAAAAAAACAAATTGATGAAAAAGAAAAAGAAATAGATGCTGCTAAAACTGGAAATAATGAGGAATTACTGAAACAAATAAATGATTTAACTGAAGAAATGGCAAAAAAAGAAGCAGCTTTAAATACATTACAACAATATCTTACAGATATTCGTGACCTTGTCAGAACAATTAAGAATGAAAAAGTTGATAATAAAGGTACCAGTGAAGAAGTTAAGGCAGACGCAGAAAAATTAGTTACAAAAATTCAAGATCTTATTGAAAAGCATACTGCAGCTACCGGTGTTGGTGCACCTACCGGTGATGGTTCAACTCCCGGTGATGGTTCAACTCCCGGTGATGATTCAATTAGCGGTGGTTATAGACGACGACGAGGAAGAAAAACCACTCAAAGAAAGAAGGGTCTTAAAAAAATGAGGGGTGGTTATGATGCAACCAGAAGAAGACATAGTTCCTCTTCAAAAAAAACAAGAAGAAACCGAAGAAAACACAAAAGACATTCGTCAGGTTCAAGTTCCAAAAAGAGTGGTTCATCCTCTTCTTCGTATTAGTATGTTGTCCGTTTTATATAATTCATTTTTCACAGTAATTATATAAAATATCAAGTTAAAAACCAAAATAAGCGTATTATGACGACCAATACATTCCGTAAAGACCCGGAACATTTATATGATAGCCATATTCTCGAGACCGTTTATTTAATAAATGCACCATGTTTTTCATTAATTTACAACGATTTCTATATACACGTTTCCAACATCTTTGTACAATTCTAATCCAAAATGTTTTCAGAATAGCAACACATTCGTTACCGGATAAATACACTTTATACCCTATTTGCGGTGTTATATAATTTTCCTTGGAAATTATATTAAAATAATTTCGAATTACTTTGTGCGTTAATTCCAAGTTATTTTTCCTATACGAATCAGTCAATAATTTGTACTTATTTCGATAAACATTCATCATTACTTCGTTTAATATATAGAAATCGTTTTCACTATCACTATCACTATAATCATCGTAATAATCATCATCACTATCGTCATCACTATTATCATCAATATGTATGATTATGTAATGTCCGTAAATATTTGGGTCACTTTGCGTTATATCGTATCCATGTAAATTTGGATGATATAATTCACAAAGCAATAAATAATTTTTATTCATCCTAATAGGAGAAAATAATAATATTAATAAATTATAATTTTAATTATTAATATTCATCAATTTTTTTTAAAGACTATATATATATGATGAGAATTAAAAAAACCTTTTCAAAATTGTTAGATAGAAAAACAATTTCAAAGATATTAGAAAACAAATATGTATTGTACTTTGTCTTTATTTTAGCAATTATTCATGTTTTTGGTTATATGATTACCGGAAACTTTAATTCAATCATCTTTTTCGGTTTGATTGGCTTTTTAACATCGTTTTTTAGTAAAAATATGATTATTGTATTAAGCGTTCCTTTAATATTAACAAGTATTTTCATGCTTGGTAAAACAATTAAAGAAGGATTTGAAAGTACCCGAAGCATTGAAGATGTAGAAAAAGACATTTCCAATACAAGGGAGAAAATTAAAAATTTAGTAAAAAAAGATATAAAAGGTAAAAAAGAACGTGATGAACTGAACAAATTATTGAAAAAAATGGATGACCTTCAAGATGAAAAGGCAAAACTATTGAAATCTTCGGACGAAGAACCAACACCAAAATCTCGATCTAAAAATAGTTCAGATGATTCCGATTCATCGGCAGACGCAATGTCAACAATGTACAACAAACCAAACAGAATTGATTATGCTTCTACTGTAGAAGATGCATATGAAGATTTAAATAAAATTTTAGGAGGAGATGGAATCAAAAGACTTACCGATGATACTCAAAAATTAATGAGTCAGCAATTACAATTGGCGGATGCCATGAAAGGCATGACTCCTTTAATGGAACAAGCAAAATCATTATTACAGGGTTTTGATTTGAAAAATTTGGGCGGATTAGGGGATCTTACAAAAAATCTACCTGTAGGTGCTGCAATGGATAATAATGTATAAAATATTCATTTATTATGGTTAGGTTAGTTTAGATTGGTAATATTTTATATTTTTTGAGTTAATCGACATATATTATATCTGTATAATATATGCCAAAGAAGTGTATTCCAGGAGTTATATGTATAGAAAATGTGACATTGTTTTTTTTGATACTTACCGTATTTATTTTAAGTTATCTATTCTACATTAATTTAATTAAGAAAGAAAAAAACGTAATTGTTAATATTGAAAAACGACACAATCCTCATCATGCCCCACGACAAATGATTCAAGCTGTTCCAAATTATCCGTATAATAATTTAACGCCTGATGTATTGATGGACCCCTATATTCCTCCACTAAGAGATGAACGCTATTTTGTTCCAAGAAGAATGCCTATCAATGTTTCAACAAATCCGGGAGCCGTAGATACCAATTATCGTCAAATGGGACTATTAACGCCTCTACATAAAACATCTAAAAAAGACAAGATACTTCCTTTGATGGGTCGTCCTTTATATGTGAATCGTGATAAATGGCAATATTATACGATGAGCGATCAAAACAATAGTGTAAAATTGCCAATTATCCGTAATGGACGTAGTTGTACAAATGAATATGGTTGTGACCAGTTATATAGCGGAGATAATGTTTATGTGGAGGGATATAATGAGGCATTCAAGATTACCATGTATGAAAATAATAATATTCAATATTTACCCTTTTAAGTTTCTCTTTATATTTTCTCTCTATAGTATGCTGACTTGAAGACAATTATAAATGTTTTAATGTAGTATTGTGAAGATTCACTCCTCTTCGATTTTTGTTTGTTCTTGTTTTTTCAGTTTTGTCTGATTTGTTGTTTTTGTAGTTTTTTTTGGTCTGTTTTTTTTTATCAAATAATTTCATTAACCTACCTTTAGTTAATTTCATTATAAATTATAATTAAATAATAATTTTTAATTATTTATCTTATTATTTATATATTTATATGGCTAAAGGCAAAAATAATAAAAAATCAAAAGCACCTCCAGCAAAATCTTCTGGTGGAAAAAAAGGTTCTTCTGCAGCAACATCAGGATCTTCTGCTGCTGCAAAAACAAAATCAGCTACACCATCCAACGGATTTCCAATGAACATATCTTCATCCAAAGTCTCCGGTGAATGTAAACTAAAATGTGAATATTTATTTAATTACCAAGCTTCAAATACATCTACCGCTACAAATTACGGAACAAATATACAAATTACTTATGGTGATGGTGCTGATGTAACATTCAATAATAATAAATACAAGGTAACATCCATTAATATATATACTCCATCTCTGCATTATTATAATGATTCGACTACCGCTGGAGAACTTTGTATTAAACATTCCCCTATCGCAGGTGGTAAAAATTTAATGGTATATATTCCATTAAGTACCAGTGGAGTGACTCTTGAATCATCACAAATAATAACAAATATTATCAACTCTGTTTCGAAATTTGCACCTGCCGCAGGTAATACTACAAATCAAGGGATTTATGAATTTACACTAAATAATGTGGTTCCAATGAAACCATTTTATACTTATAGCACAACCAATATTGATGTAATTATATTTGGATTATCAAACGCAATTGGTATCTCTCAAGATACTTTAAATACGCTAAAGAAAATTGTTAAATCTTCAATCATCAATCCGGCAATCATAAATACATCGCTCTTTGTAAATAATACTGGACCAGTTTTAAACGTATCGAGCGACATTATGATGGACTGTCAGCCTACCTATGTTGAAGAAAGTGCTAACATTATTCGGTCTAAATCTGTTAAATTTGATCTATCAAATAATCAAAATTTTATGTATTTACTCTTGTTATTCGGAATTATGCTCTTCATCTATATGATGTACGTTTTTTCAAAATTTATTTCAACGAGCAATACACCATCGTCTAATTCTTTTGCCAGCAAAATTCAATAATTTTACCCTGAGGGTCCGGTCCCTGAATGAATTTCCACACCCCTCTGTCCACACCCCTCTGTCCACACCCCTCTGTCCACACCCCTCTGTCCACACCCCTCTGTCCACACCCCGCGTCCACACCCCCTTTCTCTCATTGTTGCTTTTTTCAAAAGTAAAAATGGATTAAAAATATTATAATACGCATATAATATTTTTATATCATAGGTCTGGTTGGTTACTCTTTACGCAATAATAGGTGATGCATCGTGATTATTTTCCAATACTGGTGAATACGATGGTTTTCCCGAAACAGTGTGTTCGATTGGTGCCATTTTACTAACCATTTCTTCTTCTAAAGTATATGGAAATTGATTATAAAAACTCAAGTTTGATGCCTTTTTTTCCTCAGTAGGCATGTAATTCTCAATACCATATGTTCCAGTTTTGATTTCTGAACGTTTAATCAATACATATGCCACGATAAAGCCTAAAACCCCTAAAATCGGATGGCATTTGGCAAATAATAAAATGGCAATGATGACAACAATTACTTTTCCAAATATATTATCTACGGCCTTCGCTAATAACGCTGGAGTTTTATAACCAAATATTATGTAAATTATAAATAATAATGACAAAACTAATTCACCAGTCTTTTCTTTTTTGAATATTTTATCTAAACCTTCCATATATCATATTCGTAGATTATATTCTTGAATAACTTAATAATTTAAAATAAAAATTGACTTTAATATAATTTACTAAATTACATCAATATACATTTATGGAATTTATTACCAAGAAGAAGAATAACAACCAGATTAACAACCAGATTAACAACCAAATGGATAATCTAATGAAAAATCAGAATAATACCATTTTTGACAATACAAAATTACTAAATAATAATCCTCCACGAGAGAAACCCCGAGGTTATCTTGGACAAAAAGGTTACACCGTATCAAAAAAAGATCTATCTATTGAACAACAAAACGAATTAAAAAAAGAATTAACCGCTAAACCATTTGTACAAGGTTCTGGTGTTCAACAAATTCAACACTCTTTTCCTGTGTATCGAGAATCTGATAATAAATTTTATGTTCCCCGTTATTTTGGCGAATCCTATTTCGGCCCTCATACACAATGTAAATTGTCTGATGGCGATAATATTAATATTGCATTTAACGGCAGTTTGAGAGACAATCAACTCCCTGTTGTAAAAGCTTACACTGATTTTCTGAATCATTCAGCCGACGGCGGCTGCGGATTACTTGAACTTCCTTGTGCATACGGTAAAACGGTCCTTTCTATTAATATTATTAGCATATTACGTAAAAAAACACTGGTGATTGTTCATAAAGAATTTCTTATGAATCAATGGATTGAACGCATTAGTCAGTTTCTTCCAACAGCAAGAGTCGGTAAAATTCAGGGACAAATCATTGATATCGAAGACAAAGATATTGTCATTGGTATGCTACAATCATTATCTATGAAAGATTACCCAGCATCTATGTTTGAAAGTTTCGGACTTACCATCATTGATGAAGTTCATCACATCTCAAGTGAAGTATTCTCTTGTGCTCTTTTCAAAATTGTAACCAAATATATGCTTGGTTTATCCGCTACAATGAATCGTAAAGACGGAACTACTAAAATATTTAAAATGTTTTTAGGAGACGTCATATACAAAGGACAAAGAGACGAACAACATAGTGTTGTTGTGCGAGCAATCGATTATGTTTCCAATGACGAGGATTTTAAAAATGTCGTCACTGATTATCGTGGTCAAGTACAATATAGCACCATGATTACTAAATTATGCGGGTTTAATCATAGAAGTGAATTCATATTGCGTATTCTACAAGATTTAATAAACGAAAGCGTGGAAAAAAACACGAAGCAACAAATTATGATCTTGGCACACAATAAAAATCTATTGAAATACTTGCACGACGCAGTCGAAAATAGAAAAATTGCGACGGTTGGATACTATGTCGGAGGTATGAAGGAGATTGCTCTAAAAGAATCCGAAGGAAAACAAGTGATTATCGCAACATATTCAATGGCCGCCGAAGCTTTGGATATTAAAACCCTAACCACGCTTATTATGGCGACACCTAAAACGGACATAGAACAAGCAGTTGGTCGTATTTTAAGAGAAAAACATGGGTCTCCTATTGTCGTAGATATTATTGATGAACACCAGCCTTTTAAAAATCAGTGGTGTAAACGTAGAGCATTTTATAAAAAACAAAATTATAAAATAATTCATTCTTCTAATTTAAATTACAATCCAAATGTAAAAACCTGGAAAGTTTTGTACAATCCGACGAATACAGGACTTACTTGTGAGACGACGAATGATGATGTGGTTGAAAATGAAAAAAACGAATTGTTACAAGGAAAATGTCTGATTAAACTCAAGAAAAAATAAAAGTATGAAACGGTAGTACGATGAATCATCAATAGTACGATGAATCATCAATAGTTCTAAATATAGATTCTCCTTTTTCTATCCTTTGTTTTATTACGATTCTTTTCAAATTTCTTCAAATAATATTTTCTTCTTTCTTCTGGCGTCATTTCACTTGTATTTGTTCCTTTTTTATATGATTTATTCGTTGTATGGTAACGTCCAGTATTACCATGTCTACTTTTCTTTGTATGATTTTTGTCATAATAATACTCTGGTCTATGGTAACGTCTATAACTTTTATTTTCTTGCTGTCTTTTATTATATTTTTTTCTTAATTCATTTGCACCACCTAATACGATTAATGACCCACATACTATTAAAAATATTTCTAAACTATTCAACATATTTCTTGTATATTATATATTACAAAGAAAATATATTATTTTTGTAATTGGTTAGTAAAAGTATTCAAATTTCAAAAGTATTGTAAAATAAAATTGAAATTATTTTTAATTTCTACATACCAGATTATACACCTTTAAACATGTTCAAATTCAAAATAGAATTTCACAATTCAAATATGTATTGCGATATGAATCCAAGTAAAAGTTATCATAATAATAACCCTCCACATTTTTATATAAATAATAATTGTAAATATTGTAAATGTTCAAAAATATATACAATCGATATCAGTAAATATATTGCAAACGCGTGTTGTTGCACAAATATAGATTTCGATGATGACCGTCAATGATCTTCTTTACCACACTTGTTTTCCAGTATGCGTAAAATGATTATAACTATCTGAGCAATTTTGAGAATTTTGTAATACTTCAAAAGGAACTGGATTAGCTAAACCTAATAAATTCGGAGGTAAATAACCACCTGTAGAATATACTGGAGTATTTGGTACACCCCCCATATATTGGTGATAACTACCACCCCTCATCTTACGCGATGCACCATTTTTTCCGATTCCTCTTCCACGTCTCTTTGCAGTTTTACCTTGTTTTTTGGATTTCGATTTAGAAAAACGAAAAACTTTCGATAATTTCCTTTTTAACTTTTTTAATGTAAGTTTTTTACCCATCTTCTTATACTTATTAACTATATTTTTTATTTTCATTTTTATTGACTTTTTATTTTTTCTTCCGCCTTTCATAATTGATGAATTCGCCGCTTGAGCACCACTTATAGGGACTGGATTTAATGAAAATTGTCGTGATGTTTCAATACTTCCAAATCCACCAGAATAACTTGAATTATCCACATTTACTAAAGATGGATTTATACCTGTATTTGGTGGCACTACATTTTTAAATTCAAATGGGCTTATTGGAGATTTTACTAATGTTGTCATTATATATATACATCTTTATTTTTTTCTAAACGAAATAAATCATTTTTATTTGCAACTCTTTCACCTCGCGGTGCTAAACGCATCGGAGTCCATCTTTTATGTTTGTAATTATAACTACATATCATATTATATTCTTTATCTAAATGTACATATTTATCTATATCTTGATTCTCAAATTCTTCTTCATCATCACTTTCCTCTAAAGCATCCAAATTATTATTCTCCTTAATAATTCTAAACAATTTATTCATCATTACACTTGTTTTATAATCCGGAATACAAGCCACTTCGCAATAATAATCGCATTTCTTTGTGTCATGATTAAACGCATATAAACTATAAATATCGCTTTGTATTTCTGGTTTCACATTGAATACCATATCTTTCATTTGTCCCTTGTGATTCTCCGTACCTGTCATATATCTCCTTTCTCCTAAATTCAATTTATAATAAACCGAATTTACAATAGGCGACTTTGGAAATTCTCTTCTGAATTGTAAATATTTTATCTTGTATGGCAAAATTCCTGCTATATTTAATATATTTTGGTAATTATTATCCATGACGGGTAAGCCAAATACCATTTGCCATTCATAATAAGATACCTGTTTTATATCATTATTAAATATATCTTTCGCTATTTCGAGCTTAGCAGAATACTTTTTTGAATGAATTTCTTTACCTTTGTAATAATAAATATCCTCAAGTGAAAAAAAACGCGTGTTTTCATATTTGAAAATTGTTCCATAAAAAAGCGTGCCAAAACTCAAGTGTTCGTGAAAAGAACACACCCCATATTCAATCTTTACAAATTGTTTCGTTTCTGTATTTATTTCCATCAAAAAACAAACATTCTGCATCTTATATGTTGTAAACCATGCAAAATATTTCTTACCTTCTGGAATACATAATATATAATCATAAACTTTATTATGACCTATTGACTCATAAGAAAGTTCTATTTTTGGGAAATTTTTTATTATTTCTTCTCTTTCACAATCGCGTATCATTTTATCTGTATATTTATTTATGACGAAACCTTTATATTCATTTCTTATATTCATTATATTGTTGGATCATCAGTTTTCTAATAGAGTTTTCATATGCTGAATCTCAAGTTCCTGGGTATTTTTAATTTTAGATGCCAATATCTTTATATCAGGACTATGCGTCTTTTTCAGTATTTCTTCGGAGGTGAATATTGCCATGGAATGATGTTCGATCATTTCGTTCAAATACTCGCCATCATATATATATTGTTGTTTCCTGTACATATAATATAGGATTCCCAAGAGAGGTAATAAAAACAAATAGTATTTGAATGAAAACTTACCCATGTAAGAATCATGCATCAACACTTCGACCAATCCCATGAATGTTGCCATAATCCCACTAATGTAGAATTTTCCTAAACTATTTCGTATATTGGCAACGTCGTTCGTCATAATTCGACTCATTGCATAATATTGTATCAATACACTAAAAACCATCATGAATATTACATTTCCCAATAATCGCATCTATATTTTATGATTATATAATAATTATTGATATTAGATAGGTTCAAAGGTGTAAATATCAATAATTCGAATAATATGAAGAACCTCCGCCACCAAAAGACGAGCCAATCGTATCCAACATCGATATGTCCGTCGTCGTTGTCGTCGCCGTCGTCATCGCTGACGTAGGGTTCATTTGTTTTTTCAGAAAACTTTTAAGCTCATTTTTCATCTCTATATTTACATCGTTTTTAATTTCTTCTGATGAAAACCCGGTGTTAGATTTGGGCAAATAATCTTCCATGTTTATATTTGCATTTTTATTACTGTTCAAAGATTCAGATTCTATTATTTTAAACATGTCATTGTATTTTTGAATAGGCGAATTTACTAAATCTTTTGTTTTCGGCACAGTTAATATTTGTTTGAAATAAGTAATTAAATGATGAACTAAAAAAATTAAAATAAATGATATAATAATTGTTTGAACAGTCCAAAATAACATATAATTATACTATGTAAATATTAGAATAAGTGGGATAAAAACACATTAAGTTCTTCTTTACAAAATATATTATCAAAATCAAAATCTTCATTTACTAAAAAATAAAAATCGTGTGGCACAAAATTATAATATTTACTATTCATATTATTTGAATTCATCTGTAATTGTATCTGACTTTCTTTATATGTACCCTCCACTACAAATTGTATATTATTGTTTTTCGAAGATTTTTTATTACTCTGCATATTTATATTATTATACATGTCATAATAGAAACAAGTTATATTTCGAATATCATGATTATATGGAATTTGCGAAAATATTTTTTCGGTTTTATAATAACTTTTATCTATAAACAATACCAGATTTTTATAAAAATTTTTCAACATCAATACAGGTTGATCAAACACATTCATTTTAAATAATTGACTATTTTCTATTTTAAACAATCCATCGTTTGAAATAATTTCAATATAATTTATCGATTTATTGAAATAATTATCTATTTTTTTTATTTTTTCTAAAATTTCATCCGGATGATAGGAATTTATATATATTTTCATAATCTAAATAATATTATAATAAACTATTTAAACCTATTTATTATAATAATTATAAAGATGACTACTAAAGAAGACTTGACTGTTGTGATTGTTGAAAAAACTGGAACACTAAAAAATCTCACTATTAAACAATATAATCAAGACGAATTATATAAAAAATGCGGTTTTAAAAAACCCGACGATTTTAAAAAACAAACTGAATGGAATGTGAAAATAGAAGGTATTAAATATCATGTTGAATTATTTGGCAAGAGTGAGGGTAAAGCCAACACTGAAAATAAATACGATTTTCCGCCACCTGTAGATTCTATTTTATTTTTTGGAAGTTGTATTCTTGTTGCTAAAGTAAAACACGAATCGTCTTCCAAATTGGTTAATTTAAGCATTGAATTATGGAACAAAATATATGAAAAATTATTCGGCGGATTCGAGGATTTGGCAGTAACTTGTGTTGAAGATGAGAATGAAGTGGATGAACTTGACGGTGTTCCTGCAGAGAAAAAGACGAAACACGGTTATCTAAAAGATGGTTTTGTAGTGGATAGCGATGATGATGAAGAATATGGAAGTGATGATGACGATGATAGCGATGATTTGGAAGACAGTGATGATGTTGATGATTCTGAAGAACAAGACGAGGAACTCGAATTGGAGGATATCGGGTCTGAATTGAGTGAAGAAGAATACAATTATAGTGATGACGGAGGTGACGATGCTGGTGTTACAACAGTATTTACAAATGTAAACACAAAAAAGAAGAAGGATTAGATTTGCCAAATTATATTTAAAAATAAAATTGATTTTAATATAAATACAACTATGTATTGATATTAAAAACTATGAGACAAATTGAGAACCCCGATAACTTTCGTAAAAATATTCGTTCAAAAATAAACGCAATCATCCAAAATGAAAAAAAAACCGAAAACTTGGAAAAGGGAATTTATAATTATTCCTTAAAAGAAGCAACCAATCGAAAAGTGGTGAAAAAATGGGATAATCCCTATTTTGTTCAAATATATGTCGACCGTTTGCGTAGTATCTATTTCAATTTGAAAAACCCCGAATTATTGGGTCAAATAACCAGCGGACAAATAAAAGCCCATATGATTGCATTCATGACTCACCAGGAAATGAATCCAGCAAAATGGGAAACTCTAATTCAGGCCAAAATTAAACGAGACAAGAGTAAATATGAGACCACAATGGAAGCTGCAACAGATACTTTCACTTGTCGTAAATGTCGTTCAAAGAAATGTACTTATTACCAAATGCAGACCAGGTCTGCGGATGAACCGATGACTACATTTGTCACCTGTATTGATTGTGGTAATAGATGGAAGTGTTAGGTGGAATGTCGTGCAGTCAGTAGAACTTATTATGAACCAGCGGTGGTTCGTTTTTTGGTAAATCTGTAGAACCAAAACCACCTGATCCACGTTTGGTTTCTGTGTGTTCAGTAACGATTCCTATAATGGGACGATTTATTTTCTCCATAATTAATTGTGCGATTTTATCGCCTTTTTTTACTTGATATGTGTTTTCGTTGTGATTATTCACAAGTAAAACAAATACTTCGCCGCGGTAATCATAATCAATGACACCTGCACCTACATCAACGCTGGACTTGGCTGCTAATCCTGATCGTGGTGCGAGACGAATATAGTAGTGTTCTGCGTCACAGCCTTTCCATGAAACGGATATACCTGTGCCTACCAGTTTTCGTGTTCTGGGAGGAATGGATTCATCGACGGCTGAAAATACATCCATACCGGCGGCATATGCAGAGCCATATACTGGTTCACGGGCGTCTTCGCATAGGTATTTTACATTTAAATGTAATTGCGACATTATATAATAATTATATGGTGTAATATTTATATATTTTTAACGCTTATATTTTTAACGCTTATATTTTTTATTTCTTCTGGTAATTTTTCCTTTTCTTCTTCTTTTTTTGCTTTTTTTAATGGATTTTCTTGAAAGACGACGTTTTCCACCAATTCTTTTTTGGGTTTTCACCAAATCAGGATTTTTATTCCAATATGCATTTAACAGATCACGATATTTATTACATCTGTCTACATTTTCCAAATTATCAGAATAACAATTCAAAATAATATAATTTTGTAACTTTTCTATCACACTTTCATCTATTTTTCTTCCTTTTTCAATTAAATCTGACCACATCTCATAAGTAGTTCTCCTTCTACCATCCCTCATTTTTTTCATATATTCTGAATTCTCCATTTCATTCAAATACTTATCTGAACGAAACATTAATTCATCCGGACTCGTTGCTCTTTCTACGCTTTGAGTGAGTAGCTTATATTCTTCTGTACCTATTTTTCCCGGAGGTTGTTGTGTAATTTCCGATAATTCTATTATATTTTTGTCTTCATCATCGCTATCGCTATTAACATCCTCCGCAATTCCGTATATTCTTGGTTTTAGTTTTTGATATGACATATATATAAATATAACAAAAAAATAATTTGTTTCTCTCATTGATACAAAAATGTACGAATCAAATCATCCGGAAAATCAGGTGAAACCTTTCTCAAAAACATGGTATATTTGTTTTCTTTCAAAAAATTATGAATATAATCCACATCTTTTTTTGACCCTTCTCTAAATATATGAGGACTTGTTTTACTGCTCATTCTCGACCAATCTGCACAATGAGTTACTTCTTTTATTACATTTTTTAATGAAGCCATTGAATACAAAATAATTGCAAAAATACTTTCATTTGCTAATCCGCCTTGGCATATTTTATTATATATATCCTTATTTACATTTGAATATAGAATACATTTTTTTGCATCTATTCGATTTATTATAAACCATGGATCATTACCTAACCTAAACTCTGGTTGAAATAAACGCAGGTTTGCACGTTTATGTATATAAACATTCCACCACGCCGGTTTCCAATTCATTATTGTCTTGTCATGATGATTCATGAAATTCTCCCTAAATTTTTCAGGCGATATGATTGGAATACACGCATCCGTTAAAAAACAAAATTGGGCATTATCCTTATCATGAATGATCGCAAAATGCATGATTGAAAAATATGCGGGGACGACATGATAATAGGAGGTTTTAACAATATATTCAGGCGGTATCGCGTGTTTTTTAATCCAGGGCGATTGAATTGTATTATAGTCTTTATAATGGAAATATACATTTATAATATCCTTATTATGTTCTATCCATTCTCTCCATATATGTTCCTTGTTTACCTTTTGCTCATAGCTTATTAAAAAACATAATGCTATTTTCATTATTTATAAATTATATTTTATTTTTACATTCTAATTTTTAAATCTAATATTTGGGGGTTTGAGAGAAGAGAGAAAAGACGGCTTCGAAACAGGAATTTGTAATATCGATATAAAAAATCGTTAATATTCTCTAAGCCGGGTGAAAAAACCTAATTATTTTTTTCCAAAAGTATTTTGCGAAAACAAAAATTGGACATTTATAAATGTCCATTTTCTGGATTTTCCAAATGAGTCTTGAAAAAAGGGGGCAAAAACTGCCATTGTGATGCTAAAGCTCTCAAAAATATTTTGCGGATTTTTGGATGAGAGCATAATTTTGTGAGCATAATTTTTATTTTAAAAAAAAAAGAATTTAGGGGATTTTTTGTAAGTATAATATACTACATTATGCCTACAAAAAAAATGCCGAAAAATGCCGAGTTTTATACATGTGAAGTGTGTGACTTTAAATGCAGTAAAAAAAGTAATTTTGAAAAGCACAATTTGACAGGTAAGCATGCCAAACAGGTAAAAATCCTACATAATACTACAAATTTGGAGCAAAAAAATGCCGATTTTAAGAATTATACATGCGAATGTGGAAAAAAGTATAAACATCATTCGAGCTTGTGGGCTCACAAAAAGAAAGGGTGTTTAACTAAAAACTGCGGCACCCAAAACAAGGAAGAAAGTGTAAATAGTTCGGTGGAAGAACATGTCGTCGTGAGTAATAATCCTGAGGAAGAAATGAAGGAATTGAAAACAATGTTTATAAAAATGATTGAAATTAACCAGGATTTACAGAAACAGATTGTTGAAATTTGCAAAGAAGGAAAAGTCACCAACAACACCACCAATAATAACACCACGAATAACAAGTTCAACTTGAATGTTTTCTTGAATGAAAAATGCAAGGATGCCTTGAATTTAACTGATTTCATCAGTAACTTGAATGTCGGGTTTTCGGACTTTGAGAATTTCGGGAAAATCGGGTATTCCAACAGCATTAGCCATATTTTTATCCGGGGATTAAAAGAGCTCGATGTTTATAAACGGCCGATTCACTGCAGTGATTTAAAAAGGGAAATCATTCATATAAAAGACGATAATACCTGGAAGAAAGACGACGAAAAAGAACAAATGATAAAAGCAATCAAGATGATTGAGCACAAGAACATAAAACAAATACCGGAGTGGATAAAAGCCCACCCGGCACATACCGATATAAGGAGCAAGAAATTCGACGAGTATTCCAAGATGCTTGATCAGTCCATGGGAGAATACGAAGACGAGGATAACCAAAAGAATTACCAGAAAATAATTCGGAGTGTTGCCAAAGAAATACTTGTTGAGAAAGATTCATAATTTTTTATAGTTTCAATTAAAAAATAATGAAAATTATCGAAGCCGGGGCAAAAACCGAATTAAATTTTTCCAAAAGTATTTTGCGAAAATTAAAAATGGACATTTATAAATGTCCAATTTTGAGAAAAGCCAAATGAGTCTTGAAAAAACGGTCAAAAACTGCCATTGTGATGCTAACGCTCACAAAAATATTTTGCGGATTTTTGGGTGAGAGCATAATTTTGTGAGCATAATTTTAAGTTTTCATAAAAAAGGATTTAGGGGATTTTTTGTAAGTATAAATATATAATGGAGACTTACGCAGTTGGGGAGAAAAATCCCCAAAAATACACGTGTAATTGTTGTGATTATAATACATGTAATAAAAAAGACTATAAAAAACATTTACAGACCATAAAACACGAAAAGCTCAGCAATTCCGGAAAATACTTACACAATACTTACAAAAATCCCAATGTCTTGTATAATTGTGAATGTGGGAAAACTTATAATCATCGTCAGAGCTTATGGGCTCACAAAAAGAAAGGGTGTCTCGGAAAAGTCGAAAATAATGAAGAAAATATAATTGTACAGTGTCCTGCAGTAATAAATAGTGAATCTAAAAGTAAAAACGAGGATATTCCTACGAAGATGGAAGAACCATCCAGTAATACTGAAGATGAACTTAAGGAGCTCAAATCAATGTTTATAAAAATGATTGAAATTAATCAGGATTTACAAAAACAGATTGTAGAAATTTGTAAAGAAGGAAAGATCACAAACAACACTACGAATAATAATACTACCAATAACAAGTTCAACTTGAATGTTTTCTTGAATGAAAAATGCAAGGATGCCTTGAATTTAACCGATTTCATAAGCAACTTGAATGTCGGGTTTTCGGACTTTGAGAATTTCGGGAAAATTGGATACTCCAACAGCATTAGCCATATTTTTATCCGGGGATTAAAGGAACTCGATATTTATAAACGCCCAATTCACTGTAGCGATTTAAAAAGGGAAATTATTCATATAAAAGATGATAATACCTGGAAGAAGGACGATGAGAAGGAACAAATGATAAAAGCTATTAAAATAATAGAACATAAGAATATTAAGCAGATTCCAGATTGGATAAAGGCTCATCCGACACATACCGATATAAGGAGTAAGAAATTCGACGAGTATTCCAAGATGCTCGATCAGTCTATGGGGGAATACGAAGACGAGGATAACCAAAAGAATTACCAAAAAATAATTCGAGCAGTTGCCAAAGAAATATTAGTAGATAAATAAATTGGTAATAAAGATAGTATAAGCAATAAATATATGTATTCAATAAATAAATATATTTTGGAAGATGTTTGTGACAATAATATGGATTTATATAATGACATCATGGAGACTATCAGGTGTGATTATAATGAAATCGTTGGTCAATTGGCACATGAAAAAAGTATTCCAGAAATACGACAACTCGTTCATAAATTGGTGGGCGTTGTTTTGATTCTTGAAGGAAAAAACTATGAAATCATGTATTATTTGAAAATGTTGTTGAATATAGACAAAACATCGAGGAACCTCAAGCATTACCAGGTATATATCAAAATGATAATCGATTACGACAAAAGTTTTTTGGGGTTATAGGTATTGTAATTTACTCCCGAGAGTTTTGAAATATCTATTATTATAAGTGATATTTTTATCCAACGCTTTGGCAAGTGTCTTATCATTCATTTTTAATTTTTTTATACAATCATATTTGCATGTAAATTCATTTATTAAATTACCGGTTGGATCATATTGTCCGATACCGTCCTTATATAAAAGTGGTTCTCCATGTTTTTCAATAAAAGTATCTTTTATTTCACATGGACATTTATCAAATAATACATAATAATTTCCCTTTGTGATTGTTCCATTTTTCACTGGGTTATCAAGTGCAGAGGTTGATTCATAACCATTATTTAGTGCTGCAGTTTTTCTGTCTAAATATATATTCAATATTTCTGTTTTGTCGTTGTTTAATTTCGCAACATAGCCAAGATTTTGACTTTTTGTTACTTTTGTAGGAATAATATTATCAATAACATTTGGGTCTTTATCACGATCAACATACATCCATCGAAATCCTTGATATATTGTATTTTCTTTTACCGCTTTATCAATACTCGGTCGTTTCATAACAAAATTTGATTCTTTTATACATTCTGCAACACTTTCATATATTTTAATTAAATGCAAATTTTCAGGATTTATTTTTTGTAATCTTGGACCTAATGTTACAAGTGGTTGTTCAAATCCAGTGGTAACTTTTATTTGCGTAGGACATATTTTTTCTAATATTTCTCTGTTTGACTTTTCTAAATTTTGGATAATCTTCATCATTTCTTTTTGAGTATTTAATAATTCTTGTATAATAGAAATATTATCGTATTTCTCCTGTGTTGTGTTAGACGACGCAATCACTTGTTTAAGTGTTTCATTTTCAACACGCAAGTATTCAACATTATTGTTAAATGACTTTATATTTGTATTGATAATATGTAATAACATTTTATATGTTAAATTCTTTCCAATCAATAATAATTCATTTTCATTTTCATGGTTCGTCAAATCAGTAACTTTGTTGAACTTGATGTTTTCATGAGACAATATGAAATTTTCGAAATCTTTGCTTTTATCTACCAAAAAACAATCTAATAGTAAAGTTTCTTCATAATTGGTTTTATGTTGATTGTATCTGTCTTGAATACCTCTTCGACTTTCACCAACTTTTATGATATATGTTCCATCTTCATTTGTTTTTATTTTTATAATATAAAATAGTGAACCAATATGTCCATATTCACGAAGTAGCATTTTTTCCTTTTCTCGCAATACTTTTTCGTCCAATTCTTTTTTATTTGTTTCCTCAATTTGAACAATTTCATTTTTTGCTTGTTGGAGTTGTAATTTCAATTCATTACTTTCCTCTTGTATTGTTTGTTGTAATATTTCTTCTAATTTTATAAAATATTCGTGAATTTCTTTTGCTTTTTTTGTTTCTGCTTTTATACAAAATAATTTGAAGGTTTTTATTGTAAGCATAATTGTTTCTTTATTATGACCACCACGTCCTTGTTTTTGCTCACCTTTAAGGGTGAGCAAACATTTGTAGTCAACATTTAGTTTAAAAAAATTTTGTAAAAGTCTTTTTGCTTTGTCCTTGTTGCTGAATTCCAACCATTTCCATACATTATCTAAATCAATAACAAAGTCAGTAGTTGAATTGTAATTTAAGTAGCAATAAAACGAAGAAACAAATAGTTGTTGTTCTGTTTCTGAAAAATTTTCTTTAA
>Ga0078894_10000145_pt1 | contig 44063 bp, 41 predicted proteins | sample LauGreSu1BDMLBSD_2_FD_67506 | JGI IMG/M metagenome (GOLD analysis project Ga0078894, IMG submission 67506) | Freshwater lake microbial communities from Lake Michigan, USA - Su13.BD.MLB.SD (version 4) (version 4) | ecosystem: Environmental > Aquatic > Freshwater > Lake | place: Lake Michigan...
CCTCTATATAAAGCATAGGTCAAATCTTGAGAGCCTCCAATAATAATCGGAATTACATTGTTTTTTATTAATCTCGAAACTACTTTTTGCAAAGCGAAATAAGTGTCTTCTGGAGAATTTCCTGGAAGAATATCTCCTAAATCTGCAATAGTACTACTCCAATTTCCGGGAAAAAGATTGTATAAATTTAATCGGATAGAAGATAAATCAGATTCTTTAGTAAAAGTCTGATCTCCTCTATGATCTGGAACTCCAATAATTGCAATTTTCACTTTGGCAATATCTGGAAAATCTTCTTGAGTATGAAAAACTACTTTGTTAGATAAGTGCTGAGATGACAATCGTTTTATTTCAATTATCAAGTTGGTTTCTAGCGGAGAAAGAAAATCGAATTCCATATATGTTTGATTTTGCTTTTTTACAAAACAAAGTAAAAAAGATAGTTTTTATTTCTTCTTTGGCGCCGCTTTTTTGGTAGCTGGTTTTTTCGCCGGAGCTTTCTTTGCAATCATTTCTTGCACTTGAGCCAAAGTTAATTTAGAAGCATCAACATCTTTATTTAATTCGATTTTGATTTTTCCTTTCAAAATTACCGAACGTCCCCAACGTGCTTTTTCAACTACAATCCCCTCCTCTTTCCAATCATGAATGACTTTGTCAATGTTTTTTTGAAGCTTGTCTTCTATTAACTCTTCAATATCAGCTTGAGATAGATTGTCAAAATTGTATTTTCTTGAAACATTTATAAATATTCCATTCCATTTAATGAACGGTCCAAATCTACCGGTTCCTTTTTGAACGCCTTCGCCTTTGTAAACTGCAATTGGAGCATCTGCTTGCACTTTCTCATCAATTAATTCTTGCGCTCTTTCTAGCGTTACATCCAATGGTTCTTCTCCATTTGGTAACGAAATGAAAGCTTTACCAAATCGAATAAACGGACCAAAACGACCCAAACTTACCTCAACTTCTTCACCTTTGTAAGACCCTAATGCCTTGGGCAACAAAAATAAATTCAATGCCTCTTCTAAAGTAATGGTTCCTATATTTTGTTCGGCACGAAGGCTCGCAAATTTTTTATCTTCATCATCGCTATCCCCAATTTGTGCCATAGCACCAAATTTCCCTAAACGAACTAATACAGTTTTTCCAGATTCTGGATGTTTTCCTAATATTCTTTCACCGCTTTCTCTATCGGCATTGGCCTCAACATCTTTTACATTAGGATGGAATTTATCATAAAATTCCTGCATCATCTTGGTCCAATTGATGTTTCCTTCGGCAATTTCGTCAAAATCTTGCTCCACTTTTGCAGTGAAATTATAATCTAAAATTGATTCGAAGTTTTTTACTAAAAAGTCGGTTACAATAAATCCAATATCGGTTGGAACTAATTTCCCTTTATCAGACCCTGTGTTTTCTTTTAATATTTTTTCAGAAACCGAATTTCCTTCTAAAGTCAATTGGGTGTACTTACGAACTTGACCGTCAAGATTACCTTTTTCTACATAATTTCTATTGATAATAGTAGAAATTGTAGGGGCATATGTTGATGGTCTTCCTATTCCCAATTCCTCTAATTTTTTAACCAATGAAGCTTCTGTATATCGCGCAGCCGGTCTTGAATATCTTTCGGTTGCTGTGATGTAATTGTTTATCAATTTTTCATTCACGCGCATTGCAGGTAACATGCCTTCTTGCTCTTCTTCATCCTCATCATTACCTTCTAAATAGACTTTTAAAAAGCCTTCAAATTTAATCACCTCTCCAGAAGCAGTAAAAACTTCCGAGTGATTGTTGGCTTCGATTTTAACATTGGTTCGCTCCAATTCGGCGTCGCTCATTTGAGATGCCAAAGTTCTTTTCCAAATCAAATCATACAAACGCGCCTGATCTCTATCAATATTCACGGTATGTCGCGACATATCTGTGGGACGAATCGCCTCGTGCGCTTCCTGAGCACCTTTACTCTTATTAGCAAAAGTTCTTGGGTTAGAATATTCCTTTCCGTAAGATTTTATAATTTCGGCTTGAGCCGCATCCATAGCCTCTTTAGAAAGGTTAACACTATCCGTTCTCATGTAGGTAATTAACCCCGCCTCATACAAGCGTTGCGCTAATTGCATGGTAATTCCAACAGGTAAATACAATTTACGAGCTGCTTCTTGTTGTAAAGTAGAAGTTGTAAATGGTCCGGTTGGAGATTTTTTTGTAGGCTTAGTTTCTAAATCGCCTACTTTATAAGTAGAACCGATATTTTTATTTAAAAAATCTTCGGCTTCTTTTTTTGTATTAAAATTCTTAGGAAGCTTGGCTTTAAAGGTTCTTCCTGCTTCGTTAGTAAACTCGGCAACTACCGAATAAGAAGGAGTGGCTTTAAAATTTTGAATTTCTCTTTCGCGCTCCACAATCAAACGAACCGATACCGATTGAACTCTACCAGCTGAAAGTCCGCCTTTAATTTTTCTCCATAAAACTGGAGACAACTCATATCCTACTAATCGATCTAATACACGGCGTGCTTGTTGCGCATTAACCAAATTATAGTCAATTTCTCTTGGATTATCTATCGCTTTAAGAATTGCATTCTTGGTGATCTCATGAAATACAATTCGTTTGGTTCTATTTTTATCTAATTTTAATTCTTCCGATAAATGCCAAGAAATAGCTTCTCCCTCACGGTCCTCATCGGAGGCCAACCAAACCATTTCGGCATTTTTGGCTAAACCTTTTAATTTGGTAACCAATGCTTTTTTGTCGGCGGAGACTTCATATTTGGGCAAAAATCCGTTGGTAACGTCCACCCCAATTTCTTTAGAAGGCAGATCAGCAATATGACCAAAACTAGACTCAACTTGAAAATCTGGGCCTAGAAACTTTTCAATGGTTTTTGCTTTTGCTGGGGACTCAACGATAACTAAATTCTTTGCCATTATATTTTTTTTGTTCGGCAAAAGTAGAAGTTTTTTTTAGAATTTGAGTTTTTGAATAAATTTTTAAAAACAAAAAATTATCCAGGGGTCCAAAAAACATTACTTATGCCAAATAAATTCTAGTTTTAAAAGTATGTTAAACATTACATGTCATATTGTCATATTTTCTATTTTAGTATTATCTTTGCAGTTCGATGCATTCGAAGATTTTATTTATGGAAAAGGAAATAGATGAAAAAATACAAGGGCAAAGTTTGCTTTTGGAATCCAAGAACGAAAACACAAAAAAACTATACATTGAGAGTTATGGCTGCGCTATGAATTTTTCTGATAGTGAAATTGTCGCGTCTATATTATTAAATGACGGCTACAATACAACAGAAATACTAGAAGAAGCTGACTTGGTATTGGTGAACACCTGCTCTATTCGAGATAAAGCTGAACAAACCGTAAGAAAAAGATTAGAAAAATACAATGCCGTTAAAAGAACCAACTCAAAAATGAAGGTGGGTGTTTTAGGTTGTATGGCAGAACGATTGAAAGAAAAATTTCTAGAAGAAGAAAAAATAGTGGACCTTGTAGTTGGGCCCGATGCTTATAAAGATTTACCCAACTTATTGGCCGAAGTAGAACAAGGTCGCGAAGCGATTAATGTGCTTTTATCAAAAGAAGAAACCTACGGAGATATAGCTCCTGTTCGTTTATCTTCTAATGGTGTTTCGGCATTTGTTTCCATAACACGTGGATGTGATAACATGTGTACCTTTTGTGTAGTGCCTTTTACACGCGGACGAGAACGCAGCAGAGAGCCACAAAGTATCATTCAGGAAGTTCAAAATTTATGGGATAACGGCTATAAAGAAATTACCTTACTTGGTCAAAATGTAGACAGTTACCTTTGGTATGGTGGTGGTTTAAAAAAGGATTTTGACAAAGCATCCGAAATGCAAAAAGCAACTGCAGTAAAATTTGAAGATTTACTGGAAATGGTAGCACAAGCTTTTCCTAAAATGCGCATTCGATTTTCGACTTCAAACCCTCAAGACATGCACGAACCTGTTTTACATGTTATTGCAAAATACCCAAATATTTGTAAACACATTCACTTACCGGTACAATCGGGAAGCGACCGAATTTTGGCCGAAATGAACCGCTTGCATACCAGGGAAGAATACATGCGATTGATTGACAAAATAAATACCATCATTCCTAATTGTTCGATAACGCAAGATATGATTGCTGGTTTTCCAACCGAAACAGAAGAAGACCATCAAGATACCTTATCATTAATGGAATATGTAAAATACGATTTTGGTTATATGTATGCCTATTCAGAAAGACCGGGAACATTAGCTGGAAGAAAGATGGTAGATGATGTACCTGAAGAAACAAAACTAAGACGCTTACAAGAAATTGTAGACCTTCAAAGAATTCATAGTGGTATGCGAACTCAGGGGTTCTTGGGTAAAACCGTTGAAGTACTAGTTGAAAAAACTTCCAAAAAATCAGAAAACGACTTATCAGGTAGAAACTCACAAAATATAACGGTAGTTTTTCCGAAAGAAAATTATAAAATTGGAGATTTTGTTAATGTTCGAATTACGAATTGTACTAGCGGAACCTTAATTGGTGAAGCGGTTGGACTTTCAGAGATGAATTAAAATATGGAAACAGTTCAAAACATAAAACAACGATTTGAAATTATTGGGAACGATCCCAAATTAAATCGCGCTTTAGAAAAAGCAATTCAAGTTGCTCCTACCGACATTTCGGTTTTAGTGGTTGGAGAAAGTGGTGTTGGAAAAGAAAGTATTCCAAAAATTATACATGCGCTTTCACATAGAAAGCATGGAAAATACATTGCCGTAAACTGCGGTGCCATACCGGAAGGAACAATAGATAGTGAACTTTTTGGTCACGAAAAAGGATCATTTACTGGAGCAACTGCTACAAGAGAAGGTTATTTTGAAGTGGCTAATGGTGGTACCATTTTCTTAGATGAAGTAGGCGAATTGCCCTTAACAACTCAGGTGAGATTACTTCGTGTTTTAGAAAATGGCGAATTTATTAAAGTGGGATCTTCACAAGTTCAAAAAACTAATGTTCGAATTGTAGCGGCTACAAACGTGAACTTATTTGATGCCATCGAAAAAGGAAAGTTTAGAGAAGATTTATTTTACAGATTGAGCACCGTTGATATTCTTTTGCCGCCCTTACGTGATCGTAAAGAAGACATTCATTTATTATTTAGAAAATTTTCTGCCGATTTTGCTCATAAATATAAAATGCCAGCAATTAAATTGGAAGAACCTGCAATAAAATACCTTTTAGGTTATCGCTGGAGCGGAAATATTCGCCAGTTACGTAATGCTGCAGAACAAATTTCGGTACTCGAAACGAAAAGAGATATTTCATTAGAAACTCTGATGTCCTACTTACCTCAAGATGGAAGCCATTTACCAAGTGTAATTAAGGACAAAAAAAGCGAAAGTGATTTTTCTACAGAAAGAGACATTCTTTATAAAGTACTTTTTGATATGAAAAGTGACTTGAATGACTTAAAAAAACTAACCTTAGAATTAATGAAAAATGGCACTAAAGTGCAAGACATTAATCCTAATTTGGTTCAAAAAGTATACGGTAAACTGGAAGAAGAAACCTTCTTTGAAGAAACACCTCGAACACCGGTTTTAGTTAAAGAGCCTAGTTTACAAGAAGAATTTGATGACGAAGAAGATGAAACTAATTACCTTCTTGCAGAAACTGTAGAAGAAGAAGAAACGCTAAGCCTTGAAGCTAAAGAAATCGAATTGATTAAAAAATCTTTAGAACGCAACAAAGGAAAACGAAAATTAGCCGCTGAAGAACTTGGAATTTCTGAAAGAACTTTATACCGAAAAATAAAACAATACGATTTGTAATTTAACCCTAAATGATATTTATAAAATAATATCTTTGACTTTTAATTCATATGATGAAAGTAACAAAATATTTAGTAATCCTTTTTGTAACACTAACTTTTTCAAGTTGTGGTATTTATAATTTTACAGGGACAGGAAAAATTGATGCTAAAACATTTCAAGTGAATTATTTTCAAAATAATGCACCGTTATTTCAACCAGGAATTGATAGAACTTTTACTTTAAAACTTCAAGATTTAATTCAAAATCAAACAAATTTAAATTTGGTTCGAACTGATGGAGATTTAACATATGAAGGGGAAATTATCAATTATACCATAACACCAATGGCTGCAACGGCCGATTTAAAAGCTGCTGAAAATAGATTATCGATTACTATTAATGTTCGATTTACAAATAAGAACAAGGAAACCGACAATTTTGAAAAGTCATTTTCATTTTTTTATGATTATCCTGGTGACCAGCAATTAATTGGTTCGTCGTTAACAAGTGCACTAGATGTGATTTTTGAAAGAATCACCCAAGATGTTTTTAATGAATCCCTTGCAAAGTGGTAATTTGTAAAAGATTATATTTGTAAATTAAATTTCTAATTATTTGAACGCAACCGATTTTACCTATTTAATCAATAAACCAGACGCCATTAATGAGCGTCACAATATCGCTTTGGAAAAAATAATGGAAGAATTTCCTTATTTTCAAAGTGCTCGTGTTTTGCGATTAAAGTATTTGTATAATCAAGATAGTTTTAAATACAATTATGCCCTAAAAGTAGCTGCTGCCTTTACTACAGATAGAAGTGTGCTGTTTGATTTCATTACTTCAGATTCCTTTGTTACCGTTCAAAATGGATTGTATGATCAAAAGGTAGCCGAATTAATGAATATGGATGTGGTAGCTAGTGAAGTTGTTGTTTCTACTTACCCAACAGAAAACACCAATACATTAGAGCAATCGATACTTTCCTCTATTGCACAATCTAAACCTATTCATGAGGAGCTGGAAGAAAAATTGGAAATTGGAAAACCAATAGAATTTACAGTTAATGAAAAACATTCCTTTCAAGAGTGGCTTCAAATTTCAAGATTCAAACCCATAGAGCGAAAAGAAATTCCGGTTAAAGAAGAAAATTTAGATAAAAAGAAAAAATTAGATATCATTGATAATTTTATTGCTTCCAATCCTAAAATTCCGCCTATAAATAAAGACACTCCGTTGTCTAATCACCTTCCAATGGAAGAGGATAAATCCTATTTAATGACCGAAACTTTAGCAAAAGTTTATCTGGAACAAAAAAAATACACTAAAGCAATTCAAGCTTATGAAATATTAATTTTGAAATATCCAGAAAAAAGTAGTTTCTTTGCAGACCGAATTTTAGATATAAAAAATTTACAACAAAATAATAATTAAGTAATGAGCACATTTTCAATCTTTTTAGTATTAATAACAATCGTTTGTTTTTTACTAATCATCGTTATCATGGTACAAAACCCTAAAGGTGGAGGTCTCTCTTCTTCGATTGGTGGTTCTACTCAATTGGGTGGTGTACAAAAAACAACCGACTTTTTAGATAAAAGTACTTGGGTGTTGGCTGGAGCTTTAATCGTTTTAGTATTATTATCAAGCTTAAGTTTTACAGGAACATTAAGCGACAACAACAAAATAATTGATGCATCGCAATCGGCTGCGCCAAAAGCTACTGAAAAAACTACACCTGCTGCTCCAAAACCTGCTGCAGCTCCTGTAAAAAAATAAGTTTTTAAAACAGAATTAAAAAGGCGGTTTCAATGAAACCGCCTTTTTGCATTTTTATAATATCATCTCCTCGTAGGGAACAACAATGGAATAGCCCATTTGATTAAAATATGTCGAAGGATTTTCTTTAGAAATAACCATCACAAAGTCACCACCCCAAGCACCGAGACTTTTTACTACTCCATTAAAATCAGGAAACAGCGTTTCTTGCACGGTTGGTAATTCCAATAGGTTGCTCATCTCTATTTCGTGTTCTTGAATTGCTTTTGCAAACTCATTAATCTCTTGCGTGTTGGCTACAGTATGTGTAATTTGATTGATAACCTCAATGGAATTTCCAACAGAACCTTGTTTTTCAAGATACACAGCAATTGCTTCTTTGCTACTTTGCTTTTTGTTCAAATACACAAAATAAATTTTAGAAGAAAATTCGGGATGAAAAGCAATGGTTTCTACTTTAGGTTGATCTTCTATTAATTGGTAAATAATAGCCGAATTATTTTGAGCACAAGCTAAATCATAACCGCTTCCACCAAAACTATTTTTAAGCAATACATAGGCATCAATAGAAAGCCATTGCGAAATATTATTAATCAACGTTGAAGAAGTGCCAAGGCCCCAAAACTTTGGAAATGTTAATTCGGTACTTACTTTATATCCTTTAGATTCGGTTATAAAATTGGAATTTAATTTATACGCCTCATGTAAAATTTCTATCAAAGTACTTTTAATATTCTTGGAGCCTTCTTGGATTTTATTTTCAATTATAGATGAAAACGGAATCGTTTCTTCAAACCAAACGCTACCATCATGATCATAACTTGTCCAATGAATAAGGTGGTTGGAATCAATCTCTTCAATAGAAAGATTTTGCCCGTATTTTGTTGGCAAAGCCAATGATTTAGCACCGTCAAGAACTACATATTCTCCTGTAATCAGAAGTTTCCCATTACTGTAGAAGGTGCTTTTAGCCATTATTATTTTCTTAAATTTTCAATTAATTCTACAACGGAAGCATGAGAAACCGTATTGTTTTCAAAATGTTTGGCAATAGCCATACGCTCCTCTTTTGTAGCTTGAAACTGATTTAGAATATTATTTAAATGCATTTTCATGTGCCCTTCTTGAATGCCAGTAGTTGTAAGTGAGCGCAAGGCAGCAAAGTTTTGAGCCAAGCCCGTAACCGCAACCAATTGCATCAATTCATGTGCCGATGGTTTTCCTAAAATCTCTAAAGCCATTTTCACCAAGGGATGCAATGAGGTCAATCCTCCAACAGTTCCTAATGCCAAAGGGATTTCCATCCAAAAAGTAAAAAAACCGTTTTCAATTTTGGCATGCGAAAGACTTGAATAGTTTCCGTTTCTAGAAGCGTAAGCATGAACACCTGCTTCAACTGCACGAAAGTCATTTCCGGTTGCAAGAACAACAGCGTCTACTCCATTCATAATTCCTTTATTGTGGGTAACCGCTCGGTAAGGTTCTATTTCTGCAATAGCCACTGCTTGAACAAATTTCTCGGCAAACTCCTGCGGGTATTCAAGTTGCTTCTCAGCTAATTCTTCTACTTTGCACGAAACCTCAGCACGAACAATACAATTTGGCACATAATTGGAAAGTATGCTCATTACCACTTGAAGATTTTTCTCTTCGGCAGTGAAAGAACTATTTTCTTGAGCTTCTTCTTTAAGAGTTTTAGCCAATTGTTCCAAACAAGAGTTAATAAAATTAGCCCCCATGCTGTCTTTTGTTTCAAAAGTTACATGCAATTGAAAGTAATTTTCTAGTTCTTGAGTTTTATTTCGAAGGGCAATATCTAGTATTCCACCCCCTCTTTTTTGCATGTTTTTGGTGATGCTTTCGGTAGCTTCAAAAAATTTTGGCTTTATTTTTTTAAAAAAATCTTCTAATTTTTTTACGTCTCCTTTATAGATGAAATGAACTTGTCCAATTTTTTCAGAACTGATAACCGAAGCTTTAAATCCACCTCTAGTACTCCAGTATTTAGCCGATTTTGCGGCAGCTGCCACCACCGAACTCTCCTCAATTACCATAGGAATCGAATAATAGTTACCGTTAACTAAAAAATTCGGAGCGATACCCATTGGCAAATAAAAATTTGTGATGGTATTTTCTATAAATTCATCGTGAAGTTGCTGTAATTTGTTATCACTATTCCAATACTGTTTGATAGTATCAACAGCATGCTCTGGATTGGAAAAATAAGTGGTTGCTATCCAGTTTATTTTATCTTCTTTGGATAATTTAGAAAATCCCGAAACGGCGTTATTCATTTAAATATGGATTAATTTCATTTGGACACAAATATACGGTTTCCATTTTATTGTACTTATGAGGTTTAGTAAATAAATAATGCATTTTATCCAAAAAAATAGTTTTAATTAAAATTTTTCACTAAAATTGAAGTCGATTATTTATACTTTAAAAAATGAGAACAATTAAATTATTTTCTTTATTACTTCTAACAAGTTTTTCTATACTAGCACAACAAAAAATTACTATTGAAGAAATCTACACAGGTGCCTTTCGTGCTAAAGCAATGGACGAATTACAAGCCTTAAAAAACACCAATCAATATACTGTTCTTAATACTGATCGCTCTACTAGAAGTCAGCAAATTGAGCTTTTTGACTATGCTAATTTACAAAAGGTTGCTACCATTATTGATACAAAAAACTTCAAAAGTTTAGCAGACGGAATTGACAGTTATACTTTTAGCAATGATGAGAGACAAATGCTTATTGCAAATGCATCAACCCCAATTTTTCGTCATTCTTTTACAGCTGATTATTTTTTATTCAACCTAACAACCAAAGAGTTATCCAAAATTTTGGAAAGAGTTCAAGAACCAACTTTTTCTCCCGATGGTAAAAAGATTGCTTTTGCCAGAGAAAATAATCTTTTTGTATACGATATAGCTTCAAAGGAAACCACTCAAGTTACTACAGACGGAAAGAAAAATTCCATTATTAACGGAATTACCGACTGGGTTTATGAAGAAGAATTTGCATTTGTTAGGGCATTTGATTGGAGTGCTGATAGCAAAAAACTAGCATACATTCGTTTTGATGAAAGCGAAGTGCCTGAATTATCAATGAATATCTTTCAAAAAAATTTATATCCCTCTGTAGAAACTTTTAAATATCCTAAAGCGGGTGAAAAAAATTCATCAGTTTCACTATTCATTTATGATGTAACCGCAGGGGCTTCTAAAAATATTGCATTAGGAAATTATTCCGATTTTTATATTGCAAGAATGAAATGGACCAACGATGCTAACACACTTTGTGCACAAGTATTAAATCGTCATCAAGATAACTTAGATTTACTATTTATTGACGGAAATTCTGGTGTTGCTCGAGTAGTCATGAATGAAAAAGATACTGCCTATGTTGATGTAACTGATAATTTAACATTTTTAAAAGACAACAGCTTTATTTGGACTTCAGAAAAAGATGGCTTCAATCACATTTATTTGTATGATAAAAATGGAAAGCTAAAAAATCAAGTTACAAAAGGATTTTGGGAAGTAACTTCATACTATGGGTATGATGAAAAAACCAAAACGGTTTACTACCAATCAACCGAAAATGGTTCTACTGTTAGAGACATTTATAAAATTTCACTTAACGGAAAAAACAAAGTGAAATTATCACAACAAGTTGGAACTAACACCGCTACTTTTAGTCCGAATTATGAATATTTCATCAACTCGTATTCTTCGGCAACAACGCCTCCAACTTATACTTTGAACAACTCAAAAGACGGAAAGCTAGTTAAAGGAATTATAGACAACAGTTCGTTATTGGATAAATTAAAAAAATACAATCTTCCAAGTAAAGATTATTTTGAATTAACTACCGAAAAAGGACACAAATTAAATGCATGGATGATCAAGCCGAAGGATTTTGATGCCAGCAAAAAGTATCCCGTTTTCATGTATCAATATTCGGGTCCAGGATCACAACAAGTGGCAAACGATTGGTTAGACACCAATGATATGTGGTTTATGATGTTGTCTCAACAAGGGTACATTACCGTTTGTGTAGACGGAAGAGGAACCGGATTTAAAGGAGCTGCTTTCAAAAAAGTTACTCAAAAAGAATTAGGAAAATACGAAGTGGAAGATCAAATAGATGCAGCCAAAGTTCTAGGAAGCTACACCTATGTAGATAAATCAAGAATAGGAATTTTTGGATGGTCTTATGGCGGATTTATGGCAAGTAATTGTATTTTAAAAGGTGCCGATGTATTTAAAATGGCAATTGCGGTAGCTCCAGTTACCAACTGGCGTTTTTATGACAGCATTTACACCGAGCGTTACATGCAAACTCCACAAGAAAACGCAAGTGGATACGACACCAATTCGCCAATAAATTTTGCCGACAAACTAAAAGGTAATTTCTTATTAATTCACGGAACGGCCGATGATAATGTGCATTTTCAAAATTCAATGCAATTTGTAGAAGCACTAGTTCAAGCCAACAAACAATTTGATTGGGCTGTTTATCCCGATAAAAACCACGGAATATATGGCGGCAAAACACGAATTCAGTTATTTAACAAAATGACAAATTTTATCAAAGAGAAACTATAACTAACTAAATAAAAACTAATACAATTATTATGAGTGAACAAGTAAAAACAGGACATCCTAAAGGGCTTTGGGTATTGTTTGGAACAGAAATGTGGGAAAGGTTCAACTTCTACGGGATGAGAGCTATTTTAACCCTATTCATGGTTAATTCCTTATTAATCAAAGAAGCTGATGCGGCAATTATTTATGGAGGATTCTTGGCATTATGCTATTTAACTCCTTTGATGGGAGGATTTATCTCTGATAAATACATTGGAAATAGATACAGCATTATGTTAGGAGGTACCTTAATGGCTATTGGACAATTTTTACTTTTTATTAGTGCCTCTACCTTCGACACAAACATAGGAAGTGCCAAATTATTTATGTGGATTGCTTTATTCATAATAATTTTTGGAAATGGATTTTTCAAACCAAATATCTCTTCGATGGTGGGTAGTTTGTATCCAAAACAAGAAAAAAGCAAGTTGGATTCGGCTTTTACTATTTTTTATATGGGTATAAATATTGGTGCATTTTTAGGCCAATTCATTTGTCCGTGGGTAGGAGATGTAAAAGATGCCGACACAGGAATTAGAGATATTTTTGCATTTAAATGGGGATTTTTAGCAGCTTCAATTGCAATGGTCATTGGTACCATCACTTTCTTCATGTTAAAAGATAAATACGTAGTAACTCCAGAAGGTAGACCAATTGGAGGTTTGCCAAAAAATAATGAGGCAGGAGATTTTGAAGAAGGAGAAACCCAAACAGCTAAATTTACAAGCAAAGCAATAGGAATTGCATTTGGTTTATTTGCGGTATTATTTTTTATTTTTAGATTTATTCTTGTCGGAGAATTTGGATTTTCTTCAGTTGAAATGGGCCAATTAATTAAAGGAATTATTTATCCATTTATATATTCAGCAGGTATATCATTAGCTTACCTAATTATGAGTTCAGCAGAAAATAAAGTTGAAAGACAGCGCATCTGGGTTATTTACATTGTATCTTTCTTTATAATTTTCTTCTGGGCAGCTTTTGAACAAGCTGGTTCTTCATTAACATTTATAGCCGACAACCAAACCGATAGAAACATCTTTGGATGGAACATGCCTCCTTCTATGGTGCAAATTTTTAATGGTCTATTTGTTGTTATGTTAGCTCTTCCTTTTAGTTTACTTTGGGATAAATTAAGAGCAAATGGTAAAGAACCTGTTTCTCCATTAAAACAAGCAATGGGATTAGCTTTTATTGCACTTAGTTATTTTATCATTGCACACAACGTAAAAGATTTAGGTAATTCAGGATTATTAGCAATTAAATGGTTAATGTTATTGTATTTGATTCAAACTATGGGTGAACTTTGTTTGTCACCAATTGGGTTGTCTTTAGTTGGAAAATTAGCCCCAAAAAGATTTGCATCGCTTTTATATGGTGTTTTCTTTATTTCAAATGCTGCAGGTTATGCATTAGCTGGTTCGCTTGGAGCTATCATTCCAGCAACTGGCGATAAATTTGTAAAAGCAGAAAAACTTGGGTTTAATTTACAAGATGTTTTAGATAAAAAAGTTACTTTAACAGCTGATCAATTAGCTCTTTTTGAAAAAGAACAACTGCCAATTGCAAATACTTCTTTTGCAGGTTTTGAGATTCATAATTTATACGAATTTTTCATGGTTTTCGTAATTCTTTGTGGAATTGCTGCAGTAATTCTTGCACTATTATCACCACGTTTAAAGAAAATGATGAACGGAATCACTTAATTAATATAAAATTTTTTTTATATCTTTCAAACCTACAAGAATTTCTTGTAGGTTTATTTTTTAAATCAAATTATTATGTGGAAAAGTCACCCTAAAGCATTGCCTTACTTGTTTTTATCTGAAATGTGGGAACGTTTTGGATATTACTTAATGATTGGAATATTTACTTTATATCTTAAAGATGTCGAAGCAGGATTTGCAATGACAGAAAAGGAGGCTTCCGATTTATACGGGACATTTATCGCATTGGTGTTTTTAACTCCATTTATTGGGGGACTTGTCGCCGATAGGTATTTAGGCTACAAAAAATCCATTGTGATTGGTGGAATAATGATGGGTGCTGGTTATTTTATGATGGGAATCCATAGTTTGCCCATGCTCTATTTAGCTATGACTTTAGTTATTGTTGGAAATGGATTTTTCAAACCAAATATTTCTACCTTATTAGGTAATTTCTATAATGAAGAGCAATACAAAGAAAAGAAAGACGAAGGATATAATATTTTCTATATGGGAATTAATGTTGGTGCCTTTATTTGTAATTTTTTTGGTGCAGCTTTACAAATTTTATTAGGCTGGCAATACGCTTTTATGGCTGCTGGTTTAGGAATGTTTATCGGTGTAATCGTTTTTCTTTTAGGTACCAAACACTATGGCGATAAAACCGAAAAGAAAGGAATCCAAGAGGGTGATATGCCCTTCTCTAAAATTGTATTGTATATATTAGTACCTTCCGTTGTATTTGGAATTATTGGTTGGTTGTTAAAAGGGGTACAATCAGACATGAATACCGATAGTTCAATATTTGGTTCTGATAGTACTGACGCTTTTATTTTTGCTTGTTTACCGGTGATTTACTTTTATGGCAGTTTGTATTTTAAAGCAAAACCTGCAGAAAAAAGACCAATTGGTGCACTGCTATCAATATTTGCTGTGGTAATTTTATTTTGGGCAGTTTTTAAATTAAATGGATCCGCTCTTAACACTTGGGCTGATAGATATACCGATAGAGAAATAACTGGAACTACTCAAACAGTTTTTAGTAATTTGAAATTAGCTAAAGACATCGACTTTAAAAAAGATTCAACCGAGTTATATGATTCAAGTTTCCGACTTCAAAAAGAAAATGGAGAAGTAAAAAAGGTTGTTGATTATCCTATCTATTTTAGAAATGTTCATAAAGAAAAAACACCCAAAGAAGGAGCTACAGTTTCAATTTGGGCAACCAATTTAAGTCAATCCATCAATCCAGGATGGGTGATTATTTTAACTCCCCTTGTTGTTGCCTTTTTCACTTATTTAAGAGGAAGAAAAAAAGAACCTTCTACTCCAACAAAAATTGCTTTTGGATTATTGATTTCAGCATTATCGGTATTAGTAATGATTGCAGCAGTTCATATTGGAAATAATGGGATGGAAAAGGTTTCTGTTTGGTGGTTAGTTGCTAACTACGGAATTATTACCATTGGTGAATTATTTCTAAGCCCAATGGGATTATCGATAGTTTCTAAATTATCTCCAAAAAATATAACCGCTTTAATGATGGGAGGATGGTTTTTAGCGACATCAATAGGAAATAAATTATCTGGAGTTTTAGCCAGCATGTGGGATCAATATGAAGATAAAGCTAATTTCTTTTGGGTAAACTTTGGCTTATTACTAGGTGCAACAGTATTAATGTTTGCCTTGGTAAAAAATTTAAATAAAGTAATGAAAGACCACGGAATCAACTAAAATCATGAGAGACATTCAAACTTTAGAAGAAATTCAAAATTTTAAAGGTAAGTATCCAAAACAGCTTTGGTATTTATTTTTTAGTGAAATGTGGGAGCGTTTTTGTTTCTATGGAATGCGTGGCATGCTTGTGGTATTTATGGTAAGTCATCTTAAAATGGATGAGACAGTTGCCAACCTTCAATATGGAGCTACTCAGGCATGGGTTTATGCCTTTACCTTTATTGGAGGCTTATTTGCAGATAAAATACTTGGATTAAGAAAATCGCTTTTTTGGGGCGGTTTATTAATGATTGTCGGAAGTATCATATTAGCTATTGATCCCGTAAATTACTTTTTTATTGGAATCGGATTTACCATTGTAGGAACAGGTTTTTTTAAACCTAATATTTCCTCTATGGTTGGTCAATTATATAAAGAAGGTGACAGCCGCACCGACGCCGGTTTTTCATTCTTTTACATGGGGGTAAATCTTGGTGCGTTAATTGGTGGATACATTTGTATTGCCGTTGCAGAAGGTTCACTTTGGCAATCCTTAGTTCCGGAACACCTAAGATGGAATGTAGGCTTTGGTTTTGCAGCAGTAGTTATGATTATTAGTTTACTAACTTTTACACAAACACAAAAAAGCCTTGGCCCTATAGGCCTTTCTCCTCTAGAAACGATTGAAAAATCAAAAAGAAAACTAGCGGAACTATCCACTTTTATTGGGTCATTATTAATTATCCCGTTAATAATATTGATGGTTGAAAACACTGAATATACCAAATGGTTTATGATTTTCATAGGACCAATTTCTATTCTTTATCTAATTTATGAAATGCGAAGTTTTAGCAGTTCTGAAAATAAAAAATTAGTTGCTGCTTTAGTTTTTATGTTATTTTCAATAGTCTTTTGGGCATTTTTTGAGCAAAGCGGTGGCTCTTTGAGTTTATTTGCAGCCAACAATTTAAATAATACAATTGCAGGTATTGAATTGAGTCCGAATGGAATCAACAACTCGGCCAACTCCTTTTTTGTAATCGGTTTTGCGGCTTTGGTTGGCCTAGTTTGGATGTGGATGGGAAAACGAAAAATTGAACCCAACACTGTAATTAAATTTGGAATTGCCTTCTTATTCCTTGCTGGAGGATTTTGGGTATTTTACTACACTAAATTTTTGGCTGGTGCCGATGGTAAAACCTCTTTAGGATTGTTTACGTTTGGATGGTTTATCATTACTTTTGGAGAATTATGCCTTTCTCCAATTGGTATGTCTGCAATGTCTAAGCTTTCGCCAAAGAAGACCCAAGCCGTAATAATGGGAATGTGGTTTTTAGCAAGTTCCTACGGTCAATATTTTGCTGGTATTTTAGGTGCAAATATTGCAGAAGCATCCGAAAAATCTTCTAATGCCGCGAAACTTATTGTATATGCCGATGGCTATAAACAATTAGGGCTTTATGCCTTAATTGCGGGGATAGTTTTAATTGCAATTTCACCATTTATAAAAAAATTAATGCAGGAAGTAAAATAATTTTGTAATTTCGGCATGGTAAAAACAAAGAATTTATATGAGAAAATTATTATTAATAGTATTATTTTTTGCTTCAACTATTTCGGTTAAAGCACAAGAAGGTCTTAAATGGTATAGTGATATCAATCAAGCAATTGAAGTTTCTAGACAAGAACAAAAACCATTATTTTTATTTTTTACAGGAAGCGATTGGTGCGGATGGTGTGTTAGATTACAAAATGAAGTTTTCAAAACTCCCGACTTTATTTCTTGGGCAAAAGAACATGTGGTTTTAGTAGATTTAGATTTTCCTAGAAGAACTCCACAATCAGACGCACTAAAATCTCAAAACAACCAATTGCAACAAATGTTTAAAGTGCAAGGTTTTCCTACAGTTTGGTTTGTAAAACCGCAGCTTAAAGAGGAAGGAAAAATCAACTTGGAGCAATTGGGCAGTACCGGTTACCTTGCTGGTGGACCAGCCGTATGGATTAAGAGCGCTAATGAAATTCTTAAAAACTTTGTTGCAGATCCCAAACCTGCAAAATCAAAAAAATCATAATTTATAAAATCCCTTTTCAAAAGTATTGTGAAAAGGGATTTTTTCTTTTTCACAGGTTGCTTTCCAAAGTTTACAATTAAATTTACTATTGGAGCCATCTGCAATTATTAGCTTTGGCCTGCAGTCTTGTAAAACACGATCCAAGTTGATTTTGGGATTATTTACCAAGAGAATAACATCGGGAGATTCAACTACGAAATAGCTCCCACCTTTATTAATAATGAGTATTTTTTTGTTTTTAAAATAGAGCACATTTGGCAGCGCTTTTGTGTTTTGTATTTGACAAGAATTTCCAACCCAATAGGAATTTAAAGTCATTTTAGGTATTGTATTTTTATTCAAATCAATGGAAGAAAAAACAGTGACTTGATCTCCAAACCGTTCGGTAATTAAAGTAGCTTTCTTACAATTAAAAACGATCAACTCTTGATTGCTTTGGCAAAAATATTTTAAAGTTAAAGCTGTAATTTGCAATGAAATTAAGGCTAGTAACACAACTTCGAGTTTTTTGAAACTTGGTTTTTTTATCCAAATTATTATAGAAAAAATTAGCAAATACAAAAGCCACATGGTCACTAAAGAAAGTGGAATGTCTTTAAAAACAAATCCTTCAAAAGAAGCAACCCATGCGATCACTTTATTTAAAATCCAAATAAACCACTCTAAAACCTTTAATAACGGCATCCAAATAATATCGAAAGCAGCTAGAAATAACACTATAACTCCTAGCCCTAAAATAAGTGACATGCCCGGAAGAATTACCAAATTGGTTATAAAAAATAATCCTGGAAATTGATGGAAATAATAAATACTCATTGGAAAAGTCCCTATTTGAGCAGCAAAGGAAACCGTTATAATATCCCAAAAAAACTGAACTATTTTATTTTTTGGCATCCAAATAGAAGCCAACAAAGGCTGTAACCAAACAATAAAAAAAAGTGCCACATAACTCAATTGAAAACCAACATCCATTAAAAAAGAAGGTTGAAATAATAAAATAAGCAGGGCCGAAATGGCCAAAGTGTTGTAAATATTTACGCTTCTTCTAAGGTACATTCCGATTGCTACAAATGAAAACATGGTAACCGAACGCACTACGGAAGGGGCAAAACCAGCTAATAATCCGAATGCCCATAAAAATAAAATCACGGTGATTAATTTTACAAAAGCGCCTCTCCTACTATTTGGAATTGGTTTTAAAAGAAAGGTAATAAAAAGCAGAATGAAACCAACATGCAATCCTGAAACCGATAATACATGAACAGCTCCCGCATATTGATAATCGCGAACAATTTCGGGAGAAATATCTTGTTGCTGACCTAAAATTAAGGCAACAACAACGCTTAATTCGGTTTTATGAAAATGATTTTTTTCTAGATTGCGAATGATTCGATTTCGAATTAAACTTGCAAAATAAAACAAACTTTTCTCTTTTACAGAACTTACTTTAACTTGATTTGAATTGGTATAAAATTGGCCATAAATATGTTGGTTTTGTAAATAATTGGCATAATCAAATTGATTCGGATTATTAGGCGGTTTGTTCTTATAAAAAGCACCCTGTATTTGAAGAGTCGATCCAATATCAAGATTGGGCAATATGGTTGTACTTTTAATATTCAATAGGATTTTACCGTTTGTTTCTTTTCCATTAAGGGAAACAACTTGGGCAACATATCGATACGAAACGGATGAATTTTTAAGCTTTTCTTTTAGAATAACTACAGCCAAATAGTTCTTACTCTCCTTTGAAATAAAGTGGATGTAATGCTTTTTATTTCGGGTGGTATCCTGAGAAACTAAGGTGAAAATTCCTATAAAAAAAGAAACAAAAAAGACACTAATACCAAAAGTAGCATTCGGAATTAATTTTAATTTCGAATAAAAATAGATTCCAAGCAAAAACATTAAACTTGAAACCAGTGCAATTAATGAAAATAAAAAAGCCGGTTTTGCAAAATGTGCCAAAAGTAACCCAAGTACAAAACAGGCTGTAATTTTAATTAATGGAAATTGTAATACCCTCATTATTAAAAGATACTACAAAAATTCGAGTTGCTAATAAAAATTATTTCTTTTCTTTAGGTAAAGTACTAATTCCGAATGGGAAGTACAACGGACAAGAGCCTACCAAACTCACAATTGACAAAACTGCGGCTACCACTAACAAAACGATTCCTAATATTCCTGAAATTTTTCCTAACAAATACAATGCAATAATAATTGCTGCTGCAATAAAGCGAAGAATTTTATCAACGCCACCCATGTTTTTTTTCATATTTAAGTAAATTAAAGTTAATCATTTACTTCAAATATATTATTAAATTATTCATTGTATGTAACTAAGGTTACAAATTGAAAATTAAGAAAGGGAATTTACAATTAACTTGGCTGTGAAAGCACTAGCTCCCATACCACCTAATTTTTCTTCCAACTGGTCGTATTTTTCTAGAAGGTTTTTGCGGTAATTCGGGTCTAAGATTTTAGTCAATTCCGATTTTATTCGGGCAGTATTACAATCCTCCTGAATTAATTCGGTTACCACTTCCTCATCCATAATTAAATTTACAAGGGAAATGTATTTTAGCGTAATTATTCGTTTGGCAATTTGATAAGACAGCCAACTTCCTTTATAACAAACCACTTCTGGAACTTTAAAAAGAGCGGCCTCAAGAGTTGCCGTCCCCGAAGTTACTAGAGCCGCATGGGCATGGCTTAATAAATTATAGGTTTCATTAGAAATGAACTTAATGTTTTTTCCCGTAATAAATGGTTCGTAAAATGAATATTCCTGACTAGGCGCTCCAGCTATAACAAATTGATAATCTGGAAAATCAGTTCCAACGCTTAACATTAAGGTAAGCATTTTGGAAATTTCTTGTTTGCGACTTCCGGGTAAAATAGCAATAATTGGCTTATCATCTAATTGGTTTTCTTTTCTAAAAGTAACCGCATTAGTTGTTTCTCTGTTATGAACTGCATCAATAAGTGGATGCCCGACAAATTCAACTGAAAAATGGTGTTTCTTTTCGTAAAAATCTTTTTCAAACGGAAGAATTACATACAATTTATCGATATCTCTTTTAATATCTTTAATTCTGTTTTCTTTCCAAGCCCATATTTGCGGAGAAATATAATAATGGTTTTTATACCCTTTTGTTTTTGCCCATTTAGCTATGCGCATATTAAACCCAGGATAATCAATATAAATAAGTACATCAGGTTGAAAATGTTCAATATCCGATTTGCAAAATTTTATATTTCTTAAAATGGTTTTTAAATTTAGTAGCACCTCAGAAAACCCCATGAATGCCAATTCACGATAGTGTTTTACTAAAGTCCCGCCCATTTGCTGCATTAAATCTCCACCCCAAAAACGAATATCGGCAGTTGAATCTTCCTTATAAAGAGCCTTCATTAAATTAGATCCATGTAAATCGCCCGATGCTTCTCCTGCAATGATGTAATATTTCATATTCCTGAAATTATTTAAAAAGCACTGTTGCTAAAGCTAAAATTATAGTGGCTAGGACAATTCCTCGTGCCATTAATTCTTTGTCTTTTTTTAGTAAATAGAAAAAAATTAAAATATTAATAATGGCTCCAAGCGTAATTACTTTTCCCATTATTCCTGGTTCATGAATTACAAATTTTATATATTGAAATTTGGTGAAGCTCAATAAGAATAGAAACGCACCCAAAATTGCAGTAAGTATACCAATAATAAATCCAATAAATAAATCTGATTTTTTCATTTATATAAAATTAAAAATTCCAATTGTTTAATGTTTGAATAGCATGATATGCCGTTAAATCAAACTGAACTGGCACTATAGAAATATAGTTGTTAGCTAGAGCCCATTCGTCTGTATCGGTTCCTTTATCAAGATTAATAAATTCTCCCGTTAACCAATAATATTCTTTTCCAAACGGAGTTACACGCTTATCAAATTTTTCTTCCCAAATGGCTTTCGCTTGGCGGCAAATTTTAATTCCCTTAATTTCGTTTGTTTTTAATTTAGGTAAATTAACATTTAAAACCGTTCCTTCGGGCAACCCGTTATTTAATACTTGTGTAGCAATCTTTTTTATAAATGGCTTAGCCGATTCAAAATCAGCATCCCAGTTGTAGTCCAACAAAGAAAATCCAATTGCAGGAATCCCTTCAATACCTGCCTCAACAGCAGCACTCATTGTGCCCGAATAAATAACATTTATTGAAGAATTCGAACCATGATTCACACCTGAAACACACAAGTCGGGTTTTTGTTTTAAAATTTCGTTCACTGCCATTTTCACACAATCGGCTGGAGTTCCAGAGCAACTGTATTCGGTTACCGATGCCTCTTTACTTGATATTTTATTTAAATGAAGAGTATTATTAATAGTTATGGCATGCCCCATAGCGCTTTGCGGACTGTCGGGAGCAACAACCACTACATCACCAAGTTCCTGCATTACAGCTATTAATGCTCTTATTCCTGGAGCAGAAATTCCGTCGTCGTTGGTAACTAATATTAAAGGTTTTTTTGGCATTATTGGTGCTTTTTAGTGTAACAAAAGTAATTAATTTGAGTCTTATTTTATTACAATTTTAATAACTTTGAACTCAAACCCTAGTTTTAACAAAAAATTATGCGCACCCCTACTTTTATAGCTTAATTTTTTATGTAAATTAGTACAAAAAATTTAATGAATACAATTATTCAATTTATGAAAAGACATTATAAAATAATAGTACTTGTACTATCGATTTCGCTTGGACTTTGGAGTTTTGTTCCAAAAACAAGTTCCGATTCCGACAAAGACAAACTTTTATTAGAGCTATTAACCTATGTAATTGAAAAGGGACATTACAATCCATCAGCAATAGACGACAATTTTTCCAAAGGTGTTTATAAAGACTATTTTGAAGCTATTGATCCTTCAAAAAGATTCTTTTTGCAATCGGATATGGATGAATTTTCTGAATATGAATTTGAAATTGATGATCAAATAAAAAATAAAGACCTTTCTTTCTTTAATTTAACCTACAACCGTTTGTTACAAAGAATGGAGGAAAGTAAAGATTACTATAAATCTGCTTTAAAAAATCCTATTGATTATTCGGTTAACGAAAACATAAACACCGATTATGAAAAGGCACCATATTGTACTTCTGAAGAAGAATTAAAAGAGCGTTGGAGAAAACAGATAAAACTTACTACGCTAGCTTCATTAGTTGAAAAACAAAAAATTCAAGAGGAATTTATTAAAAATAAAAATAAAACTCCTGAAGAAAAATTAACCGAATACAGAAAAAAACAAGGTGCTAACTTAAATAAAGAAGCAGAGGCAAAATTCATTGAAGGACTTTCAAAAAAAGACACCATTTCTACAAAAACATTTGCAGAAATGGAAAAACAAACGAGATTAAGTGCCGAAAAATCTTTGGACGACACTTTTACTTTTATTAAAGATTTGGATAAAGAAGACTGGTTTGGAATCTTCCTAAATATTATTGCTACTCGCTTTGATCCGCATACAGCGTATTTCCCTGCAGATGAAAAAGAGAAATTTGATGTGAGCATGAGTGGAAAGCTTGAAGGAATCGGCGCCAGACTACAAAAGAAAAGTGATTATACCGAAATCACCGAGTTAATATCTGGTGGGCCAGCATGGAAACAAAAAGAACTTGAAGCGGGTGATTTGGTATTAAAAGTAGCCCAAGGAGATAATGAACCTGTGGATGTTGTGGGTATGCGAATAGATGATGTGGTTAAAAAAATTAAAGGACCTAAGGGAACCGAAGTTCGTTTGACCGTAAAAAAACAAGACGGATCAATCAAGGTAATTACAATCATTAGGGATGAAGTAGAAATTGAAGAAACCTATGCAAAATCAAGTATTGTAGAAAAAAACGGAGTTAAATATGGGATTATTTATCTGCCAAAATTCTATATTGATTTTGAAAATAAAGACAACCGCGACGCTGGAAAAGATATTGCAATTGAAGTGAAACGATTAAAAAATGAAGGCGTTCAAGGAATTGTAATGGATGTTAGAGATAATGGTGGCGGATCTTTAAAAACTGTAGTTGACATTGGTGGATTATTCATCGAAAAAGGTCCGATTGTTCAAATTAAATCGGCTGCAGGTAAAAAAGAAGTGCTTTATGATAAAGATCCAAAAGTAGAATGGGATGGTCCTTTAGTTATTATGACCAATGAATTTTCGGCTTCAGCATCAGAGATATTAGCTGCAGCAATGCAAGATTACAAACGCGCTGTGGTTATTGGAAGCAAACAAACTTATGGCAAAGGTACCGTTCAAAATGTAATCGACTTAAACCAATTTGTTAGAGGAAGTACTTATGGCGATTTAGGTGCGCTAAAAACTACAACTCAAAAATTCTATAGAATTAATGGTGGTTCAACCCAATTAGAGGGAGTTAAAAGTGACATCGTAATGCCAGATGCATATGCCTATTTAAAAATGGGAGAACGCGATATAGATAATGCCATGCCTTGGGATAGAATTGACGCAGCTGATTATTCATTATGGAACAAACAACTGAATTTAGACTTAGCCATTGCCAACAGCAAAAAACGATTAGCGGCTAATCCGCAAATGCAACTAATTGACGAAAATGCAAAATGGCGAGAAGAACGTAGTAAAGAAGATGTATACAGCTTGCAGATTGATAAATTCAAACAAGAACAAAAGCAATTGGAAGAAAGCAACAAAAAATATAAATCTATTGAAGATTATAACAACAAATTAAAGTTTAAATCATTGCCTTATGAAGAAGCTCAAATTGCAACTGACATTACTTTAAAAGAAAAAAGAAACAGATGGCACGAAAGTTTATCTAAAGATATTTACATAGAAGAAGCCATTCATGTATTAGATGATTTGCAACCAACAGCTGCAAAAAAAGAATTAAATACCAAATTGAAAAAAGCAAAAGGGATTAAATCATAATCCGATTCTTCCATAAAAAAAAGCCCCAACAAATGTTGGGGCTTTTTTATTTATATAAGAAGTAATTACTCTGCTTTTGGAGCTTTATTTTCTTCTCTTGGAGGTCTTGGTACAAGGGCTTTTTTAGACACTTTTTCTTTTCTTGTTTTAGGATCAATACCTAAGTATTTCACCATAAACACATCACCCATGTTTACAACATCGGTAACATTTTCTGTACGCTCCCAAGCCAATTCAGATACGTGAAGTAACACTTCATTTCCTGGAGCAGCAGTATATTCTACTACAGCACCAAAATCAAGCATTTTAATTACTTTCACTTCATAGGCTTCACCTACAACTGGCTTGAATATAATCGAATCAATTTTAGCCAATACTGTTGCAATTCCATCTGGATCGGTTCCAAGGATTTCAACTACACCTTGCTCATCTACTTCGTTAATTACAATGGTAGTTCCTGTAGCTTTTTGTAATTCTTGAATTACTTTTCCACCAGGACCAATCAAGGCACCAATAAAGTTTCCAGGAATGGTTCTCATGATGATTTTTGGAGCATGTTTTTTAACATCTGCTCTTGGAGTAGCAATAGTTTCGGTAAGTTTACCTAAAATGTGCATTCTTCCATCACGAGCCTGACCTAATGCTTGTTCCATAATATCATAACGCAATCCTTCGATTTTGATATCCATTTGGCAAGCAGTAATTCCGTCTTTTGTTCCGGTTACTTTAAAATCCATATCTCCTAAGTGATCTTCATCTCCTAAGATATCAGATAATACTGCAAATTTTTCTCCGTCTGTGATCAATCCCATAGCAATACCCGAAACTGGTTTTACCATTTGAACTCCAGCATCCATTAACGCCATTGTTCCAGCACAAACCGTTGCCATAGAAGAAGAACCATTAGATTCTAATACTTCTGAAACGATACGAATTGTGTAAGGACAATCTGCAGGAATCATATTTTTTAAAGCACGTTGTGCTAGGTTTCCGTGTCCAACTTCTCTTCTTGAAGTTCCTCTTAAGGGTTTAGCTTCTCCTGTAGAAAACGGTGGGAAATTATAGTGTAAGTAGAATTTTTCTTCTCCTTGTTCTGAAGGCGAATCAATTTGATTGGCTTCTCTTGAAGTTCCTAATGTTACTGTAGCTAAAGCTTGAGTTTCACCACGAGTAAACAATGAAGATCCGTGAACTGATGGAAGGTAATCTGTTTCACACCAAATTGGTCTGATTTCAGTAGTTTTTCTTCCGTCAAGACGCAACCCTTTTTCAAGAATTACATTACGAACCGCTTCTTTATTGGTTTTGTAAAAATACTTACCTACTAATCCTGCTAAATCTGCATTTTCAGCATATTCTTCTTCGGTAAATAAAGCTTTGCATTCGTCTTTCACTGCAGCAAATTTTTCACCTCTTTCACTTTTTCCTGAAGCTTCCTGTGCAATTGCGTAACATTTATCGTAAGCCGCTGCTTTTACTTTTTTGTAAACTGCTTCGTCTTCTACTTCACCTTCATATTCTCTATAAGCTGGAGAACCAACTGCTTCGCGAAGACGTTGTTGTGCTAAAATTTGAGTTTTGATTGCTTCGTGAGCAAATTTGATAGCTTCTACCATTTCTGCTTCCGAAATTTCTTTCATCTCTCCTTCAACCATTGCAACCGAATCTAAAGAAGCTCCGATCATCATATCGATATCCGAATTTTCTAATTCTGCTCTGCTTGGGTTGATTACTAATTTTCCGTCAATTCGTGCTACACGAACTTCAGAAATTAAGTTATAAAAAGGAATGTCTGATACTGCTAATGCAGCTGATGCTGCAAGACCTGCTAAAGCATCTGGCATTACATTTTCGTCGTGCGACATTAACTGAATCATCACTTGGGTTTCTGCGTGATAATCATCTGGGAAAAGCGGACGTAATACACGGTCAACAAGACGCATGGTTAATACTTCGCTGTCACTTGGACGCGCTTCTCTTTTGAAAAATCCTCCAGGAAATCTTCCTGCAGCTGCAAATTTTTCACGGTAATCTACCGTTAATGGTAAAAAGTCAACACCTGGATTTGATGTTCTTGCTGATACAGCTGTAGCTAAAAGCATACAATCACCGCATCTTACAACAACAGAACCATCTGCTTGTTTTGCTAATTTACCTGTTTCGATTGTGATAGCTCTTCCATCACCTAAATCGATTGTTTCTTGGGTTACTTTTGGAATCATAAAAATTTAATTCGTTAATACAATTAGGTTAGTTGTGTTGTAGTAGTAGTTGTGATAACCCAATGAAAAACCGAAACTTTCTTATTTATTTTAAAATTAAAAAGAGGCGCGAAGGCACCTCTTTATATATGTATTATTTTCTAATACCTAATTCTTTAATAATCTCACGATATCTATTGATATCTTTTTTCTTTAAGTAATCTAAAAGACTTCTTCTTTTACCTACTAAAAGTACTAACGAACGCTCTGTGTTGTAATCGTGACGATTTTTTTTCAAGTGTTCTGTTAAGTGTGAAATTCTAAATGTGAAAAGAGCGATTTGCCCTTCTGTAGAACCTGTGTTCTCTGCTTTTCCTCCGTGTTTAGCGAAGATTTCAGCTTTTGTTTCTTTAGTTAAATACATTCCAATATTATTTAAATGATTATTATGTATGAATAAAGATTTTCTCTATTCGGGTGCAAATGTACACTTTATTTTTGAAGTTACAAGGAAATTAAATAGTTTGTTGCGTGTTTTTTACTTGCAACGCCCAACTTCCAACCTAATTAAAACAATTTTGCAACCTCCTGATTTACATATTCTAAAAATCGTTCGTCTTTTTCGGTAAATGGATCAATCACATGAGAATCGATATCTATTTGCCCAATATTTACTCCGTTTACAAATAAAGGAACCACGATTTCCGATTTCACGGTGAAGCTACAAGCAATATAATTATCTTGTGCAGACACATCGGGAACGACAAAATTGGCATTCGATTCGGCCACTTGCCCACAAATTCCTTTTCCAAACGGAATAACCGTATGATCGGTTTCTGCCCCAACATACGACCCTAAATGCAAGGTTTTAGTTTCATGATTGGCAAAATAAAATCCAACCCAATTATAATAAGAAACCGAATCAGACAAAAACTGACATAAATTTTTCAATTTTAAATCTCTATCCATCTCCTCTTGACCCAATATCTGAGCTACTTTAGGTTTTAATACTTCAAAATCCATCTTTTATTATTTTTTACAAAAGTAACCATTGCAATTTCTTACTTTTACCTAAAATTTGTTAAAATTCAATTTTGAAAGAATACCTCATTCAATTTAAACCGTTTTTATTATTTCTTGCCAAATTTGCCGCAAGCTATTTGGTGTTGACTTTTATTTATCAAAGCTATTTAAATCAATTTGATGTAGCCAAAATGGAAGTCGATGGTTTTACAAAAGTGGTAGCGCATCAATCACAAAAAGTACTTTCAATTTTTGATACTAATTCTTACACTGAAAGCAATTTTAAAGAAGCGAGCGTAAAATTGTTTTATAAAGGCAAATGGGCCGCTCGCATTATTGAAGGCTGCAACGCACTTAGCATCATAATTCTTTTTGTAAGTTTTATCATTGCGTTTACCGGAAAACTCAAGCCCACCGTCTTGTATATTATTTGCGGAAGCGTACTAATTCATGTGATGAATGTAACACGGATTGCTTTATTGTGTATGGCTTTACATAAATTTCCGAAATACGATTCGCTTTTTCATGATCTGTTATTCCCATTAGTTATTTATGGAGTGGTATTTTTACTTTGGGTAATTTGGGTTAATAAATATTCTTTTTATGCTGAAAAACCTGTTGCAAAATAAAACGACTGTATTCTATATACTGATTCTATTGGCTCTATTAGTCGCAATTAGAGCTTTTGAAAACACCCTTTTTTACGATCCGTTGCTGACTTATTTCAAAAGAAATTACATGCAAACGCCCTTGCCAAAACTGAATGTGATTCGGTTATTTTTTAGCTTGGGTTTCCGATTTTACTTAAACTCCATCATTTCAATTGGGATATTAAAATTGATTTTTAACGATACCAAAGTGGTTAAATTTTCGATTTTTCTCTACTCTGTTTTTGGGATAATTCTAATGGTGACTTTCTTTTTCATTTTATTAAAATTTGGAGAAACCAACAAAATGAATCTGTTTTATATTAGAAGATTCATCATCCAACCTGTTTTATTAATTCTGTTTATTCCTGCATTTTATTACCAGAAAAAAAACAAGTAGCTCTTTTATTGCGTATCTTTATTAGAGATAAATACGCACAATATGAAAGTAGTTAAATTTTCTGGAGCGGTCGTAGATTTTGAACCCGAAAAACTTAAAAAATCGTTATTAAAATCGGGGGCAACACCATTGGTAGTTGATCGAATATTGGTTACTATTCAGAGTCAGATTTACAATGGAATTACAACAAAACAAATCTACAAATTGGCATTTGGCTTGTTGAAAAAAGAATCCAATTCGCATGCAGCGCAATACAATCTTCGTGCTGCCATTCAAATGCTGGGTCCGGCTGGTTTTTATTTTGAAAAATATGTTGCCCGCCTTTTCACTATGGAAGGTTATAAAACCATTACCAACATGACGCTTGAAGGAAAATGTGTTTCCCACGAAATTGATGTGGCATTAAAAAAAGACGATGTGATCTCAATAATCGAGTGCAAATTTCATGCTAGCAGAGATGTTGTTACAGATGTGAAAATTCCATTGTACATTCTTTCGCGTTTTAATGATTTGAAAGATCGAAAACAAACTATTTTCACCAATACCGATAAAATTTCAAGCTGCTGGATTGTTACTAATAACCGATTTAGCAGTGATGCCATTGCATTTGGAATTTGTTCGCAATTGAATATGCTCAGTTGGGATTATCCAAAAAAAGGGAATTTAAGATATAAAATAGACGCAAATAAACTCTATCCAGTAACCTGCCTTACCACCTTAACACTTGCTGAAAAAGACAAATTGCTCGTAATGGATATCATCCTAGCTAGTGAATTGATTAATAATATTCAAAGTTTAGAACGTGTAGGCTTATCCCCAAACAGAATTAAAAATGTTCTAAAGGAAGTTACCGAACTATGTAAATACTTAAATCATGAAAGTTAAATTTTTTGGCGGAGCAGGAACCGTAACCGGATCCAAAACAATAATTGAAAGCAACGGAGTTCGAATTTTAATTGATTGCGGACAATTTCAAGGCATCAAACCTTTGCGAGAGCTAAATTGGGAGCCACTTCCTGTTTTGCCATCTTCTATTGATTATGTTTTGCTCACCCATGGGCATTTGGATCATTGCGGATGGCTTCCAAGATTGGTAAATCAAGGGTTTGACGGTAAGATATTTTGCACAAGTCCGACAAAAGATATTGCCAAACTAATTCTTTTGGATAGTGCAAAAATTCAGGAGGAAGAAGCAAATCAAGCCAACGAAGGCAACTATTCCAAACATGAAAAAGCAGAACCTCTATACACAGTTACCCAATCAGAAGAAGTGTTTCCGCATTTTAGAGTGGTGAATGAAAATGAAAGCATCAATTTAGATGCAGAAATTTCGGCAGTTTTCACAAATGCCGGACACATACTGGGCGCTTGCACTTTGGCCCTTACATTAGAAGGTAAAACATTAGTTTTTTCGGGAGATATTGGCAGGGATAACGATGTCCTAATGTATCCACCAACCAAACCAAAAAATGCCGATTATGTATTTATAGAAAGTACCTATGGGAACCGAATCCACCCAAAAGAAGAGGTAAAATTGCTTTTGGAAACCTATGTAAATAATGCCTATTCCAAAGGGGGTACTATCATCATTCCGAGTTTTGCAGTGGAGCGTGCACAAACACTAATGTATTTGCTATGGCAATTAAAAGTAGAAGGTCGGATTCCGAATATTCCTTACATCATTGACACTCCAATGGGAATTAGCGTCTTGGAAATATTTCGAAATAATAAAAAATGGCACAAGCTCTCCGATTCTGAATGTGAAGAAATGTGTGCAATGTTTAATATGGTTTCCAACTACCAAGACACCATCAATTATATCTTTAATAAAAATCCAAAAGTAGTTATTGCCGCAAGCGGAATGATAACCGGCGGTAGAGTATTAAGCTATTTAGAACGCTATATTAGTTTGCCTGAAACTACAATAATTATTGTAGGATATCAAGCTGAGGGTACGCGTGGCAGAAAACTATTGGAAGGAGCCAAAGACATAAAAATTAGAGGGAAATATTATGATGTTAAAGCAACTGTCGTTGAAATTGAAGGATTATCTGCGCATGCAGACCAAAATGATTTGTTGAATTGGCTATCAGAAATTGAAAACAAACCAAAAAAAGTCTTTATCGTGCATGGAGAAAATGCCCCGGCGGATGAACTTCGAATTAAAATTAATGAAAAATATAACTGGGATTGTTTGATTCCATTAATGGGACAAGAATTTGAATTGTAATCTTTTAACAAATATTTAAATCAAGTATTTTGGATTTACTTAACTTTGCAACATGAAATTTAAAAGAATCATTAATGTCTTGTTAGTGCTTTTCCTATTGGCCTCCAATATGGGATTGTCTTTTAATGTACATTATTGTGACGACGAAATTGCATCAGTAACCTTAAATACTGTAGCCAATTCTTATGAAATTGAGGAGGATTGTTGTGGTGAGGTTGAAAAAAGTTCTAAATGTTGTGATAACAAAATTATCAAATCATTAGAAAAATTCGATCAAATTACTGTAAAGTCATTCACCGTTGATTCGTTTTACAATTCATCAGAAAACAAATGGAAATTAGATAATTTTCCAAATCCAATCCATTTTCAATCAAAAAAAACTACTTCCTATTACTGCGATGCAAATGCACCGCCGCTCTACCTCTTGTACAGCCAATATACCTTTTACTCCTGATTTTCTACTTATAATTGTTTGAAACATTTTATAACTAGTATCCATTTACAATCATGAAAAAAATAACATTATTCCTATTGTTATTCGTTTCTATTTTGAGTTTTTCCCAAAAAAAATTGGAAGACGTTAAAATAGAAGGCGAAAAAAAGGGAATACGAAAATCGCTTACCACTACATCTAATACGTATATGGTAAGCAGCAAAGAATTGCTCAAAGCGGCTTGTTGTAATTTAGCTGAAAGCTTTGAAACGAATCCGTCTATTGATGTGAATTTTGCAGATGCTTTAACAGGTACGAAGCAAATTAAAATGCTTGGATTGACTTCGCCTTATCTTATGATTACCGAAGAAAACATCCCTTCTGTTCGAGGTGCTTCCCAAGCCTACGGATTATCATTCACTCCAGGTACTTGGGTAGAAAGTATCCAAATTACAAAAGGGGCCGGAAGTGTTGTAAATGGTTTCGAAAGTATTTCGGGACAAATCAACACCGAGTTGATTAAACCCATGAAAGACATTCCGTTTTTCTTAAATGCTTATGGCGCCACCGATTCTAGATATGAATTGAACACCCATTTTAACAAAAAAATTTCCGATAAATGGGCTACCAGTTTATATATTCACGGTAACACTCGCGTTGCCAAAAACGACATGAATCACGATGGATTTTTAGACAATCCATTAGGAAAACAAATCAATATGGTTAACCGTTGGCAGTATTCCAATCCAGAAACCGGTTGGGTATCGTTTATCAATTTCAGGTATATGAATGACGAAAAACAAACAGGTCAATTGGAATTTGATAAAAACCGCGACAAACTCACAACCAATTATTGGGGATCTGAAATTAATACCAACCGATTCGATTTTAGTTCAAAAGTGGGGTATGTATTTAAAGATATGCCTTACCAAAGTATTGGATTTCAAAACGCCTTTAGCAATCACAATCAGGACTCTTATTTTGGTTTGAACCAATATGCCATTGAGCAACAAAGTTATTATTCGAACTTAATTTTCAACTCGATTATTAATAACACCATGCACAAGTTTGCCACTGGATTGAATTTTACTTATGATAAATATGCAGAATTTGTGAATCAAAACGATGTGGGAAGAACGGATAATTCGGTTGGTGGTTTCTTTGAATATACCTATGACAACAATGATAAATTTAGTTATATCCTTGGCGGAAGATTGGATTATCACAATCGATTGGGCGTATTTTTTACTCCGAGGCTTCATGTTAGATACAATCCATGGGAGAACGGAGTTCTTCGATTTTCTGCTGGAAGAGGAAAACGAGCGGCCAATATTTTTGCAGAAAATCAGAATTTATTTGCAAGCTCTAGAACCTTCTCGATATTGGATACCAATGGAAAAATTTATGGATTAAATCCAGAAATTGCATGGAATTACGGATTTAGTTTCACCCATAACTTCAAACTTTTCGGAAAAACAGCAGATGCCACAATTGATTTTTTTCGCACCGATTTTCAAAACCAAGCGGTTGTAGATGTTATGCAAAGTGCGCAACAAGTTTTAATTTATAATTTAAATGGAAGGTCATTTGCCAATAGTTTACAATTCGATTTTAATATTGAATTAAAAAAACATCTAAATATTAGGACGGCCTATAAATATTATGATATTTCTACCGATTATCTATCTGGAAGTTTTCAAAGACCATTGCAGGCCAAGCATCGTTTCTTTGGTAATTTAGAATATGCAACACATATTAAAGAAAAAGGAAAGCAGTGGAAATTTGATTACACATTGAATTGGCTGGGATCACAACAATTACCAACTACAACAACTAATGCAATTGCCGATAGATTACCTAATTTTGCACCCGCTTTTACCGTTATGAATGCTCAAATTACAAGAACATTTTCAAGCACATTTGAAATGTATGTAGGTGGAGAGAATATTGGCAATTACCGCCAAGATAAAGCTGTTTTGGGTACAAGCAATCCTTTTGGCCCAACTTTTGACGCTTCAATTATTTATGCTCCAATTTTTGGAGCCATGTATTATGCCGGATTACGATTTAAAATAAAATAAATTACTCAACAAATAATAATAAAATAACAATTTAATAATCACTACTAAAATGAAAAATATTCTATTTGGAATGTTGTTACTAATGGTAACATTTTCCGCGCAAGCGCAAGAACAAAAAAATAAAAATGCCAAATTCACTACAGAAGTAAATGGTAATTGTGAATTGTGTAAAAAACGAATCGAAAAAGCAGCCTTCTCTGTTTCTGGAGTAAAATCGGCAGTTTGGGATATCGATACGCACCAATTGAATTTGATTTTAAACGAAGAAAAAACAACTCTCTTGGATGTGAAAAAAGCAGTGGCTAAAGTTGGCCATGACACTGATGATGTAAAAGCAACAGATGAAGAATATGATAATTTACATGGGTGCTGTAAATACGAAAGAAAATAACTAAATAATAAATTGCGGGAAAGCGTAATTATAATTACTTTCACAGCCGATATAGTAAAGCATTTCGGTAAAAATCATAACACTAAATCAATTATGACACACTTTGATTGGAAACAATTATTTAACCCTGAATTTTACATCAAACTTGAAGTAAGCGGAATTGCTATTGGATTATATGTTGTATTAGCAATAGTTTTTGCCGAAACTGGGTTACTTGTTGGATTTTTCTTGCCAGGGGATAGTTTATTGTTTTTGTGTGGTATCTACAGTGAATTATTAATGGAAAAAATCTCTTTAGGTAGCGAATTTTTAAATGTAACTCTATTGGCTGCATTTATTTCATTAATGGGGATTTCAGGTAATATTACCGGATATTGGTTTGGGGCTAAATCGGGAAATTATTTATTTAAGAAAGAAGATAATTTCTTCTTTAAAAAGAAATATTTATTTCAATCTAAAGAATTTTTTGACAAATACGGAAATAAAGCTATAGTGTTTGCTAGGTTTTTACCGATTGTGAGAACATTTGCACCAGTTGTTGCTGGAATTGTAGAAATGGATAAAAAACGATTTATGTTTTATAACATTGTTGGTTCTATATTATGGTCATTTACAATGGTTTTTTCTGGGCATTATTTATATGAGTTCTTTAAAAATAATTTGGGTATCGATTTAAAACATTATATCGAATTCATTGTAATTGGAATCATTGCTGTTACTACAGTGCCTGTACTTTGGAAGATATTTAAAAAGAAAGCACATATTGAATAATAAAAAAAACCGCTTCAATAGAAGCGGTTTTTTTATGTATGATGGGTAATTATTACATCATTCCTGGCATTCCTCCGCCCATATGCGTAGCTCCACCAGCACTTTCTTCTTTAATTTCTACTAAAGCACACTCAGTTGTAAGAATCATTCCCGAAACAGATGCTGCATTCTCTAATGCCACACGAGTCACTTTTTTAGGATCAATAATTCCAGCTTTAAGCATATCTACATACTCATCTGTTTTTGCATTGTATCCAAAATTTCCTTTTCCTTCTGAAACTTTAGCTACTACAACAGATCCTTCTAAACCGGCATTTTCAACAATAGTTCGTAAAGGAGCTTCAACAGCGCGTAACACAATTTGAATTCCGGTTGCTTCATCTGCATTATCCGCTTTAATTGAAGTTAAGGAAGACTTAGCTCTTAATAGTGCTACTCCTCCACCCGCAACAATTCCTTCTTCAACTGCTGCACGCGTTGCATGTAATGCATCGTCTACACGGTCTTTTTTCTCTTTCATTTCAACTTCCGATGCTGCTCCTACATAAAGAACTGCAACACCTCCAGCTAATTTAGCCAAACGCTCTTGTAATTTTTCTTTATCATAATCAGAAGTCGTAGTTTCCATCTGACCTTTAATTTGATTTACTCTATTTTTAATTAAATCGGCATTTCCTGCTCCATTTACAATAGTAGAGTTGTCTTTATCTATAGTGATTTTTTCAGCCGTTCCTAACATCTCTAAAGTAGCGTTTTCTAAAGTGTAACCACTTTCTTCAGAAATTACAGTACCACCTGTTAAGATTGCAATATCTTCCAGCATTGCTTTTCTTCTGTCACCAAAACCTGGCGCTTTTACAGCAGCAATTTTTAGAGCACCTCTTAATTTATTTACTACTAAAGTAGATAATGCTTCGCCATCAACATCCTCAGCAATAATTAATAAGGGTTTTCCCGATTGTGCTACAGGCTCCAATACGGGTAATAATTCTTTAAGAGAAGATACTTTTTTATCGTATAAAAGAATGTAAGGATTGTCTAATTCTACATTCATTTTTTCTGGATTGGTAACAAAATAAGGTGATAAATAACCACGGTCAAATTGCATTCCTTCTACTACATCTACGTAGGTATCTGTACCTTTAGCTTCTTCAACAGTGATTACTCCTTCTTTACCAACTTTACCAAAAGCTGTAGCAATTAATTCCCCAATCACTTCATCATTATTAGCTGAAATAGATGCAATTTGTTTAATTTTTTCAGAATCGCTACCAACCACTTGGGCTTGCTTGCCTAATTCTGCAACAATGATTTCAACGGCTTTGTCAATTCCACGTTTTAAATCCATTGGATTTGCTCCTGCAGCTACGTTTTTCAATCCTTCTTTAACAATTGCTTGGGCTAATACCGTAGCTGTTGTAGTTCCGTCACCAGCTAAATCATTGGTTTTAGATGCTACTTCCTTTACCATTTGCGCACCCATATTTTCTAGCGGATCGTTTAATTCAATTTCTTTTGCAACTGTAACACCATCTTTAGTAACATTTGGACCTCCGAATGATTTTCCAATAATTACATTTCTTCCTTTTGGACCTAAAGTCACTTTAACTGCATTTGCCAATGCATCAACTCCGCGTTTTAAACCATCGCGTGCTTCAATATCAAATTTTATATCTTTTGCCATTTTGTTATATTGTTATATTTTATAATTATTAAAAATCGTAATACGTATTAAATTAAATTTTGTACCTCGTACTTTTAAATAATTGCGAGAATATCATCTTCTCTCATGATAAGATAATCTTTACCATCTAATTTTAATTCGGTTCCAGCATATTTACCATAAAGAACGGTATCGCCAATCTTAACGGTCATTGGCTCATCTTTTTTACCGTTTCCAACTGCAAGAACAGTCCCTTTTTGAGGCTTTTCTTTTGCAGTATCAGGAATAATAATTCCGGAAGCAGTTTGAGTTTCGGCTGCTGCTGGTTCCACAATTACACGATCTGAAAGTGGTTTAATGTTTAGTGCCATAATTACTATTTTTTAGTTATAAAATTATTAAGATTGAATACTATTAGTCAGAAATTATGCCAACTGCATAAAACTGACAATTTTTCAGCTAATGTAAGAAAAATTGACAAACGTTAAGTGAAATGCAGGTAGTAATCAAAAAAAAAATACCCCAAAAAAGAGTACACTTTTTTGGGGTATCTAAAAGAATATTTTACTATAAATTAACCTTTATCTACTAATAAAATTCTAATCTATTATCTTCAATTTCTGCATCATTTTTCAATGCTGGGAAAATTCTTCCTACTGCTTGACCATTAACCGCTTTTATTTTAGCAATATACTCATCGTATTTTGGCAATTTAGAGGCTTTAGTAATTGCTTTAGTTTTCACTACATATACTCCAGAATTTCCTTCAACAGGAGCAGAAACTTTATTTGAAGGAGTTCCAAATGCAGCGCCAATTACTTTTGGCTCTGGGCCTACATTTGCTAAAACTGAATTTTCAACAGATGCCGCTGCTGCATTTTGAACAGTTGTAGCATTTGCTTTAGCAATAACTTCAAGTGAACCACCTTTCATTTTCGCAATAATTTTTTCTGCTTTCTTTTTGTTTTTGATAATACCTTCAACGGATGGTTTAGCATCTTCAACAGTCATTAAACCTTTTTCATTAATTTTTTTCAAACGAGCAATAATGTTTCCAACATTTACTATTTCAAAACGCTTAACATCTCCAACACTAGTTCCATCGGTGTAAGCCCATTTGATAATTTGTCTTTGACTTCCTGCAACTCCAAATGCTTCATCCATAGCTTTAGCTTTTACTGCAGGATTAACCGTAAGTTTAGCAGCTTTAGCAACAGAAGCAAAATCTTTATTATTAGTTGCGTCCATTTCAAATTTGGTTGCTTTAGTATAGATTTCGTTTGTTGTTACTTCTGATGGTTCAATTTTTTGAGCTACTGTAGCTAAACGAATTGCATCTTGTTTATCAGTTACATTAATAATGTGATATCCAAATTCTGTTTCTACTAAACCAATTTTTCCAACTGGATTACCAAACACAAAATCATTAAATGGTTTAACCATTTGTCCAGGTCCAAAATATCCTAAATCACCACCTTGCTGAGCTGAAGAATCATCTGAATTAGTCAATGCCAACATCATGAAATTTCCTGGATTTGCAATTGCTTGAGCAAATAAAATATCAGCTTTTGCTTTAGCTTGCTCTTTCGTTCTTTTCTCTTTTTTGTTTGGTAATTTTGTTCCTTCCCAGCTAATTAAAATATGACTTGCTTTAGCTTTTGCACCTGCTTTTCTTCCTAATGCTTTAGAAAGGCAGTAATAATTAGCATTAATATAAGGTCCATAAATTTCTCCAACTGCCAATCCAAATAATTTGTCTGCATGTTCAGCAGGTAAATCTTGTTTGGTTACAAAAGTTGAATCGTATGCTTTGTCTGAATTTTCAGCAATAAAGTCAGCAACGTTAGCTGCCGTTTTAAAACTTGGTAAGGTATCATTTACTCCCGTTTCTTTGTTATAAACGACACTTCCAGTTAATAAGCCATTAATTTTAGCTTTCATCTCAGCTTCATCTGTTGCTGATGGTTTATCTTCAATTAATACATATTCAATTTCTCGAGTTTCCTCTGCTTTGAATTTTTTCTCATTTTTCTTCATGTAGTCTAGGATGTCTGCATCGGAAACTTTAACATCGCTATCTTTTATTGTAGAATATAAAACAGAAACATAATCAAAGTTGATTTTATCTGCTTCTAATTTGTATTTGAATTTACCATCTGCATTTGTAGCATATAATCCTGCTTTGATCATGCTGCTATATATTTGATATTTAGCGTTGATTTCAGCATCCGTTTGACGAGCCTCAAATGCTTTAGCTTGCTCTGGATTGTTTTTGAAATATTCTTTAAATTTAGCAATATCAAATTTACCTAATTGGTTTAAAAAGGTTGGATTTTGACCAATATTTGGATCTTTTTTGAAAATTTCGATAATATTGTTTTCGCTAGTACGGATACCTGCTTTTTCAAATTGATCAGAAATTAAAGCAATTGCAATTTCTTGGTCCCACATTTGATTAGCTGCTTGCGTTTGCGTAATCACTTGCCCATTTTGACCATTTTTTTCTGCATTGGCTACTTTAATTCTAAATTCATCAAAAGAGATGTCTTTTCCATTAATACTTCCTACGTCAGTTGATTGACTTTTGAATCCTTTAGTGAACAAATCTTGAACTACAAAAGCTAAAAGTGCAAAACCAATAGCAAGTAAAAGTAATCCGGAACGTTGTCTAATTTTTTGTAAAACTGCCATTTTTATATAAGTTATTTTTATTCAGTTTGCGAAAATACAATTATCTGCGAAATAATTATTACTGTTCGCACATAAATTGCATTAAAAAGTTAATTTTTTTTATTCTATATCAAAAATACTCAATTTTACCAGGTTGATTTTCGTATTTGTAGCTTCTTCGATAATAAAATGGAAATTGTCTACACGAATTTCATCTCCTTTTTGAGGTATTTCTTTATAGGTATTTACAATAAATCCGCCCAATGTTCCATAAGAATCATCTTCGGGAATATTCAGTTTATATTCTTGATTAAGGTATTCTACGTCTAAACGAGCCGAAAAAATATAGGTGTTTTCATTGAGCTGTTTCTCAATAAGTTCTTCGTCGTTGTCGTGTTCGTCTTCAATTTCTCCAAACAATTCTTCAATAATGTCTTCAACAGTGATAATTCCGGAAGTTCCGCCGTATTCATCTAAAACCACTGCGATACTTTTTCTTTTTTTAGTAAGTACATTCAATGCCTCTTTTACAAAAATTGTCTCCGGAATAAACTCAACCGGAATCATAATTGATTTAATGCTTTTAGGTTTTTTGAATAATTCAAATGAATGAACATAACCTATAATATCATCCATTGAATTTTGATAGACAACAATTTTTGAATATCCAGTTTTAATAAATGTTTCTTTAAGTTCGTCTAAAGAATCAAATAGTTCTACAGCTACAATTTCGGTTCTTGGCGTCATTATGTCTCTAGCTTTAACGCTAGAAAATTCTAGAGCATTTTGAAAAATTTGTATTTCAGAATCTACCTCATCGTGGTCATCTACGGAACTCATTTGCTCGTTTATGTAGTTTCCTAATTCGACCTTACTAAAATAAGAAGGCACATAATCCCCTTCCGTTTTGAAGAATTTCTTTAAAATATAATCTGAAATCCAAATAATGAAAGTTGAAATGTAATTAAAGATGATAAAAAAAAAGTAGCTAGGGACAGCAAATAATTTCATGAATGTATTGGCATACACTTGAAAAAAAACTTTAGGCAAAAACTCAGAAGTTATTAATACAATTAAAGTAGAAATAACGGTTTGCAGAATTAAGTTTGGAAACTCTAATAAATGAAATGGTAATTTTTCAATCCATTGCATTACTAAATCCCCCATAAAAAAACCATAAACTACCATTGAAATATTATTTCCTACTAGCATGGTAGCAATAAATTTGGATGGTTTTTCGGTGATTTTTGCTAGAATTTTAGAAAGAAAATTTTCTTGCTTTTTTTCTATTTCCAAATAAATTTTATTTGAAGAGACAAACGCAATCTCCATTCCCGAAAAGAAAGCGCAAAGAAGTAAACATAAAACGATTACAACTAGATTCATTACAAATTAATTTGAATTGTTGTGACGATTTCTGTTCTCAATTTTTTTGGCAAATTTAGATCTGAAGAAATATGTAATAAAGGCCAAACCTGCTATTATAGCGCTTAACCATGGTTTTGGATTCTCGTTCCATCTGGTAACAAAATCGTAAACCATAATAAATCCAACTCCTAAATAAATGTATTTTGTAATTTTTAAATAATTCATAATGTTATTTTTTTTCTACTTCTCCTGATACTACTTGAGAATTAATTATTTTAAAGTCTTTACTAAAATCTACCCCTTCCCCGTAAGAAATTCCTTTTGGATCTGTAAATTTATATGATTTTTCGGTATAAAACCATTCATTTTTTTGATCGAAATATAATTGTTCTGTTTCAAAAAGCTGTTCAGATTCATTGCTAATTTTAACAGCACCTCGCAAATCAATTAGGCTTGTATTTTTATATGAAATAGCATATTTTGAAACAACATAAGTTTTTTTACCCACATCATCATACATCGTGACCTTAACGCCATTTGGAAATTCAGTATATGGAAATTCTACTGTAGCAAAATCCAACATTTTTGGACTAACTAATACCGACTTTATTCTTCCTGAATCGGTATATTTAATGTTAATTGAATCGGCTTCACCACTTGGTACAAAATCAACAAAATTGGACTTTTGTACTTCTTTAAAATTGCCTTCGCATGAAATCAGAAAGAAAACTGCTAAAGCAATTATTGAAAAATAGATGCTATTTTTTAATGGAGAATACATAATTAAAATTCAACCTTTTGCTGAATCCAACAACCAATAGTTGCCGATTTAACTTTGGATATTTTATCAAATGAAATTTTTTTCAAATAATCCGAAGACATAGCTTGTGCAGTTGGTTTTAACCTTGGCTCAACATCCATAGCCTTTAGTGCTGTATTTGATGCTAATTTATAAATAGCATTTTTTTCGATAGCATTAGACCCGCATTCCTCCAAACTATTTACATATAAATTTGCTAAAAAAATATAATATCTGCCATTGTTTGGATTGTTTTCTAGGGCATTAAATACCATTTTTTGAGAAGTTGCTTTATCTGAATTAGACAAAATGCTTGCAATAGAATAATAGGTAGTGGCTTTTTCAAACTTATTAGGCTCCAGTTCTGCCGACTTACTATACCATTCAATTGCTTCATCTTGATTCCCCGTGTTTAGATAATAGGTTGCTAAATAATAGGCAGAAATAGAGTTCGGATTTATTTGATCCAACTTAGATGCCACCTTTTCAAATATTGGTTCGTTTTTACATTTAACCGATAAAACTCTGGCCGCAGGCTCAAGCCAAGATATATCTGATGAATTCGTGTCTAATTTTTTTTGTGCGAAAGACACCATATTTTCTTTAGTTAGAAAGTCCTTCATTAAAAGATCAATTCCTAATTCAACGCGTTGGTATTCTTCTTTTTTTGAAGGATACAAAATGCTTTTTTCAGCAAGTAATGAACTCACTGCGCAATATTTATCTAATAATTCAATTTGAGGAATGACAGCCTTATTTTCTTTGTAATGGGCAAAGTACAAGTCGAAATAATTGTATATAGCTTGTGAGTTGGCAAAAGTTGCTTTTTCCTTTTCAAATGCTTTATCTAAATTAGCGAAAACTTCTTGAGGAGTTCCTACATTATAGGTGAATTGAGCAATAGCTCTTTTTTCAAAATTTCCATTTTTATTTGCTGGAAAATACTTGTCATATTGATTGAAAAATTGCAACAGATCGTTTACCTTAGTTACTTTATCTTTTTTGTCGGCAATTTCAATTTCATATTGTAAAATTCTGTTACCTAATGCATATAAATTTTCACTATGTTTTGGGCAAGTTGTATTTACATCTTTCCATAATTCTAATGCTTTGGTATTTTCATTATCGGAAAGATATTGAACTAATTGCTTTTCTTTATTTGCACAACTGTTTTCTTGAGCATAAGCAAAAGATGTAAGAATTACGAATAAAAATAACAAGTTAGATTTCATATTAATAAAATTATATTAATCGTATTTTCTTTTCACAAACCATCTGTCGTTAAGAGATAAACCAACATTAAAATTCATGTAATTTTCATTCACTAAGCCACCGCTTTTTGTTCCTCTGTTACCATATTCGAAACCAAAATTAACATTAGAAAATGCCCCTCTTAGTGGCATTCCTAAACCTAAAGTTAATGCCATATCATTAATTTCGTTATTATTAATTACTAGGCCTGTATTTTCAAATCTAAATCCACCTCTATAAACTAATCGACTTAAATAATTAGTAAACGATTTGTAATTTGGTATATAATATCCTCCCAATGTGAATTTAGTTGCGTTTTGATAGCTTACATTAGAAATGTCATTGAATCGGTTTCCAAAATTACTTGAAGATTGAAAAGCTAATTCAGTTCCAATTATCCATTTTTTTGAATCACCAATTCCAATTCCGAAAGTTAATTTAGATGGTAGTTTAAGTTTTGTACTAGGAACTGTAATTTCAACAGCTTCTCCAATTTGTCCAAAATTTATCCCATTATTTGATTGCACTAATGAAATGAATCTTGAATTGGTTAAATTAATTTCTGACGAGGGAGCATAGGTAGCACTTGAAAATAAATTTATCTTTTTATTCAATTTCGACTGAAAAGACAGACCAATATTAAAATTAACTCCATTTGCAATTGACCTATTTACTTCCATTGAAGCATATTGAATTGGAAAACCTAATGCATCATATCTAATAGAAATGTTTTGGGCGTTTATATTACCAAAATTGTATTGAGCGTCTGCACCAAAGCTTAATTTTTTTGTGATTTGATAACCAAATCCTAAAAAAACTTTATTTAAACCACCATTACCTTTATCAAAGCTTTCTGTTCTAATTGAATTAGCATCGGTACTATTGCTCTTTAAATTATATCCTACAGATGAATAAGGTATTAATCCGAATCCAATTCCTAATTTATTAATTGGAATTCCAACTGCTAAATAATTTAAGGCGGTTCTTTGTGCCTTTTCACTTTGAGAATCTGTTGTTAATTTATTTACATTAAATGTACCTCCAATTGCATATGAAGTTAGTTTTAAGCTAGAATACATTGCTGGATTTACAATATTTAGGTGAATACTATCTGGTACAATTGACAATCCTGCCATCGAGCTATTTTCTACCGTTCCTTTAAAACGAACATCACCTATACCGTAAAAAGAATAAGGAGAAGAAGTTCCTTCTTGAGCGAAAGAAATTAGAGAAAAAAGTAAACTAAAACTTACTATAATTTTTTTAATCATTGTGATTGAATTGAAAAGTTTGATTCAAACTCTCTAAAAGAAAATTTGGATTGGCAAATATGGTATTTTTTAATCGTTTAGCCAAAAATTCTGCGTCTCCACCCGTTAAAATTATGATAAAGTTATCATTATTAT